>Ga0209296_1000833_pt1 | contig 25739 bp, 23 predicted proteins | sample S_130206_EF_Meta_FD_187319 | JGI IMG/M metagenome (GOLD analysis project Ga0209296, IMG submission 187319) | Freshwater microbial communities from Lake Simoncouche, Canada to study carbon cycling - S_130206_EF_MetaG (SPAdes) (version 2) | ecosystem: Environmental > Aquatic > Freshwater > Lake ...
CATGAAAGTTTTCCTAATTGATGATCAAAGTGTTTGAAAGCAAGGAAAGACGATTTTGCAGAGTCTTGTTAAGCAAACTTACTTCGCTAATTCAAGCATTGTCTGCAATAAAACATTGCCACCCGCCACCAGATCTTTCACTTCAGTGTGCTCGGCGGGGTTATGGCTGATCCCTTTGACCGAGGGCACAAAAATCATTGCACTGGGGCATAGTCGCGCCATCATTTGCGCATCGTGGCCTGCGCCAGAGGTCATTGAACGACACGAGTACCCTAGCGCTTGTGCGTGTTGTGCAATCAAATCAGCAATGCCATCGTCAAACTTCACGGGTTCAAAGCGTGCGAGACGATGGCTGGTAATCGTGACGCCTTCGTCAGCAGCAAGTTTGACTAAAAAATCAGCAACTTTTTGTTCGGCGATTTTTAATAACGCTTCATCGGTATTGCGCAAATCAACTGTCACCACCGCTCGTGCGGCAATCACATTGATCAAATTGGGATGCAACTGCGTCACCCCCATCGTTGCGACTTGGGCGCCGCCCATCTCAATGGTGAGCTGACGCATAAAGACGCTGATGGCGGCGGCACAGTAGCCAGCATCATGCCGCAAGCGCATCGGCGTAGTGCCGGCGTGGTTTGATTGCCCGACGATGGTCAGCTCTTGCCAAGAAATTCCTTGCAGGTCGCGTACCGCACCAATCGTGACGCCTTCAATGTCAAGAATCGGGCCTTGTTCAATGTGTAACTCAACAAATGCATGAGGTTTGCACAAGGGTAGGGCAGCTTTGCCAACGTAGCCAATTTTGGTGAGTTCGTCGATTAAGACTTTGCCATCTGCGCTATGCGAGGCATAGGCATCTTCAAGAGACAAGCCGCCCACATACACAAGTGAACCGAGCATATCAGGGTGAAAGCGTGCACCTTCTTCGTTGGTGAACGCAGCCACCACAATCGGACGGCGCGTCACGATACTAGCTTCATTCAGGGCGCGAACCACCTCAAGCCCGCCGAGTACGCCTAAGGGGCCGTCGTACCGGCCGCCAGTGCGAACGGTATCGATGTGGGATCCCGTCATCACGGGCGGCAAATCTTCGAGCCCAGCGCGCCAGCCAAAAATATTGCCAATCGGATCGATGCTGACCTCGAGCTTAAGTTCTTTCATCCAAGTGATGAGCAGATCTCGACCTAGGCGATCTTCGTCAGAGAGTGCCAACCGACAGCAGGCGCCTTCAGCAGTCATGCCAATCTCAGCAAGTGTATTGAGCTGCTCGAGTAGCGGTCCGGGCTGGATCCGTAAACCAAGTGCTTGTGTGTCAAGGGTGTTCATGCCAGTACCTCTGCTGCGGTTTGTCCAACAACTTGTCGGTAAATGACGGGATCGGTGTCGCCTTCGCTGCCTAGTAATAAGACCCGCGAGTGTGCGTCGAGTTTGAGTTGAGTGCGGATGTTGGCGTGATCGCGCGCAGCGAGAAGGGCGGCAAGACCGACTCCACCGGTTTCGCCAGCCACGATCGCAGGGTCACCGGTTTGTGGCTGCGCCAGTATTCGCATGGCTTCAAGGGCGTAGGAGTCGCCGACGGCCACTGCAACGTTTGTGCCACCGTGCAGAATCTCCCAAGCGAGTTCAGAGACTTCGCCGCAGGCCAACCCCGCCATGACAGTATCAAGTGAGCCCTCTACGACTGTTCGTTGCCCCGCCTGCAGGCTTTTATAGACACAATCTGCTTGTGTGGGTTCAGTCACAATAAATAGAGGGCGTTGCGCACCCCATTGCAGCCAAAAATTTGCGCAGACTGCGGATGCTAAGGCACCGACGCCTGCTTGCGCAAAGACATGTGTAGGGGGTTGCCTTGAAGACATTTGGGTCACAATTTCTGAGGCCATGACGCCATAACCATGCATCACATCAAGCGGAATATCGCGGTAACCCGGGTACGAGGTGTCAGAGACGACGGTCCAGCCCTCTGCGGCTGCAGTCGTCGCTGCAAACCGAACCGCGTCGTCGTAATTGCCTTTGACTTCTCGTACCTCGGCGCCGTAGTGTGCAATGGCATCGCGTCTGCCTTGGCTGACAGTTTCGTGAACATAGATCACGCATTTGCAACCAAACAGACGAGCGCCCCACGCGACTGAGCGGCCATGGTTGCCGTCGGTTGCACAGGTGACGGTAGAGGCGCCGATTAAGTCTTTAAAAGCGCCCGATAACAATTCTTTTGAGCTGACCTGAGCCAGACCGTGCTCATGCTGCACCTTGAGGCGCAAGACGTTGGCCACAGCATACGCGCCACCCAACGCTTTGAAACTGCCCAAACCAAAGCGCCCGCGCTCGTCTTTGTATAGGATTTCAGCCACACCCAGTTGTTGCGCCAATTTGGGTAAAGATACCAAGGGGGTGCGGGCGTAACCTGGCCAGCTTGAGATTTCGGCGAATGCGGCGTCGAACCCTGCTTGGCTCATGACGCTGGCGCGTTTGGCACCATAAGCTGAAAGGCTTGGCTCGGCCTGTGGGTTGGTAAAAGCGTGGGCGGGGGGATTCATGCGCATCTCATTTTGGTGCTTGCGTTCGTATATCTGGCGATCGTACAGGGCAGTCGGGCGAGCGAACGTCAAGTATGGGGCTGATCAGTCGAGCAAGAGTCAGAGTTTAATAAAACGAAATAGTGAAAAATACAACGAGGTCGGCTTTTTCAGCTGCTGAGGCAAAATGGTATCAGCTTTAGCAAATAAGAATAATTTTCGTTTAGGTTGGCGGCAAGTGAAAATATACGGTGTAGACTCGTTTTGCGTGGCATCTGAACACTTTTCCGTGCATTTTTCTTGCCGGTCCGAGTGGTTCGTGTGCGAATCTTCAATCTTTGCTTTCTAAGTTAAGGCGGCTAGACATGTTGAACTGTGATCTGTTGTTGATAAATGGCGTAGTGATCGATGGTAGCGGTCAGGCACGGCGCGAGGCTAGCGTTGCTGTCAAAGATGGCCGTATTGTCGGCGTTGGCAAGGCGCTCAACTATGCCGCGGCTAAGACAATCGATTTGAAGGGTTTGGCAATCGCCCCTGGCTTTATCGATGTGCATACGCACGACGATCGTCTGCTGCTAGCAGACCCTTCGATGGCTGCAAAAGTGAGTCAGGGCGCTACCACTGTCATTACCGGGAATTGCGGTCTGAGTCTGGCGCCGCTCGGGCAAACTGAGGCGATTGCACCACTGAATTTAATTGCGAATGGCCCGAGCCAGCGCTATGAGACGTTTGCAGATTATTTCGCTGCACTTGAAAAAGATCCACCTGCCGTCAATATGGCGGCCTTGCTTGGTCACACCACGTTGCGTGCGGTCACCATGTCTGACCTGACGCGACCCGCTAATGACGCTGAAATCGCAAACATGCAGGTTCTGGTTCAAGAGGCTCTCGATGCGGGGGTGGTGGGCGTATCCACCGGCCTGTTTTATGCTCCGGCGCAGGCAGCCACAGCGGCTGAAATCCAGGCTGTGTTTGAACCCTTGCGAGGTGGTACCGCACTGATTGCCTCGCACATTCGTAACGAAGCCGCGCAAGTCCTCGAAGCCATGACTGAGGCGATGTCAATTGCAAAAGAGTTGGGTGTGCGGCAAGTGCTGTCGCACCACAAAGTCAATGGCCAAGAAAACTTCGGCCGTTCGCGCGAAACGCTTGCCCTGGTTGATCAGATGCGTGCGCAAGGCGATGTGTGCCTCGACTGTTACCCTTATGTCGCGTCGTCAACGGTATTGCGACAAGATACCGTCGAGCAGGCGTCGCGCACCTTGATTGCTTGGTCTAAAGCGAAGCCTGAAACCAGTGGTCGCTATGTCGATGAGTTGCTCAAAGAACAAGATTTGAATCTCACTGAGTTTCTGGCGTCACTTCAGCCAGCAGGCGCCATTTATTTTTCAATGGATGAAGACGATGTTGAGCGAATCTTGGCGTATCCCGAAACCATGATTGGGTCAGACGGCCTGCCACACGACACGTTTCCACATCCGCGTTTGTGGGGCGCGTTTCCGCGTGTCTTGGGTCACTACAGTCGTGATCGCAAGCTGTTTCCGCTTGAAACGGCTGTGCACAAAATGACGGGTCTTTCTGCTGCGCGTTTTGGGTTGAAAGATCGGGGTCTGATTAAAGAGGGTTATGCGGCAGATTTGGTGATCTTTGATCCGATAAACATTAAAGACAGCGCGACCTTCGCCGATCCGATGCGCCCGGCAGCTGGCATCCATCAGGTCTATGTTAATGGGGTGTTGAGCTGGCAAGACGGTGTCACTACCCACGCAAGAGCGGGGCAGGTACTCAGGCGCGCTTAGCGATGATGGCTAATATTTGCCAATAGATCGAGCAAAAATAAACGCCAAAGTCGGTGAGTATCTCAGACACCTGCGACGTCCGCGCTATCCATCCTCACCCTAAGTGGGAGTAGGTTGGCCGTTTGGTTAAATTCAGTCATGATTCTGTCATTTTGGCGTGGTTAGATCTCATTCTTAATCACGCTAACTCAAGAAGCATGCCATGCACCCATTTGATACCGACACTGATACCGACAACCCTTCTGAACAGCCTCATTTTCAGACTGTGTTGGCAGCCTCGCTTAAAAATCCTTCGCGTAGGCAACTGATTCGTGGTGCACTCGGGTTGGCAGGTCTTGGCTTGTTGTCTGACACACTGATCCCTTTTGCTAATGCAACGACTGCCACAAACGCGGCCACTGGGCTTGGCTTTTCTGCAGTTCAAAAAAGTCTGCTTGATTCAGTGCTATTACCAGCAGGCTATAGCTACAAGATTCTTCATGCCTCTGGCGATCCGCTGACGGATAAAGTGCCTGCTTTTTCTAATCAAGGCCTAGAGCTCGATGATTGGTCAGCGCGAATTGGCGATCAACACGACGGCATGGACATTTTTTATATTGATGAAAAAGGTCAGTACACCGAGCGAGATACCGGTCGCGCGTTGTTGGTGGTTAATCATGAAAGCTCTGCTGAGTCTCACCTGTTGCATCCGAAGGGTCAGACTTCAAATGGCAAACAAGGTAAAAAGTTTGATCAATTTGGAGCTTGGGATTTGGGCGCACGCCCTGAACTTGAGGTGCTCAAAGAGATCAACTTGCACGGTGTTTCAGTTGTTGAAATGACGAAAGGCCCACAGGGCTGGAGTTATCGACTCGACTCACCTCTGAATCGCCGATTGACCGCGCAAACTCCAATGACTGTGCATGGGCCACAAGCTGAATTGAATAACATTCGAGCCCTGATGGTGACTGCATTTGATCCTAAAGGCGCTACGGTTCGCGGTACCTTGAATAATTGCGGACACGGTAAAACGCCTTGGGGCACGTACCTGACCTGCGAAGAGAATTGGGCGAGATACTTTCAGATTGCCCCAGGTGCGCAACCACCTGAGGCTAAGTCGCAGGCGTCGCTCAGGCGTTACGGTGTGGCGAGTACGCCCCTTAATCCACAAAGCCCCAAAGCCCCAAGTCAAGGATGGCATACCGTATCAGACACGGATAATCGCTTCACGCGCTGGAACTTAGCGGCAAGCGGTGCTTCGGCGGCACAGGATTTTAGAAACGAAGCCAACACCTTCGGTTTTATCGTTGAAATCGATCCGGTTACTGCTGAGGCGGTTGCAGCAAAACGTGTTGCGCTCGGTCGCTTCGCGCACGAAGCTGCGGTGTGCGGAATCCCTAAAGCCGGAGAGCCACTCGCGTTTTACATGGGGTGTGACACGCGCAATGAGTACATCTATAAGTTTGTGAGCACCGCGCTTTGGGATCCCAAAGATGTGGGCGGCGGGATGGCCGTTGGTGACAAATATCTGAATGAAGGAAAGTTGTTCGTCGCGCAATTTAAGGCTGACGGCACAGGTCAGTGGGTTGAACTGACGCTCCAGGATCCTAAAATTGCTTCGTATGGCAAGTACGCTTTTGCCAACCAAGCCGATGTTCTGGTGAATGCGCGGCTGGCGGCTGACGCGGTGGGTGCAACACCGATGGATCGTCCTGAATGGGGTGCAGTGAATCATAAGAACGGCGAAATTTATTTTGCACTGACCAATAGCGATGCTGCGAACCGTAATCCGGGTAAGGTCGATGCTGCTAACCCACGGGCTTACACTGACGTTGATGGCAAAAAGAGTTCGGGCAATCCGAACGGCCACATTATTCGCTTTCGCGAGCAGAGCGATCGCTCGACCGCGCTGCAGTTTCAGTGGGATATCTTCTTGTTTGGCGCAGAAGACGATGCAGGCTCGGCCAATCTTTCAGGGCTCACGGCAAACAATTCTTTTTCTTCACCTGATGGTTTGTGGTTTAGTCAGGCGACAGGCATCTGCTGGATACAAACTGATGATGGTGCCATGACCGACGAGACTAATTGCATGATGCTTGCGGCGATTCCGGGGCAGGTGGGTGATGGCGGTAAAGTCACGGTGAACAACAAAATGATGGTGGCAGGCCAAGAGCAAACGAGTCAACAAGAGACCTTTATTGGGGCAGCGTTAGGTGAAGCGAAGCTCAGGCGTTTCTTGGTTTGCCCGAAAGGAGCTGAAGTCACCGGCGTCACCGAAACGGCCGACGGCAAGACCTTGTTCGTCAATATCCAGCACCCAGGTGAGCTGACGCCTGCATTGGGGGATGCAACTGAGTTCAAGTTCCAGAGCACATGGCCTGGCAATATGGGTTATGGCGCAGCAGGTCGCCCGCGTTCAGCTACGATCGTGATCACTAAAGACGACGGTGGGATAGTCGGTTTATAAGAGTCGGTTTGTCAGCTTTTGAATCGGTAGTGATATTTCATTATCAATAAGTGATACTATGTCGGCAATAATGACGACATAGTCTTATCTGATGGCTGCTGCCAAATCGACCTGCGTGTTGCAACCTGACTTCTGCCGAAAGGTGGTTGGTCGCCTGTTGAGCTGTTTGGCGCTTGTGGGGTTGCTTGCCTTGCAGGCGAGCATTGTTTGGCACGCGCCAGAGCATGCTCTGAACGCCTCGAGTCGCGTCACCGATGCTGCGTCGTCAGAAGACTTAGTAAGCTCACCGAGTGCGGCGGTCGCTTCAAGTTCTGAGCAGGTGCCGCCTGCTCAGGAGCTGTGTCTCAAATGTTTGGAAGACGTTGCTAACACTGTCGGTCTAACGTCTCAAACCGTTCAGTTAGCGGCTTCACGCACTGATGTTTTACAGCCGCGATCACAACCGGTCTGCTTGTTTGCAACACCGGTCGAGCTTGCGAACCAACGCGGGCCGCCCATCTTCTTAAGTTAACACCGTCTCGCAACGCTTTTCAGCGTTGATCTCGTGTTTAATTTAAGGATAAAAAGATGTTTAATCTTAAATACGCTGCGCGTGCCTGCGCAGCCTTAGGTTTTGTTGCCGCTTTTGTGCTGGCACAGCCCAGCCTCGCCCAAACTGCATCGCCGCCGGCGACCGCAGCCGATCTTGCTAAGCTTCAAGACACCATCCAGGCCATGCGCGTGTTGTACGAAAATCGTATCAACTCGCTTGAGCAAAAAATCACGACATTGCAGCAACAAAATACCCAGTTGGCTCGCCAACAAGGTGCTGCACCTACCACCGGGCGTCCTGCGACAGCCTCTGCGCCTGTTAGCCCCGTAGCACCCGCAGCACCGCCAGCATCAGCTTCAGCAAATGCGCAAGCGACTACGAGTCCGATGCCAGTTGTTGCAACCGCTGGCGCTGGTTCAACGTCGGGCGGCCCAGTCTCTGGCGCGCCCGACCTTGGTCGTAACCCGCCTTCGTCCTTAGGCAGAGGAATCGTCCTGCCAAAAATGGGGCCCATCACGCCAGAAATTTCCTTGATCATCGATGGTAAGTATTCTGCGCAAAGCCAAAATCCTGAAACTCTTAGTCGCGGCTTTATTCCCTCTGGTGGTGAAAACATTCCGCGTGGCTTCTCTTTGGGCGAGACCGAGTTGGCACTTGCCGGCACGGTAGATAATCTTTTTCGCGCAGAGGCACGTTTAGTCCTTGCACAAAACGGACAAGATTTTAGTGTCGCCTTAGAAGAGGCATTTTTTGAAACGATAGGGATGCCGGGCGGTTTGAAAGTCAAAGCCGGTAAATTCTTCTCGAACGTGGGTTACTTGAACAACAAACATCCGCACGAATGGGATTTCGTTGACTTGCCTCTTGCGTACAAGGCATTTTTTGGCGGACAACTTAACAATACGGGCGCTCAGGTTTCGTGGGTGGCACCTCTTGAAAATATGTACCTCCGGTTTGGGGCCGAACTCGGGCAGGGCATGACCTACCCCAACGGCAACAACTTTAACGAAAACAGACCAAGGCTGGGCACGATTTTTGCCAAACTCGGGGGCGATATTGGTACCGAGTCTTCATGGCTTGGTGGGTTGTCTTATGTCACCTCGAGTACCGGAGACCGTCCCAGGCAATCTATGCTGAACGCGACGGATACGTTCGAGTTCAACGGAACGACAGGTGTTCTGATCGCTGACTTTGTGTACAAGTGGGCACCAAACGGTAACTCAAGTCGTCAGAGCTTTAAGCTTCAGGGCGAAGCCTTCTGGAATACCCAAAAAGGTTCAGCGTCACTTAATAGTCCGAACGAGTCTGTGTCTTGTGCAGCGCCTTGCTTTGGTAATGCCTACACCAACACGCAAAGTGGTTTTTACGTGCAAGGCATTTATCAGTTCATGCCAAACTGGAGGGTCGGCTATCGCTTTGATCAGCTATTCGGTGGCAATTCGAATTATGGATTCAGCGCTGGTACGTTAACTGGCACACCGCTCGAGTCTTACAACCCAATGCGCAACACTGTCATGGTGGATTGGGCGAATTCAGAATATTCAATGTTCAGGTTACAGGTCGCGCAAGACACGATGTATGGTCCGGGCAAGACAAATAATCAAGTCTTTCTGCAATACATCATGAGCCTCGGGGCCCATGGCGCGCATCGTTTCTAAACTAAAGGAATCCGCATGAATTTCTCTAACGTTTACCGTGGGTTGTCTTTAGCAATGCTCGCTTGCGCATTGTTGCTAGGTGCGCCTGTCCAAGCGCAACTTAACGTCTTTGCAACAGTGCCTGAGTGGGGGGCGTTGGCAGAAGAGCTAGGCGGAGACAAAATCAAAGTGTACGTGGCCACCAATGCTTTGCAAGACCCGCACCGTGTGCAAGCACGCCCCTCGCTGCTGGCACGCGCGCGTAGTGCGCAACTGCTGCTCGCGACAGGCGCGGATCTTGAAATTGGTTGGCTACCACTCTTGCAGCGCGACGCAGGTAATCCAAGGATCTTGCTGGGTGCGCCCGGCATGTTCGAGGCCAGTCAATACGTTCAGCTTCTAGGTATCCCCACCTCGGTAGACAGAAGCATGGGCGATGTGCACGCTGCAGGTAATCCACACATTCAAACTGATCCGCGAAATTTTTTGCCGATTGCGCAGGCTTTGACTGAACGCCTAATCTTGCTTGATGCGGTCAATGGCAGCTTTTATCAAGACCGGTTGCGAAGCTTTATCTTTAAATGGCAAGCGAACATTGATCGCTGGGCAGTCAGCGCTCAGCCTTTGCGAGGAGAAAAAATCTGGGTGCAACACGATGGCTTTTTGTACTTGAATGACTGGCTTGGCTTGGTGCAAGTCGGTACGCTCGAATCATCGCCTGGGGTTGACCCGTCGGTCGCCCATCTTGGTACCGTGTTGCAACGGCAAAACCAGCTGAAAGGTCGTATGATTATTACCTCGGCTTATGCGGGAGATGCAGCGTCTAAGTGGTTTAGCGAAAAGGCGAACGTGCCGTTGGTCGTTTTGCCCTTCACTGTTGGCGGCAATAAAGAGTCGACAACGCTAGAGACATTTTTTGAAAACACCATCGCTCGCTTGCTGCGCGCTCGATAGCTTAGCTGAACAGTTTTTTGACTTAAACTATGCTGAATTGAAATGAGGTGTAGCGGATGGTTAAGTTAATGTTTGAAGGCGTCAAGCATATCCGAAAAGCGGTATGGTTAGTATCGTTTGTTTTTTTTACGACCGTTCAAACTGTCAATGCTCATCCTCATGTTTGGATCGATGGGCACTTGACTCTTTTGTTTAATAGTCAGGGGCAGGTCACCGCGTTGCGGCATGCTTGGAAGTTTGATGAATTGTTTTCAGCTTTTTCGTTACAGGGGATCACGCGCGAAAAAAACGGGGTGATACCTGCAGCTGAACTTAAAACCTTAACGGATCAGTGGATGTTGAATCTGGCTGATCCTGCCTCGCACTTTTTTACGACAGTGTCGCACGGCGGTCAGCCTATCGCGCTGCAAAAACCAGTGCATACGCAGTCGAACTTGGATACTCAAACGAATCAACTCACTTTGTCGTTTGAGTTGCCCTTCAATGAGCCGCTCGCACTGAGCAAACTGTCGCTCGAGGTTGATGTCAACGACCCAGGTTATTTTGTTGCCTTTGATTACAAGGGTAGTCAGGTGCTCACGCTGAGCGAGGCGCCATCCACCTGCCGGTATTCGCACATGCCACCCCGACCACTCGACTCAAAAAGTCAACGGCAACTCGGTGCATTGACGCCAGACCAAAAAGAGCTACCAGAGCATTTGCGACAACTTGTGCGACAGCTGTCGCATCAATTTAAAGTGACCTGTTGAGCGCGCGATGTCTTTAATCAGTTCTCTGCTGCCACGATTTCTTTTGGCGCTCGTCCCAGTCTCGCTTGGCGTTGCTCTGTTAGGTCTGACGGCTGATGTGCTGGCCGTTACCAGCCACCCCTTTGCGATAGCCGAACAACGCTTGAGCACTAGCTCGACAGGCTGGTTTGCTGATTTTTTTGCGCAAATGGCAATGTGGCAATCGCACTTTTATCGACAACTCACTGGCGCGGTTCGTGCCTGGCAGCAAGATGGGTGGGCCGCTTGGTTGTTACTCGGCTTGTCTTTTGCTTATGGTGTGTTTCACGCACTTGGCCCTGGGCACGGCAAGGCAGTTTTATCGGCTTATGTGTTGGCAAATCGTGAAACAGTTAAAAACGGTGCAATCTTGGCGTTGTTGTCGGCCTTTTTGCAGGCGCTTGTGGCGATCACATTAGTCGGTATTGCCGCCGGGGTGCTGAATGTATCGGGGCTTGCATTAACTCGGGCAACTTGGTGGCTTGAGATCGCCTCGTACGCCATGATGGTGGCGCTCGGCGCCTGGCTCGTGTTTCGGCAGATGATTCGGCCGGTCTGGCGCTGGCTCACACAGCGACTTGCACGTGCCTCAACGGCATCCGTAAAGAACGATGCCTCTCATTCTGCCCAGAGCGAGCCTCAGACCAATCACCATCATCACGATCATCACCATGACCACCACCACGATCACCACCATGAGGATCGCCACACCCAGCATGATCATCAGCCTCTGCGAGCTCATCAGGCGCATCGCGAACTGAGTTCGTCTGCTGCGCCCGAGCTTGCAGCGCGATTACAACCCCATGATACGCATCAGCACGATGAGCACTGCGGACACTTGCATGCGCCTGATCCGGCGATGCTAGCAGGGCGCTTAACCTGGTCCAAGGCAAGTTCAGCGATTTTGGCAGTTGGGTTGCGTCCGTGCACCGGTGCTATTTTTGTGTTGGTCTTTGCGCTGGCACAAGGTTTTTTTATCGCTGGGGTTGCTGCAGCGTTAGCGATGGGGTTGGGAACAGGGCTCACGGTGGCTGCGTTGACGACAGCCTCACTCTGGGTGAATCAGGCCACGGTCAGTGTCGTGGGTGGCCAACAGCGTCTGGTTGGTCGGTGGCTACTGCTGGCGGTGCAGGGGTTGGCGTCAGTTGCCTTATTGACGCTAGGTATTTTGTTGTTCGGTGCTGCGCTGAATGCCTAGTGTGTCATCGAATCGACCACTCATCTGGCAACTCTGTGCGAGTAGTTTTTGTTGCAGTCACTCATCAGGCAACATAGCGCCAGTAGTTTTTGCAGCAACCACTCATCCGTCAACTCAGCGCTAGCAGTTTTTGCAGCGACCGTAGAGAGTCAAGTCGTGATCTTCGATCGTAAAACCCTTTGGTGCAAGGGCGGCTAAATCGGTTGGACACGAATGAATATCGTAGACTTTTTGACATTGCTTGCACTGAAAATGGTGATGATGCCCGTGACCAGAGAGTTCAAAGCGTGGATTTTCGCCTGGCAACACAACTTGCCGAAGCAGGCCCTCGTCAACCATCGTTTTTAAGTTTCTATAGATCGTTGCGATGCCGATGCGCGGCACAGTTTCACACGCTAGCTCGAGCACCTCAAGCGCCAGCAGGGGGCGCCCCGCCTGCTTTAAAGCATCGTGGATAGCAGAGCGTTGAATCGTTGATCTTTCCATGAGCCTTTTCTGCGGAACAAGTACGAAACGCAATCCAAGTCAGTCAATGCGGACAGGACACCTCTTCGCGGACATGACGAAAAATAACACAAGCGACGCCAGAGTCGTGCATTGATAATGAGATTGTATTATCATTATCAAACATTACGCAAATCACAATAATATTTTTCACAACCTAGATCAGCTTGCTTTATGTCATCGGCCTCAGCACACGTCCCTCGAACGAATGAACTCGCCAGCCAAGCGCTTGGGCGGCAACTTGACGCGGCGCATGTGCATCAGACGGTCGAGCAGCACACTCATGATAAGAGTCAAGGTCAGCCAGCGTTTCACGCCCATAGCCACACGCACGACCATTCGATGCCACACACGCACGGCCCACGCCCAAGTGGTTCGCGAGTCGAAGTCAGCCCCGTTTTAGTCGGCGTTGGGGCAAGGGTCTTGGCGGTTTTTGCTTTACTGGGGCTATTGTGGTTAGCAATTTTCTGGGCGTTTGTTGGCAATGTCTGATCAGCGTTCGACCCGACTCACGCCTGAAGCGATCGAGATCCAAAATCTGACGCTTGCCTATCAAGGGCACCCTGCGGTGCATCACGTGACGGGGCGTTTTCTGCCCGGTTCGCTTACCGCGATCGTGGGCCCGAATGGTGCCGGCAAAAGCACACTGCTCGGAGCGCTCTCTGGTCAGCTTCAGGCCGCCGAGGGGTCAATTCAATTTGGGCAGGCCCAAAAGTGTGAATTGGCCTATCTTCCACAGCAGTCCTCAATTGACCGAGAGTTTCCGATTCGGGTTGTAGATGTTGTGTTGCTCGGGGCTTGGCGCGAGCTCAAAAGCTTTAATCGCGTCACAGCACTGATGCGTGTGCATGCCACTGAAGCATTGGCTGCGGTAGGTCTGGTTGGATTTGAACGTCGATTGATCGGTGAACTGTCCGTTGGCCAACTGCAGCGGGTGTTGTTTGCACGGTTGCTGATGCAAGACGCACCAATTATTTTGCTCGACGAGCCTTTCAATGCATTGGATACGCGTACCGCGGATGACTTATTACAAGTTGTGCTGACTTGGCACCGGCAGGCGCGCACGGTCATCGCCGTGTTGCACGACATGAATATGGTTCTCGCACATTTTCCACAAACACTGTTATTGGCACGCGAAGTCATTGCCTGGGGCGATAGCGCGCAAGCACTCGCACCCGAAAACCTCGCGCGAGCTCGACAAACGTCTGAATATTGGGATGAGCGGGCACCCTGGTGCGCGCGGCCCAGTGATGTGGGGATGGTGCGCTGATGGTGTTTGATTGGTTTGTATTGGCGTATGCGTGGTTCTTTCAGCCTTTCGTTGAGTATGACTTTATGCGACGCGCGCTGGTGGCTTGCCTTGCCATTGGCTTGGCTTGTGGGCCGATCGGTACCATTCTCGTCTTGCGGCGTATGAGTTTGGCGGGTGATGCCATTGCGCATGCAGTGTTGCCAGGTGCTGCGGTCGGCTTTATATTTTTTGGCCTGTCGTTACCCGCGATGACCATCGGCAGTTTTGTTGCAGCCGCGCTCATGGCCTTGCTTGCTGCCGCGGTCACGCGCTGGACCGCACAAAAAGAGGATGCTAGTTTTGCCTCGTTCTATTTAATTACGTTAGCACTCGGCGTGATGCTGATTGCAACGTCTGATAGTAAGGTCGATTTGCTTCACTTCCTGTTTGGCAGTGTGCTGGCAATAGACGGCGAGTCGCTGTTGCTGATCGGCGGAGCGTCAAGCCTGACTCTGCTCGGGCTCGCAGTCATTTGGCGCCCGTTGATTGTTGAGTGTTTCGATCCTGTTTTTTTACGCTCGGTCGGTGGGCGAGGTGGCTTAGTGCATCAACTCTTTATGTTGATGGTGGTGTTGACCTTGGTCTCTGCCTTTCAAGCGTTAGGCACACTCATGGCCGTCGGCTTGCTGATGTTGCCAGCGACAGCTGCGCGGTTTTGGTGTGCCGGTGTTGTGGCCAGAGCGCTGCTGGCTGCTGGGTTTGGTGCATTAAGCGGAGCAGCTGGGCTGTTGATTTCATACCACGCTAACGTACCTCCAGGTCCTGCAATTGTTTTGTTTGCCGGAGGGCTGTATTTGCTCTCGCTTTGTCTGGGTGTACGCGAGAGCCTGCGCCTGGTGTGGTTTCCCGCTCATCAACATAAAGAGGCTTAAGATGCTGAACGTGGTCAACGCACGTCTACAAAAACTTTTTCTGGGGATTGTGTTTTGTCTGGTCACGCCAGTGCTTGCGGCGCAACCCTTGCCTGTTGTTGCGAGTTTTTCGATCTTGGCCGATATGGTGCGTGAAGTCGGAGGCCCGCACATTGAGGTGACATCACTTGTTGGCCCCAACACCGACTCACACGTGTTTAATCCAACACCTGCTGATGCTAAGCGTATTGCTTCGGCGCGTTTAGTGTTTGTGAATGGTCTGGGTTTTGAAGGTTGGTTGGATCGCCTAGTGAAAGCCTCTGGCTATCGCGGCCCCATTGTGATTGCTAGCAAAGGGGTGAAGAGCCCTCTTCAGCTCAAAGATGACCATCATCACGCGGGCGCTTCCAAAGGGCATGGTCATCAGCATTCGCACGGTGCGCCCGACCCTCATGCCTGGCAAAACTTGGCGAATGCCGAGCGTTACGTTGAGACAATCCGAATCGCCTTAGCAGCAGCGTTGCCAGCGCATTCTGCGGTGTTTGAACAACGCGCTGCTGACTATAACAAACGTATTCGGGCACTGGATCAGGCCACAAAGGCTCAAATTGCTACCGTGCCGGTTGAACGACGCAGGGTGATCACCTCGCACGATGCCTTTGGTTATTTTGCGGCGGCTTATGGCGTGACCTTTTATCCTTTGCAAGGCCTAGCCACCGGTAGCGAGCCGACGGCTGCAGAGGTTGTGCGCGTCATCGATCTGATCAAAAAGAATAAGGTGACAGCGATTTTTACTGAAAATATCTCTGACCCCCGAGTACTCGAGCGTATTGCTAAAGACAGTGGCGCTAAAGTCGGTGGTCGTTTGTATGCTGATGCCTTGACTGAGCCAGGTACGGCAGCCGACACGTATTTAAAAATGTTTGAACTCAATGTCGCGACAATTGTTCAGGGGATGTCGGGCAAGGCGAGCCCGTAAAAAAAGATATTTATCAATTGCAGGGCGCACTTGCAAATGAGAATCATTATCGTTTAAAATAACGATATGGATCACTTACCGCCAACGCAACACGCCCACCTCGCCCCTTTGAACGGTGAAAAAAAAGCCTCAATACAAGGCGCTCAGGCGTCTCTCGCAGCGGGGGCGGGCGGCTTAATTCGTTTGTCCAGTGCGTGGCTGTTTCGATCTGCAAAAGAAATTGAGATTGAGCATCGCGGTGATTTGTACCGACTTCGGCAAACAGCACTCGGTAAGTTGATCCTCACAAAGTAAGTGTTTCATCGCCGCTACGTGCGGCAACTTTTTCATCGCACAAGCCAGCCTAAGCCAGCCAGTGCCTAAGTCACTTTAGGACACCTATGCTGCGCAAAGCAAATATTGCCATCGCTTTAAGCCTCACACTTCCAGCATTCGCTCAACAAGCCGTTGCTCAAACTACGTTGCCCAAGGTTGTCGCAAACAACCAAGTCGTCGACCCTAGCCAGTTGAGTGATATCACGGTCAGCGCAACGCGTAGCGCCCGAAAGGTTGATGACGTTCCTAGTAGCGTCTCGGTGATCACCGGCGCAACGATTCAAAAAGAAGGTGCCCGCAGTTTAAAAGAGGTCTTTCGCAATGAGCTTGATGTCACCGTACCCGTAGGTCCCACGCGCTTTGGCGTGGGCGGTGCACCAACTGGCCGGGGTGGTCAAGAGGGCGTCAACATTCGTGGGCTAGGTGGCAACCAAGTGCTGATGCTGGTCGATGGCATCCGTATCCCCAATGGTTTCAGCTTTGGTCCGTTTTCGACCGGGCGTGGTGATTTCTTAGATATCGACGGGCTAAAAAGTGTCGAGGTCTTGCGAGGGCCCGCTTCCACGCAATACGGTAGTGACGGTTTGGCCGGTGCCGTGACGTTTAAAACACTCGACCCCAGTGACTTGCTCACGCGAGGCCAAAACGTTGGCGGCTTTGCTCGCTTGGGATACGCCAGCATTGATCAGGCCGGTTCAGGCGCCTTGGCGGTTGCGGGTAAAAATGAAAAGTGGCAAGCGCTGGTACTAGGCAGTTATCGTCAGGGTCACGAAACCGATAACAAAGCCAACAACGACACCAAAAGTGTCGATCGCACGACACCTAATCCCGTTGATTACAACAACCGTTATTTGCTTGGCAAAGCCATTCTTACGATTGATGCCGCACAGCAACTTGGGTTAACGATTGAGTCGCAACGCCGAAGCCAACACACCCAGGTGTTCTCAGCCCGGGCCGCGGCACCCGTACCTGTTCGGGGTCTCACAGGTCTCACAACACAAGACACGATCGAGCGCGATCGACTTTCGCTCGAACATCGCTACAACGATGTAAACGCTACGTGGATTCAAAGCGCCGAGACGCGTCTGTACTGGCAAGACGCAAAGGTGAATCAATACGCAACTGAGCAACGTAATCGTGCACCCGAGCGTATCCGAGACAACACCTTTCGCACCCAGGTCGTTGGCGTAGCCACGCAGTTTCAAACGAATCTGACTGGCTGGGTGAATCAGCGTCTCTCTTACGGGTTGGATCTGAGTCAGGCGCATATCAGCGCCATGCGCGATGGCACTTTTCCACCGTACGGTAGCAAGTTTCCCTCACGACCATTTCCCGATACGACCTACACCTTAGGCGGGGCCTTTTTTCAAAGTGAGATCGAACTAGGTGCCGTGAGTGTGATTCCAGGCGTGCGCTTTGATCGTTATGCCATCGATCCTTCGACTAAGGGCTACGAGAATCGAGCGCTCGCTAGCCTCTCAGGTCAGGCAGTGACGCCGCGTATTGGTGCGGTCTGGCGACTCGCGTCTGGTTTTGCGCCTTACGCGCAACTAGCGCGTGGCTTTCGTGCCCCCACGCCAGAGCAAGTCAATAACGGATTTGCGAATCTGGCCTCGGGCTATACCAGTGTCGGTAATCCTGCGCTCAAACCAGAGTATGCAGACAGTTTAGAAATTGGATTCCGAGGAAAGTCTCATGGGCTGCGTTATTCGTTGGCAGGCTTTGAAAATCGCTATCAAAACTTCATTAGTCAAGAAGTCATCGGTGGCGGTGGCCGACCCTCAAATCCCACGATTTATCAATACGTCAATTTAACCAAGGCCAAGATTCAAGGGGTTGTCGCTCAGTTTGAACTGAAAGTTGGACAAAGGTGGACAGTCCAAACGGGCGGAGCGTACTTGAAAGGGGATAGCCAAATCAATGGAGTCAGCGCCCCAATCAATTCCGTGCAGCCCTTCAAAGCAATGTTCGGTTTGCAGTACGACGCAAGTGAGTGGGGTGGTCAAGCGACCGTGCTTTATAGCGCGGCAAAAGATCCCAGTCGTATTGCACCAGGCAGAACCTCTCAGTTTGCTTCGCCTGATTACACAGTGCTTGACCTTGGCGTGTACTGGAAGCCGTCTACCAATCTGACCCTGAACGCCAACTTGAATAACGCCCTCGATACGAAGTACTGGCGTTGGTCAGATGTTAGCGGCCTGACTGAAAACAGCCGTATTGCCGATGCGTATACCGCTGCTGGGCGCACAGTTCAAGTGTCCCTGCGCTACGACTTCTAAAATTTTTGACTTCCCGGAGACTCTTATGCAAGGTCCTGTTCAAACGATCCCTCAGGCTTTTTCTCGTTTAAAAAATCAAGGGTTCATCCGTCAACTCGATGCGGCGCAACGGCTCAATTTGTCAGAGGGTGAATTGATCGCAGCGCATATCAATCAAGATACCTTCTGGCGCGCTTTGAGCCAACCCGACGTCAGTGGCGTTGACTTAACTGGCACTCCGCCTAAGAGTGAGTCAGCTGAAATATCCGCGGTAGAAGACCTAAGTGCGTTGCGTTTACGCCCAGACTGGCACGCGCTGATGGGGTTACTAGAACCGATCGGTGAAGTCATGGCACTGACCCGAAACGCGTCGTGCGTACACGAAAAAATTGGTATTTATCAAAACGCCACGTTGACTGAACGAGTGGGCGTGATGGCGTCAGCCAATATCGATTTACGCGCTTTTTATGCTAAATGGACGCACGGGTTCGCAGTGTCTGAAATGACCACTCGTGGACGACAACATAGCTTTCAATTTTTTGATATGTCTGGCGTCGCCATTCATAAAATTTTCTTGCGCGAAAACAGTGATGTCCAAGCCTATCAAAGACTCGCGAAGCACTTTGCAGATGGCTCACAACAAACCGGTCTTTACACCGAAAATCCTGTACCTAAGTCACCCGAGCAACCCGACCAGCAAATCGATGTTCAGGCTCTGCATCAAGCTTGGGCCGCTCTACGTGATACACACGATTTTTTTGCATTATTGAAATCTCATGGCGTCTCGCGTGTGCAGGCATTGCGGCTTGCGCAGCCTAAGTTCGTTCAGCGGGTACATTGCGCTGAAGTTCTTAGGGTGTTGACGGCTGCAGCCGCCCGCGAAATCCCACTCATGGTGTTTGTCGGTAATCACGGCATGCTCCAGATTCATTCCGGAGCGATTCAAAAAGTCTCGTATTCAAGGCCATGGCTCAATGTGTTGGACGAGACTTTCAATCTACATCTGCGCATCGACCACATTGATAGCGCCTGGATCGTTAAAAAACCGACCGTTGATGGCTTGGTCACCTCTTTTGAGATATTCGATGCGCAGGGTGATGCGATCGCGATGTTGTTTGGTTTACGTAAACCAGGGCAGCAAGAGCTCTCTGCGTGGCGAGATCTTTTAGACGAGATTCAAGAAACCCAACAAGCTTGCGCGGCGTAGTGGCATGATCTCGAACGCTTCGCAATGTTCAGGTCTGTTGTCGCGCCGTCAGGCTCTAGGCTATCTTGCTGGGTGCGCCGTAGCTGCTATCTCGGCGTGCCCGTCAATAGTGCGCGCGTCGCCGCGTAAACGAGTGGTATCTATCGGGGGCGCATTAACCGAAATTTTGTTTACGCTTGAAGCGGACAACGATCTGGTAGGTGTTGACTCAACTTCAATTTATCCACCTCGCGCCCTAGGCTATCCAAACGTGGGCTACGCGCGGCAATTGTCGGCTGAGGGTGTGTTGTCGTTGAGGCCTTCGCATATCCTCGCAACAGAAGAAGCGGGGCCCCCGGCGGTGCTTAGGCAAATCGCTGCTGCGGGGCTTCGTATTACGACACTGCCGGCTAAGCATCGATACGTTGGCTTGCGGCAGCGGGTGCTTGGCGTTGCTCGAGTAGTCGAGCGAAACGAGACGGCTCAGCTCGTGCTTGAGCAGCTTGATACGACTTGGCAAATCGTACGCCGGCAAGTTAACGCGCAAACGGCTCACTCTCTAGCAAGGCCTGTGCGCGTCATGTTTGTCTTGGCTCATTCGCCCGCTCAAATGTTGGTGGCGGGGGCTATGACTGCGGCACAGGCAATGTTGTCTTACGCGGGTGCAACCAATGCCGTGCAAGGCTTCAAGGGGTACAAGCCCTTAACACCCGAGGGATTGATCGCAGCACAGCCCGATTGCCTGTTGGTGACTGAGCAGGGTTTACAAGCTGCTGGCGGCCTTGAGGCGCTATTCAAACTGCCAGGGCTCGAGCACACGCCAGCGGGTCGTTCGCGGGCTGTGATCGCGATGGACGCTTTACGTTTGTTGGGCTTTGGCCCACGTATGCCTGAGGCAGTTCTTGCTCTGCATCAAGCCTTGTACGCGGTATGAGCATTGTTCGTGCTGTGCTCAGAGCACAACCCAGTTGGTGGCTTGGCGTTTCGCTTTTAATGATGCTTGCACTGGCCGTGCAGGTTGGCGCGGTGCCTGTACATACGTCGGATTGGCTTGCGATGCCTAAATTGTTCGAATGGTCTGCAGTTGGCGATTCTATTCAGACACTTTCTGCGGGTTCTCATGTGTTATTTAATCTTCGTTTGCCGCGCCTGTTGCTCTCGGTGTTGGTGGGCGCCAGTCTTGGCCTCAGCGGTGCTCTGACTCAAAGTCTATTTCGTAATCCACTTGCAGAGCCGGGTTTGCTAGGCGTGAGCGCGGGTGCTGCCTGCGCTGCCGCACTGACCATTGTGATGCTTGGTGACTTGGCAGCAGCTATCCACCCGCAAGCGCGCGCCTGGTTGCTACCGCTTGCGGCTTTTATCGGAGCGCTTGTAGTGTGCTTCTCGCTTGAGAATATGGCTCGCCGGATTGCACCGGGGTCAATTGCCGCGTTGCTGCTTACGGGCATTGCCATGAACGCCTTGGCCGGTGCGGTGATCGGTCTGTGTACCTATCTGGCTGACGACGATCAACTGCGAAGCCTGTCATTTTGGACACTTGGTTCGTTGGCGGGGGCGCGATGGTTGTGGGTTGGGTTATTTGCCGGCGTACTTGCCACAGGATATTGCCGTCTAACGCGTTCGATGCAAACGTTAAATGCGCTGGCGCTAGGTGAAGCTGCGGCCCGGCACATTGGGGTTGACGTGCATGGCTTACGAAAGCAAATCATCGTATGGGTGGCGTTGCTGGCAGGGCTGGCGGTCGCGTTTTGCGGCATGATCAGTTTTGTTGGCTTAATCGCTCCGCATTTAGTCAGGTTGTGGGTTGGCCCTGATCAACGTCAGGTGTTACCTTTGGCTACGCTGTTGGGCGGGTTGTTATTGCTTGTGGCAGACACTCTTGCGCGTACGGTTGCGGTACCTGCTGAGATTCCTGTTGGGATTTTCACGGCGCTGGTGGGTGGGCCATTCTTTTTTCTACTCGTGCGCCAGGCGCGCGGTCAGACTGCATAGGCCAAGAACTCATGAGTACCGAACTCACAGCAACCTTGCTAGAACTTAATCACGTTCATCTAAGTCACGGTTCAGTTCGCGAAGCGTCGCAAGTGCCTAAACCCTTTACGCTGTGCTTGTCAGCAGGCGAGCGCTTGGCCATCTTAGGCCCAAGCGGTGCCGGCAAAACTACACTCTTGCGCCTGATGGCATTAGACTCAAATCCCGCGAAGGGTGAGGTGCAGTTCAAGGGACGCGCGGGGCCGAGTTGGTCGCTTGTCGAACTGAGTCAGCAGCGGGCGGTGATGCCACAGAACTGCCAAGTTGCCTTTGGCTTAGAGGTTAAGTTGGTGATCGCGCTTGGGCGCGTTGCCCGCAGACGCGACCCCTTTGTCTCTGAGATTGTCTTGCACGCTGCTCGGCTGGCGCGCGCCGAGCACCTGTTGGCACGCCGTTGTGACACTTTATCAGGCGGCGAATATGCGCGTGTTCATTTGGCACGGGTTTTTGCTCAACTGTGGGATGTTAGAGAAGGCTTGATTCTGGTCGATGAGCCTTTTGCGGCACTTGATTTAGGCTTACAAGAGCATATTTTGCAAGCGCTCGACGCCTTTGCCACTGAGCGTCAGCATGCAGTCGTGGCTGTCTTACATGATGTGAATCATGCCTTGAGGGCGTTTGATCGTTTAGTTTTGATTAAAGAGAGTCAGCTCTTTGCAGACGTTGCGAGCAATCAGCAAGCGGTGCCAGTCATTGAGGCGCTGTATGGCTTGGCACTAGAGTGCTTGCAGGCAACAGACAATGCCTTTGTTGTATCCCCGGTCTCTAGACGGTGCCCGCCAGCATGAGTTCGTTCAAGCGCACTAGCAAACCACTACCAAGGCAATGGCTACAGTCAGCCTTATTGCATGGTGTCTTGCTCATGTGTGTCGTGTTGTATCACTTGCACAGTCATGGCTCGTTTTACTTGAATGCCAATAGCTTGGATCAGACAGCTCCTGGTGCGACTACGAGCGGGACTCATCACGGCATTGACTATCTCGAGCTGTCATTTGAGCAATATGCCATGACCGAGTTACAACAGGCGGATGCAACCCCGTCAGAAATTGTTCGAGAGAGCGTAGAAACAGAGTCCGCGCGAACCAAGTCAACAGTGCAGCGCGTTGGGTCGGTGCGGCCGACTCGAACCTCTACGCAGCCAGCAGTGCGCTCGGTATCTGCGACGCATCAGCTCGCTGCCCAACCGCTACAAACTGCGCGCCCCGACCATGCATATAGCCCAAAGCCCGCTTACCCCTTAGCCTTGCGCGATCTTGGCGTGTCTGGGGTTGTATGGTTAAGAGTCTGGGTTGACGATTCTGGGCGGCCACAAGAGATCGAACTGGCAAAAGGCAGTGGTTATCGTCTTTTTGATGAAGCCGCTTTGCGTGCAGTGCAACAATGGCGGTTTATCCCTGCAAAAAACGAACAACAAAGCTTAGCCAGTTGGGTTGAATTTGCCGTACGTTTTGAGATCAATGGCTGAAATACAAACACTTGACTAGCCAAAACCATTCGTAGACAGCCACAGTGAACTAAGCTACGCTGCCTTGTCGTAACGGATCTTCGCAGCAGCATCATGTACTCGACAGTCAACAGCAGTCACTGTCATGTGATATTCAAAAAATTAATTTATAGAAAAAATTTTTGAAAACGTAGCAAACGTCTTAGACACGGGGAGATATCATGTCAAAAAAATTAATAGTTAACGTGCTTGCAGTGCTCAGTGCGTTCATCATTACACCGGCCTCGGCACAAGTTTCAACCTATCCAAACAAACCGATTGCGCTGGTGGTGCCGTATGCACCGGGTGGCAGCACCGACATTACTGCTAGGCTGATTGCAGAACACCTTTCGAAGCGGCTGGGGCAACAAGTTGTAGTCGAAAATCGCGCAGGTGCGGGTGGCAACATCGGTGCTAATGTGGTGGCACAGTCTGCCCCGGATGGCTATACGCTGTTGATGGCACCTAGTAGCTTGGTGGCGAATATTTCGTTGTACAAATCGCTTCCGTATGATCTGCGCAAAGATTTAGAGCCGATTTCACGTATCGCCATGATTCCAAATGTTTTGGTGATTGGTGCGGATTCTAAAATCAATACTTTTGCCGAATTTATCGCAGCGGCCAAAGCAGCTAAACCACCGCTGAACTATGGCTCTGCAGGTAGTGGCTCAAGCCAGCACCTGGCGGGTGCCCTATTTGCCAATTCGATAAAAATTGAAATGGGGCATATTCCTTATAAGGGTGGTGCGCCAGCGCTGGTCGATTTGATGGGAGGGCGCCTAGATGCCGTGTTTGCACCGCTTGTTGAGGTCTTGCCTTTTATTCAGGGCAAAAAGTTAAAGGCGTTAGCGGTGACGACTCCTGCTCGTTCGTTTGCGTTACCCGACGTACCAACGGTGGCAGAGACCTTTCCTGGTTTTGATATCACGCTGTGGAACAGCATCATGACGCGCAGTGGTACACCGCCTGAGATTATTGTAAAACTTAACCAAGCGATTCAGAGTGTGTTGGCGCAACCCGAGGTGCTACAAACCTTGCGTACACAAGGTTCAAATCCTTCTGGAAACACCATAGATGACTTCAAGAAGTTGATCGCGCAAGAAGTTCCTAAATGGGCTGAAATCATCAAGCTTTCAGGTGCTGAAACGCAATAGGACCACCACGAAGGCTGTAAGCAACCTAAACCCCACGGCATATTTTTGCTGTGGTAATTAGGCGAAGCTAGCCTTGCATCCAAAGCATTAAGCCGTCAACCCATGATTTCGCAGGAAGTTTCAGCTGTTGTTCAACGCGCACAGCTCGTGCATACAGTTGATCGAAATCGATCGAGGGTGCTTGCTTAAAGGCGATGGCAACGATATTGCTATCGTGAACCTCGGGTAACCAAGCGACGGCGCCAAAAGACAGTTCAATCGCCTCTAGATTGTGACTGTGATTGTCTCGATCACAGAAAATATTGACGGTCATGATGCCGTTGGCTGTCAGGCAATCGGCGCAAGCTGCATAAAACTCAGGTGAATTCAGTGTGGGCTCGATTGCTTGAGCATCGTATAAGTCGACCTGCAGCACGTCGCAAGAAGAATGATTTGACCGCTCGTTCACAAAATCCCAAGCATCCATAGCGCACACTGACAGTCGTTGATCGTTTAACGGCAATGCAAAGTGAGTGTGGCATTGAGTGATGACCGCAGCGTCTAGTTCGATAGCTGTTGTATGGGCAGCAGGGTAGTGATGGTAGCAAAACTTTGTGAGCGCCCCTGCGCCCAGACCTAGTTGAACAATATGCATGGGTTGTTCAATGAATAAGGTCCAGAGCATCATTTGCTGGATATATTCAAACTCAAGCGCAAGCTGATCATCCAGTCGCATCGCACCCTGAATAATACGAGTGCCAAAATGTAAGTTTCGAACGCCGTCCTGCTCTGAAATATTAGGTTTGCTCATGAGAGCATCTTACGATATTTCTTCAGAATAGCTGAGTCTTGTGGTTGCTATTCACTGACGATTTGGCATCTGTAGTTTAAAGAGCCGGACAGCATTTTTATAAGCCACCTGTTCGAGTGTAGCGGGTGTCAGGTAGGCAAGCAGTTGCTCGCGCTGCTCTTGAATAATTTCGTCATAGCGTCTTTCTAGGCCACAACAGGTGTCAGAGCCCAGCATCACCTGAGTCGGAAACTCTTCAATGAGATTTCTCCAAGCGGGTTTGAGCCCATTGGGTGTGTAGATTTTTCCGTCGCCTAAGTTTGTGCTGGTACTTGCGTGCACCGGTCCGCCCGCTGACAGCTCACACATGATGTTCTTGCGTTGTTGAAAAAAGTTTCTTAGGTCGTCCGGTCGGGCGAGCGGCAGGCAATGAGACAAGATTGTGGTGACTTGTGGAAATTCTTCAGACAGGCGCAACAGGTCTTCTTTAAAGGTCTCGTTCATCCCGGCGTGAACTTGTATAAAGGCGCCGTAGCGATTCGCGAGTTCGTAGGCTTGCCGCATCATCGGGCTGTCAAGCCTAAAGCGTCGTCTAAATTCCGGTCTTGGTGACGAGAGGTAGTTGTCAGTGTGAAGCTCGCCAAAGCCCTTGATGCTGCCATCCTTAAAGCCGCTTTCAGCGGCCTTAAACAGACTCTTAAAAATCCACTGATCTGGGTCGGTAAAGCTTCGGCCTTGCCGCAAGATATCGACCAGTTCGCGTTGCCCAATGGCAGGGATGTAGCGATCTTTCAAGACTGCGCGCATGTCGTCATTGAGATAGCCAACAGCACCTGCCCATTGAACGTTGTTTCGGTCCATCAGTTTTTTAAAATCGCCTGCATAGACCTCGTAATTATGCAGATGCACATCGGCGATGGGTACGGTTTTAGCTAAAGCAATTGAACCTGGCTGGGGTTGCGCTTGCACCAGTAACGTGCAGCAAAAAAGGGCGACACCAATAAAGTTGCAAAGTGATTTAATAGTTGCTGTCATCGGTGCCGCTAGTTTAAGTCATTATAAAAATAGG
>Ga0209296_1000838_pt1 | contig 25616 bp, 23 predicted proteins | sample S_130206_EF_Meta_FD_187319 | JGI IMG/M metagenome (GOLD analysis project Ga0209296, IMG submission 187319) | Freshwater microbial communities from Lake Simoncouche, Canada to study carbon cycling - S_130206_EF_MetaG (SPAdes) (version 2) | ecosystem: Environmental > Aquatic > Freshwater > Lake ...
ATACCAAGGTGAAAATACCACCCCACGCCCGATCAAAAAAGTGGACATGCAGCTTGGTAACGCAGCTAATCCATAACCCCATTCTCAAAGGTTTACGGGTTCGCAATCGAAAAATAAGCAAGCGAGTCAATAAAACAGGGCGACATAAATCAGTAGCTGCACCACCCGAAGAATTGCTGGAACGCGATTGCCCCCATCTCGCTTTTATTGAACCCGCAAGATACGACTTGCTCATCAAGAAGTTGGATGAAAAAAATGCAAAGTATCGCCGTAAAGGCACCGGGGGGATAGATCCGAGAAAAAATGTTTCCAAAAAAAGAACCATTTGGCCGGGGCAACATATTGAGTGCGCAGTCTGTGGAAGGCTTTTAGTTTATGGCGCCCATGGCCAGAAAAACAGTCTGGCTTGCAGTGGGGCACTTAAATACCAATGCTGGAATGGCACCTCAATTAATTCCGAAAAGGCAGGAAAAAAAATCATCATTGCCATTGAAAAAGAACTCTCATCACTCAAGGATTTCGATAAAGTTCTTTTAAAGGAAATCGAGAAGGAGCTTAAGAATTCCAAAAGTACAGTTTCACAACGGCAAGGAAAACTGCAAACCCAACAGGATGCTAACACCAAGCAGATGAAAAACATCATAGCTGCAATTGGGGATTCGGGCCATAGCGCAAGTTTGTTAGCTGAATTAAAAACTCTTGAAGCCACAAAAGCTCAACTAGCAAACGAGTTGAGTTCGATCCTAACAACGTCCACCTCGATCCCAAAAATGCCTTCCATGGAAGAAATAAAAACTATGGTGTTGGGAAGCATGCGCTCTCTCGCAATTAATTCTCAGGAGTTTGGCCGACTTTTAAGAAAACTAATTGACCGAATAGTTGTTCTCCCTTTCCAGCATTGTGATGGTAGTTCACCCGTCCTAAGGGCTTACTTCGAACTTAATTTAGCAAGTTTGCTTCCCAATATTCCTGGCATGGAGAGCCTTTCAGCCGCACTAAGGAAAACCATGGTTGTAGATTTATTTGACCCGCCTCAAAGGGAAGCTTTCCGTACAGAAGCAACCGCCCTTATTGCATCTGGGATGAATCAACGCAAAGCCGCAAAAGTACTTGGTATCACTTCAACTGCTGTTCAACGGGCTCAGGCATTGGATAAAAAGATGAAGGAGTTAGGAATCACTGATCCATACATTCAGTTAAATGAACCACCTCCAGAAAACAGCAAGATCAAAAGACACAAGCACCCAAGATACAAGTTTAATCCTGTTGAACGCCCTGACCCGCCAAAATCAGAATCTTAAATCACCTGCTGATTTAAAACCAAAAGCCCCCGCCACTAATCAATGGCGGGGGCCTTTTTTTTTGACCCTTACAATTTCAAATAACCTTTAACAAAGGAGCCTCATGAATACCGAAAATTCAAACAATAGCCCAAGCGAAAACCCAGAAACCACTCAAGCCAAACAAACGGAAATCCAAACTATTTTGCACCAATTAATTCGAATGCTTGCAATTGAAATTGCAACCAAGATCAAATCCACCCAAATTTAAAACCAATTAGAAAGCTAGAGACTTAATGCCTTATAAATGAACCCTGAGAAGGTGGCCATCAAACCGATGGCTGCCTTCTCTAACAACTCAAACATTTTTTTAGCTATCAGCCATAAAAATACCACCAAGGTTTTCTTCAAGTCTGCAGATGTTAACCGAACAAATACCTTGATTGCGAATTCACTATAAAACCCGTGTAATATTGAGGTTATTTAAAATACTGCTAGAAAAGTAGCACCCGAAAAGAGGGGCGATTTAAAATCTGGGACGGCGAGAAGTGCATCTTTTATAGTTCTTGGCCTTTCCAAAAATATCGGTAGCAAACATGGTGTGAAGTTATGCCAAGGCAGATTCTAGCAATCCAAAGTCCCGAATACCGCTAACGCCAGAAACGCCATAGAAAGCACTTCAGCCTGCATTAAACTTGTTAAAGTTCTATGTGACATAAGAACGGTTATTTAAATACCCCTAAAAAGTTACCATCCCTTCCCAGGTATAACATGCCTGACAACGCCCTAAGATTCTTCTGAATCTACGCTTCGCGTGGGAATAAGATGTACATGATCATACATCACCGTCTGGTAAATATCTGACATGCGCATTTTGTTTTGGATGAAATCTTGAAGGGCTTGGAAATCCATCATGCACTAGACATTTATGGATCTAAATAAACTCTAAAACGCATTGACTTAAAGTTAAATTTATCAATGGTTAAACTTTATCCTAAGAGGCGAAACATGAAATTAGAAGAAGCGAATGAAGACTTAGGCTAAGGTGTTAGTGTTGAGATGGTTTTAATCCCAGCGAGTAAGTTTGTAATGGGATCACCTTGGGCAAAAGAAGACCAGAGTGATGATGAAACGCAGCATGAAGTGACTCTAACGAAATCGTATTAGATGCAAAAATATGCGGTGACTCAGGAGCAATATGAAGCCGTGATGGGACCTAGATTTTTATGGTTTGGAGTGAACCATAGTTTTTATAAAGGGGCAAAGTTACCAGTAACTAATGTATCATAGCAACATTGTCAGGAATTTATTGAGAAGTTGAATGCGAAGACGGAGATGGTGGTTACAGGCTTCCAACAGATGCAGAGTGGGAGTATGCATGCAGGGCCGGAACAACGACTGCGTATTCGTTTGGGACGAGATCGCACCTAAGGACGCAAATTATGCATATCAGCGTAGCGAGACTTTCTAAACCTTTTCAATATTAGGCAAACCAGTAGCAGTCGGGAATTACAATCCTAATTCATTTGGCATTTATGATATGAATGGCTATGTCTGGGAGTGGTGTGAGGATTGGTATGGAGATTATAATTATGCCAATAAATGGAATCTGCAAGGGCCTGCCAAGAATATAACCGTGTGGATTAAAGACTTGGGCGGGACAATTGTTTCGTCCAAGGATAAAGGCCATGTGATGCGTGGCGGATCTTTCAACTTCAGTGTTTCGTATGCTAGTTCTTCCAGCCGGACCAACTCCAACAACTTGCCAACCCTTTGGATAGTTGTTTCATCATCCCAAACCGTTTGCCAAACCACAAATCGACGAACTCACAACCAGCAAGTTCTTGCTCAATCCATGATCCCATGAGGTCGGATCCTTCCGAGAGGAACAACATGCCATCCATGGCTTCAAATCTTCAATTTATCAGCCTTTCGCAACCATGTTACCTGTTAGGTTATACTTTCCACCATCGCAATGATATAAGATGTGGCTAATTGAAAGCTTTACAGAATACTTACTAATATTTTAAGAAAGTTAGGAATTTTTATATGCCCTCCCAACTTTGCCCTTATTGTGGTTCGTTTGAAATATTCTACAAACCCAAAGTAAACAAATGGGAATGCCGTTTGTGTGAAGAGCGGTTTAATGGGGAGTCACCTATTTCAGAATCTGAAAGCGCAATGTCCCAAAACATTAATACAGCCCAGCCAAAACATATCTTCTTTAGTTACGGCCACGATGCAAACCGGGAGATCGTAGAACGATTCAAGGATGACCTAGAAAAACGCGGCCATAAAGTTTGGATTGACTACAAACAGATCGGCACTTGGGATGATTGGCGTGGCACGATCACCCGCGGAATTCATGATTCGCAACTTGCAGTTGCTTTCTTGTCTATACACTCCACTCGAGACCCCGGGGTTTGCCGCAACGAGATTGCGATGGCGCTTCATCACTTCGGAATTATATACCCCGTGCTTCTTGAAGCCATACCTTGGGAGAGCATCCCAGCGACCATCACGCACTTGCAATGGCCCGATCTTAGCCATTGGCGCGCGATTAAACAAGGCGAGGACTCCATGGCTTTCGAACTCTTCTACGAAGAGAAGTTCCTCGAGATTGTGAGTCGAGTCGAAGGCGAAGCCACACGCTTCGCTGCCGAAAGCGAAGTTCTTCGGCGGGGACTCGCCCCGTCTGTATTTGATACGAAATTTGCTCAGCACCTAGACGGCTTCCTTGGCAGGGGTTGGTGTTTTGAAGCATTCGAGGATTGGCTTAATAATCAGCCAGATTCTCGCGTGTTTTGGCTGAAGGCTGGTCCGGGCTTCGGAAAAACGGCACTTGCAGTAAATTTGGCCAATCGTTACCGAGCCGCATTGGTCGGCACGTGGTTTTGTGACTGGCAAAGCCAAGATCTTAGTGATCCGCGGCAAGCTCTGGCCACGCTTGCCTTTCAATTAGCCCTACGCTGGGAAGATTATCGTTCGAGGCTTTTGGTAGGCCTATGCCTTTTCACAGGTTCGCGCGAGGAGCAGGTGAGTAAGACAAAAGAGTTTCTGGGAAAAAAAAACCTCAGAGACCTCTTTGACTTTCTATTGGCGGGCCCCCTATCCGGGCTAATCTGGCGGGAGCATAAGTTGGTGATACTTCTGGATGCGCTTGATGAGGTAAGCTGTGTTGCGGAAGGCCGAAACGATTTAGCAGCACTTATTGGAAGTGAGTTTCTCAAACTTCCTAAGTGGATTAGCTTCGTCGTGACTAGCCGACCGGACGCATTGGTAAGCGGACATTTGCAGCGCTTCAAACCATTCATAATTGCGGCTGATGATACCCGAAACGACGCAGACCTGCGTCAATTCATCTCTCAACGCATTTTGGTGCATTCGGAGATAAAAAAAATTCCGGAACTGAAACGGGCTGAACTTTGTAATGCCCTCATCGCCAAGAGTTCGGGGATGCTGCTCTATCTAAGCCTCATTGAGGAAGGTCTTCTTGATGGCACGCTCAAATTGGTAGAAATCGAGGGGACGCAGGCGGAGATGGCCGGCTTATATAGCCGCTACCAGCAGAGTTTCGAACATCGGTTAGGCGCCAAAGACTTCCCTGCTACTTTTCAACCTATAATTAGGCTCCTGCTAGCTGCCCCAGGCGCATTGCCTCTTGACCTTGCAGTGGAGGTACTTGGCATTTGTCGAGAGGAAGGTCTTCGGATGCAAACCTTAATGGGTGGCTTTTTAATTGAGGATGCGCGTGGGCTTGGATTGTTCCACAAGACTCTTAGCGAATGGTTGGGAAGTCAGGAGGCAGGGCTTTTTTATACTGATGCGAGGCCAGCAAGAAAGCAATTAGGGGAATATCTGTGGAAGTGCTTCAAGGAAAGGAAGATAAATCGGTTTGGCCTCACAATCACTTTGCGCTGGGAAGAGCATGTAATGGGTTGGCTACCAACAATCTTACTAGATAAAGGAGATTGGGAAGATAAAGAAGATAAAGAAGATGTGCTTTTAATTACTGATTTTGGCAGATACCTGATTGAGAAATATCGTTTAAAGGATGCTGAAGATATCTATTTGAGAGCGCTAGCAATATCAGAAAATAATCGAGCTTTAAACGGTCAGATTCGTTCAAAAATATGGAGCGAAATCGGTGATCTTTATTTTTTGAAAGGTGATTTTCAAAAATCCGTTGAATTTCACCGGAAAGCATTAGAGACCAGAATAATAAATTTAGGGTTGTCATTAAAGGATATCCCTTGCTGGGGGGTATCAAAGAATAGCCCCGAGATTGTAAATTGGGAGAATAAAGTTACCCGTGCCCATATCCCATTGGCCGAATCCCTCTTTAGGTTGGCCCGAGCCATTTCCGCAAACTCCTTTTCTTATGAGGTGGAGTGGCTATACAGAAGATCTTTATTTCTATTGATGGCCATCGAAGGATTTAGCCATCCTGAAACTGCTCAGGTCGTAGCTGAAATGGTGGACACTTTTGATACTCTTGGGCATTCGGGAAACTGTGAGCCAATGTGCCGTAATGCTATGGAAAACATGCTAAAACTGTATGGAGATGAAAATCCTAGAGTAGCTGATGCGATGATTCAGCTCGCTAAATGGACTCACGATCACCTTGAATATAAAGATCTTATGAAAAAAGCATATACAATTCGCCTTAAAACATTAGGACCGGATCATCTACAAACCGCTGAAAGCCTTCTGGCCATAGGGAATATACAACAATACAAACAAAACGAACTCGAAATGGCAAAGGATTCGTATGAGCGAGCATTAAATGTATTTTTAAAAGTCTACCACCCTGAGCACGCATTGATAAAGGAAACTAAAAAATTATTAAGAGAAATTGAAGGGCTCTAGCAAAACGTGAGCGTTCTGTAAAGCACAGGTGCTAAAAAGCGAATTAGATCAGCTAGGTTTAAATTACTTGATTGGAAAAGCGTGTGAAGTTGCTTGCAGGATTAGTAGGTAACTTAGTCAGCGTATCTCGCAGATAAATCCAGAGGTGGATCCCGAACTGTTGACAGGTGGCGGTGAAGCTTGACCCGACTGCCAAGACAAATGATTAAGTGTCACCGAACCCGAGATCGATCATCACAAAATCTTGATGGATTCGATTGCGTGAGGATCGTGAGGATTTAAATAGACAACGAATACGCATTGCCTTAATGTCAAAACGGTAAGGCAAGCAGATTGGCAGACGAAATACTAATCAAGGCGCTGGCATCTTAATATAAGGGGGTATTAATGCGAATATCAAATGAGCAATACGATGTGATAGAACATAACATTACAAAGATCTTGGAATTGCACGATTGTTTTTACCGAAAGATAGTCGGAGAAGGGGCTATGGAGGTGTTTGAAGAGCAGTATGAAATTGCTCGCCTAGACCTTCTAAGTAAACTATTAATCAAGCTTGTGGAACATGATGGCCTACTACGAGATTAGCAAACCACATACTAAGCAAAGCATTGGCATCGTAGTAGAGTGTTTAAACACAGTTTCCAACAAGGAGAATGAAAATGACTAGTGGTGAAGAAATAATAAAGCTACAACTGCAAATGTACGCAACTTAGGACCTTTATGTAAACATATTTTTATTCAACTGCGTAAGTCCTATATTTATTTAAATAGGTGCTGGATTTTGCTTGATACAGGAAAATGCAGCTTTGGTATATTATGGTAAGAATTTTTCTCCTCTATCCCCAGGTGTAATATGCGTCAATTATTAGGTTTTTGCTTCTTAGTGATTTTGATAAGTTCTCCTAATGGTTACGGGCAGTCAACAAATAAAGAAGTAGAAGCGAATCTAACAAAAGGCGACAAAGCATATGAAAGTAAAGATTTCAAATCAGCCATTACTTATTACACCAAAGCGATTGAACTAGATCCTAAGTGTGTGGTTGCCTTCAGTGGTCGGGGAAATTGTTATGGCGAATTAAAGAAGTCCACTGAATCCATAAATGATTACAATAAAGCAATTGAGCTTGATCCTAAGTATTCGAAAGCTTACAACGGCCGGGGTAATTCATACAGTGATTTAAAGAATTACGCGGAAGCCATAGCTGATTACACCAAAGCAATTGAGCTAGATCCTATGTATGTGAAAGCTTACAGCAATCGAGGGCTTACTTATGGCGATTTAAAGAAATATCCCGAAGCCATAGCTGATCACACTAAAGCAATTAAATTAGATCCTAAGTCTGCGGATAGCTACTACAATCGGGGCATTACTTACTCAGATTTAAAGAAGTATCCGGAAGCCATAGCTGATTACACCAAAGCAATCGAGCTAGATCCTATGTCTGCGGATGTATACTCCAATCGGGGAGATGCGTATGCTAATTTAAAGAAGTACGCCGAAGCCATAGCTGATTACACCAAAGTGATTGAACTAGAGCCTAAATTTGCGCCTGGCTACTACAGTCGGGGGTTTACGTTTGTGAGTTTAAAAAAGTACGCCGAAGCCATAGCTGATTACACCAAAGCGATTGAACTAGATCCTAAGTTTATGAATGCATACTACGATCGTGGGTTTACTTATGGTGAATTAAAAAAGTATCCCGAAGCTCTAGCAGATTACACCAAAGCAATTGAAATAGATTCTAAGAATGTGAATGCCTACAACGATCGGGGCTTTACGTATTTCAATTTAAAGAAGTATCCTGAAGCTATAGCTGATTTCACCAAAGCAATTGAGTTAGAGCCTAAGTCTGCGAATTCTTACTACGGCCGGGGTGATGCGTATAAAGCTCTAGGAAAAACAAAAGAAGCTGAGACAGATTTCGCCAAAGCTAAAGAACTAGATAAGTAAAGTTACACCCTATTCATCGGCCAAGGTGGCTACTATTTTAGTCAAACGCAAGTTGGTTGATCACCTAAAGAAACAAGGCATCAGAAATGGGGCTTTGTTTCTTTTACACCATCCTTTTACGTCAATTAATCTTCAAATAATTCAACAAAAAATGCTCGGGTATTTCCATCCCGAGATCGCCCACCATAAACTCTTGATGAATTCTATTGCGTGATGATTATTTGTATTTAAATAGACTACTATAGCGCATTGCCCTAAATTTAAGGCTGTTAATTTAACTTTATCCCCAGAGGTGAAAAAAAATGAAAAGAATTCTAGGAATATCAATGGTGTTAGGTTTAGTGGGTGCATTGACAGTGATGGCCCAGGAAGTAAAGCCCGGGAAGATCGAGGTTATTGATCTTGGCAAAGATGTGAAGTTAGAAATGGTGTTAGTCCCAGCGGGGACGTTCAAAATGGGATCGCCAGCCAATGAAAAGGCACGAAGTGATGATGAAAGACAGCATGAAGTAACATTAACAAATCCGTATTACATGGGTAAGTACGAGGTAACGCAGGAGCAGTGGGAAGCATTGATGGGAGATAACCCCAGTAATACCAAAGGTGCAAAATTGCCGGTAACGAATGTGTCTTGGAATGATTGTCAGGAGTTTATCAAGAAGTTGAATACCAGTACAAATTGTAATTTCCGATTACCTACCGAGGCAGAGTGGGAATATGCATGCAGGGCAGAAACAGCAACAGCATATTCAGTTGGAGATAGCCTAAGTAAGGATGATGCAAATATTGAAGTTTTAAGCATAAAAATAAAACCAGTAGGGAGCTACAAACCGAATGCATTTGGCTTGTATGACATGCATGGGAATGTATTTGAGTGGTGTGAGGATTGGAAAGCAGATTACCCAAAGGGGGCGGTAACGGATCCGAAGGGGCCTGCAAAGGGAGAGGAGCGTGTGTTGCGTGGCGGGTCTTTCTTCCGCAATGTATCGACTGCTCGTTCTTCCTTCCGGAACTACGGCTCGCCGGCCGATCGGTACGTCAATGCTGGGATCCGTTTGGTGAGGACAAAGTAATTATTTATTACTAATCCTCTTTATTCATCCCAAGAATAAATCTGGGGCATCATCTCTGGTATAGGTGTAAGCCTGTAAGTAAAATCGCTTGTTTACTAGAGATTCGATTAGGTTAAGATGTAACCTAACTTTAACGAATATTTTAAGGCTAGGTCTTATGTCAAACTCTAAAAATCGCAATGCAGAACATAATCTGATATTTGCAGGGCTAGGCTTGCAATTAGGAATCATCGCCAAGGATAAAGTTATCCGGGCTTTTACCGAATGGCTATTTGATAAAGCCCGACCTCTGGGCGAAATCCTAGTTCATCAGAAAGCAATCACGCCGGATCAAAGAAAGACGCTTGAATCCGCAGTAGAGGCGCATATCCAGCAAGAAGGTGGCGAACAAAAAGCCTTGGCTTCTTTGAACCATGTGAAAGATCTGGAAAGCGATCTCGATCATCTTGCAGATAATGATCTTAATCAAACACTCGACGGCGCAGTTACCCAGCGAAAACTATTGGGGCTGGATGTTCTCTTTAGCCAATCACATGATTCGGAATCCTCAACTACAAATAAAAAGGGTTCAATTAGCGGCCTAGAAAATAAACAAATAGATCGCTTTGAAAGGCAGCACTTTTTAGATTCAGGCAACTTAGGCGAAGTGTTTTTCGCCAAGGACACCGAACTCAACCGCACCGTAGTTACCAAATATATCCGCCCAGAAATGTCTGGCGATACCCTTAAGCAAGCCTTATTCCATTTGGAAGGCGAAGTAACCGGAGCATTAGAACACCCAAGTGTTGTACCCGTCTATGGCATGGGTAAAGACATCAAGGGAAGACTGAACTATGCCATGCGGTATATCCGAGGGAAAAAACTATCCCGGGTTATCGCAGAGTATCATCGTAAGGAAGCAGGCTTAAAGCAGGAAGCGTTAACCGGGTTATTGCAGAATTTTCAAGCCGTCTGTTTAGCAATTGAATATGCGCATAGCAAAGGGGTGCTTCACTGTGATATCAAGCCAGACAACATCATGATAGGTGATTATGGTGAAGTTTTCGTGGTGGATTGGGGCCTGGTTGTCGTGTGTGGCGGTGTTAAAGGCTCATCTGACATGCTCGAGATGGAAACACTTGATCCAGGTGTTATCCCGCCTTACAAGCCTTCGGAATTAGCTTCGAGTGGTTTACATGAGCAGCAAGGTGGTAGTAGGCGAGGGATTGGTGGTACGCCAGCCTACATGGCACCTGAACAATTCATTGCAACGATGAGTGAAGATATATCCTTGGTTACCCCCAAGGCGGATATTTACGCATTGGGATCTACGCTTTATCACATCCTTACAGGCAAGGCGCCTCACCTTCCCAAAGAGGGGGTTAAAGAAAGTCTGGATGCTTTTTATTTCCGCATTACCACGGGGATGATCCTGACCCCAAGAGAGAAAGATGCTTCGATTCCAAAGCTATTAGAGCAGATAGTATTAAAAGCGATGCAGGTAGAACCAGAAGATCGTTACGCATCTGCAAGGGAATTGGCAGAGGATATAAAACGTTATGTATCGGATGAGCCGGTGCATGCGTATCAAGAATCTGGGTTAGAAAAAGCTAGGCGCTGGGTAAGAAAAAATAAAAGCTTGGTGGGTGCTGCAATGGTGATGTTGTTCCTCGCTCTACCAAGCATGGTTTTGATTTTCGTAATCATGGGGTTTAATAAAGAATTAGAAAAAAGTAACCTTCTTCTGGAGGCCAGTAAGATAGCGGCTGAAACAGAAAGAGATCGGGCAAACAGGAATGAGAAGCTCGCCCAAGAAAAGCTAACTGATATTAAGAAAGTTCAAGAGGAGGCTGAATCGTATAAAATTAAAATTAATAAAATAGCAAATAGTCTTGATTTGGCGTTAATCCCGGCAGGTACATTTATAATGGGGTCACCGAGGTTTGAAAAAGACCGGAATAATGACGAAACACAGCATGAAGTAACAATCACGAAGCCATTTTACATAGGCAAGTATGAGGTAACTCAAGAGCAGTGGGAGTTAATGATGGGGAAAAACCCTAGTGAAATCAAGGGGAAAAAGTTACCAGTAACGGATGTATCATGGGAAGATTGCCAGAATTTTATCAAAAAATTAAATAAAAATACTAAGGGCGGCTATAGACTTCCAACGGAAGCGGAATGGGAGTATACATGTAGGGCGGGAACAACGACTGCCTATTCGTTTGGGCGCATCATAACCCCAGAAGACGCAAATTATTGGCCTGCAAGAATAGGCGAACCAAAGGTGGTAGGGAGTTACAAGCCGAATGCGTTTGGTTTACACGATATGCATGGAAATGTTTTTGAGTGGTGTGAAGATTGGTATGGCGATTACTCAGAAGAAGCCGAGACAGATCCGAAGGGGCCTGCGACGGGCGAGCACCGTGTGATTCGCGGAGTACCCAACATTTCGGATGCGATAGTTCGCTCATCCAACCGAAATATTCGCTTTCCACCCAACTATCGTGGCAGTGTCGGTGGATTCCGATTGGCGAAGACAATAGATTCGGAGGACCTATTGAAACCTAATGTTAAAAAACTTTTATTAGAGGCAGAGCGAGAAGTAGAAGCTAAGACAATTGAGAAAGAATCTAAGGCTAAGACTAAAGCTAAAGAGGAAGAAGATAAAGCAAAGGCCAAGGCTAAGGAGGAAGAGCGTAAAACCAAGGCTAAGGAAGCGCAAAAAAAGGCAGCAATTATTTTACATAAAGAAGTGGAAGAGAAGGAAGATCTTGGCGAAGGGATAAAGTTGGATCTGGTATTAATCCCGGCAAGTAAGTTTAAGATGGAGTCATTTGAAGTAACAATAGCTGATCCGTTTTACATAGGCAAGTATGAAGTGACACAGGAGCAGTGGGAATCAGTGATGGGCAATAACCCAAGTGAAATTAAAGATGGAAAATATCCAGTAACGGACGTATCATGGGAAGATTGCAAAGAGTTTATTAAGAAATTGAATACGAAGACAAAGGGTGGTTACAGACTTCCAACAGAACCTGAATGGGAACATGCATGTAGGGCGGGAACAACGACTGCCTATTCGTTTGGAAATGAGATCACACCCAAAGATGCAAACTATAGAGATTCAAAAATAGGCAGACCTGTAGCGGTTGGGTGTTACAGTCCGAATGCCTTTGGTTTGTACGATATGCATGGTAATGTGTGGGAATGGTGTGAAGATTGGAATGGTTTATTGCAAAATGGCGAAGTAACAGATCTGATAGGACCATTGACTGGAGAGCACGGTGTATTGCGGGGAGGGTCTTTCTACTTCGTTGAATCGTTTGCACGGTCTTCTTTCCGAAGCGGCATCACACCGATCTATGGGTACTACGCCAAAGGTTTCCGTTTGGCGAAGACTCCTTAATTACTGCTTAGCCACTTTAATTCTTGCTGCTTCTGTATTTAACAAACATCCCAAAAGAAGTTTTTTCGAAATTTGAGTTTTCTGATGTTCGCCCCTACCCTATGTGCATTCTTACGGGCGCTCAACAACCCAAATGTTGCGGTAAAGCACGCGTCTCCCAAAAGCTTCAAACCAGATTGGGCCATCCGCAGTTTCTGGCCCCTTAAAGCCGTGTGGAGTTGGGCCGTTTACCTCTAACTTATCCACGGTCTGGTGCCCATTAAGCTTCACTGAAACGACCGCTTTCGATGTCTTTTTTCCTTTGTCGTCAAAACGAGGCGCCTTAAATTCAATGTCGAGAGTCTGCCAAACCAGCGGGGGAAGACATGCGTTCGGAACCTTGCTCGGATAGGTGAACACACTTCCACAAACTCGTGGCGCATTATTATTCTTTGGAATCGGGAACTTCGAATTCTTGCTCTTATCATCGGCCAACTTGGGTCGAAATGGGCTGGTTGCGCCAGCTAGGTCGTAGTCAAATCCGAAGCTATCCCCAATTGCGATCTCAAAACGGGAAAGCATGTAGATGCCAGCATCAGCCCTGCGCCAAGGAATATTTTGCGGCTCCCAACCAGTCATGAATTCCACATGCAAGGTGCAGTCTCTGAACTTCTGCTTTGTAACTGCACCTGCCATCAGGCTTCCTTCAAACATCATCGGTTCGGTCATTCCCTCTATATCTTTGCGTTGCTCAAACGCATTTACATTCGGCTTGGACCCACCGAATAGAACGATGGCCCCTGCAGGAGGTAGCTGACCTAAAGTTTCACTCTTACGATCCACCCGCTTCAATAAAATCTTTTGATTATTACGTTTTAAGGTCAAGCCACTGTCATCGAGGACTGCACTAGTTCCTTCATCATTCGGGGAAAGAAAATCCACACGGCCATCTGCCAATGGGCCGCTTTCCAACAGGTTATATTTGCCGCCATCCCATCCAGCTCCAGGCAATCCTCCTTCCAAGACCAGCGCATGAAACGATTTGCCGCCCCTTGCCGCCACTTGAACCCCAACTTGCTTCTCGCCATCCTTACCGACATATTCACCTTGTAATTTCAGTTCGACACCGATCAAGTCTGGATGGAACAACTTTTTCGTTGCTGCTTCCGAGTCTTTGTCCAATACTTGCGCAGATATATTTACGGACAAAACTATCAGCGATAGCGCCAAACTGAAGAACAACTTTTTCATTGCGTTTCCCTTGCATCTTTTTTGAACTCATCACAGCCAACTTCGGATGAGTATATGCTATAAAACTCAGCATGACGATTAAAAAGAGCCTAGGCGGGCAAAGCAGTTAGGCCGATCCAAGTTTTCTTGACTCTAAGTTAATTCCCAATTAAAAAATGTATTCTTTAATGAGATCTCAACTGGGAGTTGATATTTCGACCTGCCTACAGGCACTTAGGATCACCTTCGTATTTTTTAGTCGTAAATTTAAATAATCTACTTATTTTGAACAGTTAAGGCTGAAACTTTGTCGCCTAAGATAATAGGATTGTTAAATTGCTGGGCCATTGCTAAAGCTTGAATTATTGGCATCATTGGGTCATTTTTGGCAGATGCCATTTTAAGATAATGTTGAAGAAGTTTATCTCTTCGCAATTGATTTTCTGGACAATAAGGATAAGCGTTTGGACCACAAATACAGGTTGTTTTAATAGTAAAATGATTGCGAAATTTAAGACCTAATTTAAAAAAAAATATAAAAACCAGAATAAAAATACCGCGTTGAGTCAGACCTAATTCATCCCAAGACAGCAAAAATATTGCCCACAACCATAACGAGGTCACTCCAAAGCCTAGGCTTGCTCTGGATAAAATTTTAAAACATTTTTCTTGAAAGAAGGGCTGAATGAAGGTCGGGAAAATTAAAAAAATACCGATAAAGAAGATAGTCAAAAAATTTAAAAATTCAAGTTCCATAAACCTAAAAATCTGGTTAAACAATGAAAAAGCAATACATGCAATCAACCCAAACCCAAAAGAAAAACAACCAAGACAAAAAGAATAAGAACCAAACCTTACTAAGTGGTGGTTAAAACATTTACATGTAGGATGATGAGCAAAAAAAGGTATAGCAAAAAATTTTGAAAAAAACCATTTAGAAGGCAAACTAGGAGAATTAATTGAAAGGTCATTTATAATTTTATCGTTGATCACTTTTTTCTTCCAAAAACCAAAACAGCACCATGAGTTTGTTCAGGACCACAGCATGTACTTTTTGAAAAATCCTCCGGATAAATAGCTACCAAAAAAAAACCGTTTGAGGCTGATTCGTTACAAGCAACTTGAATTTCTTTCCATAAACTTGGCGTAGAATTACAACAGTCTGATTTTTTAATTATCGGAATAACTTTATATTCCATTTTTCCAGAAGGTTCATTATTAGCAACGGACGTAGGCGATCGAACTTCGTCGAAAATTAATTCGTCATCATTTGTAGTTTCAGCTTGAGTTTTAAAAATTTCAATTAAAGCAGAAATACTGCCTGCTTCTAACCAATCTTTAGCAGGAAAAGTAAGAGATACCTTATCTGAAGACTGCAATTTCCCTTGTATCGCAAGATTTTTCAATTGCTCCAGAGTCATAGGGCCGTAAAGTTTTCCATTTATTTTGCAGTAGTATTTTTTGAATAGGTTCGACGAAGCCATCGTTATAATTCCCAACTAATTAAAAAATCAAGCCTAAGGAATAAACCAAACAGTTTCATTAAGCATTAATTTTGATTTAATAATAACAAAAGTTAAGGAATATCTAAATGAATAATAATTTATTTTATTAAATTTATTTGATTAATTCTGTAAAATATTTTTTACTTACATTATTAACACTGACGTACTCGAAATTACTCTTTCGACATAACTTATTTCTAGGTGAAGCTGCTTCATAGCTTTTTTAGAAATCAAGAAACCTAGAACTGTAGCATTGAGTATTTAATTTAAAATGCCTACTGAGCAAGCAGATCCTGGTAATCAGATTCCTTGTAACCCTAGAATGGGTCATCAAAAATATCGTCGGAGTGATTGGCGACAATTTTTTGGCCCCACTCCTTTAAAAAAGATTCTCCCTGCTTTGCTGCAGTATTGATAAAGTTCGCGGGACCTTGCGACTGAATAACCCTGCCAAACCTGTCTACCTCTACGCTGGCAACCTGACCTGTTTCCAAATGATCGATGTGAAATAAATAGGAATCGCCTGATAAGGCTTTATCAATGTAAGTTGCAATGCAATGCTTCATTTCTTCGCCTTCGGAGGCAATGGCGGCGACTGTATCTAAGAAGCGAATCTTAAGTTTCTCGTTGGATTCAGGAAGTGGGATTGGTGGAATTGCAGCAGGCTTATTCCCATGCAATTTAATTGCATCTTCTTTCTTAGTCAAGGCTTGCTCCCGATGCCAACGAACAGAACGCCTGACTAATTCCACCAATCTTCCTTGAAAATCAGCTCTATAATCATTGATGTACCCCACCAAATAGCTAATGCTATTTGCGCTTCGGGTGGAAAGTGCATTATGGGTGGCACTTCTTAAAATCTTAAGAGCTTTACAAATTTCCGTTTCCGTGCTTTGGGAAAGTACTTTCTTGTGCCTTATAAGCAAGGCACATTCTATATTCAGCATAAGTTCGATCCGATTAAATATCGGCCTTGATAAAAAGCCTTCCCGTAACTTAAGCAACAAACGAGCCGAAACCGCAGGACAATTCATAAGCGTTTTATTTAATGCGGTGTAAGCGGTGCGATCAGGGGAATAAAGCAATTTCCAATTTTCCAATAACTCCACACAGCGCCCAAATGGTAGAGGGGTTCTTTGCTCATATGGAACACATTGGTAAAAATTTCGCCATTGGTTACGATCGAATTCGTTATACAGATTTTCCTCTCCTAACCCCTTTACCAAAAATTTACGATAGGATTCTTCCACATCGATAAAATCTAAATCTGACTCTTCAACAGAAAAATAATCCAGAGCCAAGGGTTCACCCAAATATCTAGTTGCAACTGCTGCTGGTCTATATTTTAAAATATCACTCAGAAGGTATTTGCTTGCAGTTGTGTAAAACTTTGAATCCGTTGCAACTTTGCCACAGCCCATTGAACTTGTAAAAATGGCACGCTGCATATCAAGGATAGTTGAATCAATTTTTATTTTCAGCCGTTTTAATTGAGCCGATATTATCTTGCATAAGAATTTTGACAATAGGAAAGTGGATCTCTGTTTATCAATATGTTTGATGTCAGGATCCATCACTTTATCGACATCATATTCAAGCGAATACTTAGCTGCTTCTTTTGCCAACTTGGTGACTTCAAAGAAGCCAAATTTTTCTTGGTGCATGCCGAGTTCATCTTCTAAAAGCCAATGGGCATCCCGGAGCGAAATAATAACTTTGACGCGATCAGAACCACCTTCAACCGAAAATCCCATTGGACCCTCTGCTACCGTATAACCTTTATGCTTCGCCATAATATTGCTCACACAAAATAATTAAATCAACCAACCCTAAGTATAGTTCCACAAATCAGCGTAATAATTTCCTGAAGGCTTAAGAATATTCTTATATTTAGAAAAACAATTTAACCCCAAAAATGCCCAGTTGGTTATTGTTCCTATTTTCCAAACCAGGAAACGCAATAATATCTTCGATTCTAATTGCCATATTCAAATTCCCTAAAAATTACTTTAGTTTAAGCACTCCCCCTAATCTTCATCGTTTTGCTCATCCGATAGGTCTTCCAAAAGATTTGGAAAAGGATCGCATCTGGGGATTTCAGATTGAAAATGAACTTTCATTTTTTCACTGAAAGCAGCAATCGCAGCTTGTATGCAACCCAAGCACCTGGGGAACACTTGTTTAAACCCCTCCATGGGATCGATAAACATTTCAACGGTGGCGTGAATGCTATCCCTTCGCTGGTAAATTTTCGCAACTTTAATCTCAGCATTGACCTCGCTCATCACGACCAATGCGTGCCGTTCCTCATCTGGATTATCAATCTGCCAAAAATTTGGAAGAATCAAGCGAAAATACGATTCATCCAATTCGCTCGCTTCTATGTAATAACTTTTACCTTCACACTTAAAAACAATGTCATCATCCTCATCGATTTTAGGGCGGAAACCTTCTTCTCGGAGGAATCTCATAAACAGCTTTTTCTTGGTCATGGCCCACCTCACTTTATTGAAAGAATCATTAAACTTTGATCACTATAGATTCTTCGTTTTGAAATGGTGATAATTTCAATTATTTTTAAAAATTGCTATGTTTTTGATAATTTTATCTCTCGTTAAGCGAATATAGTAATATGTGAAAATGTAATTTAATTGGGGCACCTCGTAAAATGATCAAAGAAAAGAAGCTCTATCTTTGCAATGGCTGTAAGCAAACAGGCGTACGCAGTTATAAAAGCAAGGTGTTTGAAAGTTTTTTCTGCCCCAGATGCAAAAAAATTTCCACATTGTTTTTACCGACCCAAACCGTTCAAAATCAAAAACCTGTAAATTATATTTCAGATCAGAAAGAACAAGAATCAGCAATAATAATACCCGCAATTCCGGAAGAGCATGAAACTTATAGACCCAATGCCGAGCCTATTCAAATTGATGTGGTATGCGAAAGCGAAAAAGCCTTATTCACCATCAGAGATGTTTTCATATTTGTGGCTGGGTTAATCGTCGGTCTCCTTATTATCAAAACAACAACGGGCAAATAACTACCGGATAAGCATATTTGAAATTTAACAGTTACTCTACAATAACATCAATTCGCAATTCGGCCTAACTCATCAACCTGCCAGCATCGACCTGTAACACGCCTAGAAATAACTTCCAATGCTGTGAGTTTTCCACCAAAGCCACAACCTGTATCAATGCATACCAAATATTCCAAATCCAAGATTTCACCATTCATCTGGGGTGTATGGCCCAGAATAGCAGTCTTTTTAGAAATGTGCTTCCTAGGCCGATCATCCAACGAACGCCAAAGCGCGGTGCTCGAATCCATATCTAATAAATCTACATTGTAATCGTAATTGGCATGGATGAAAAAGTGCTGGTCCGTTTCATGGTAAAGAGGCAAACCCACTAGAAAATCTTTATGCGCCTGAGGAACTAAGCTTAGATTTTTGGCAAGGCCATAGGATTGCAAGGTTTCATGCCCACCATTTTCCAGAAACCAACCCATCGTCGAAGGATCTGAATAAGCATTGATCATCATTTCTTCATGGTTACCCATAATGCAAACAACATTGCACCTTTGTTTGAGGTCGATTATGAATTGCAAAACCCCTTTGCTATCAGGCCCGCGATTAATGTAATCACCTAAAAAAACAAGAGTGTCTTCTGGTTGGGGATTAATTAGGTCGATAAGGCCAACCAAAGCTTTAATGTGCCCATGAATATCACCGATGGCAATGGTTCGACTTTTAACTTGGTTGGCTGCTGGCATAAAACTACTCCCAAAAGGTATTTAAATTTACCGTTTCTTTAAACGAAGCAAATAAAAGTTCAACCAGACACCCATTTATTCGAAGTATTGCAGGTTTAATTTCTAGGCGGGTTTTATCAACTATTAGGCCTGATGATTAAAATCGTTAAACTTTCACCTTTTATAGCAATAATTCATCTTCATAAACGAATATTTAATATGTGCATTTTTACCAAGGAGAAATTCGATGAAAAAGATTACTTTTGCAGAGATTTTAAAGGACACCAAGGCAGGAGCTTCCGAATCAGCATGGAACCGAGCCAGGCTTGCATCCGGACTTCGACACCTTTGCTTTAAACAGCATAATCATAAAGCATCAAACCTGCTTGGATTGATCAAAAAAGAAGCCTTGAAGTTGGCTGCGTCCTTAAATCCTGCTGAGATTAGCATAAAAATTGACGACACTTACCAAATAGGTATGCTTTCGATTCGCTGGAAACAAGAACGCTTTCATCTGCCTTTGAGAAGCTCATGCGATATAACCACGCCTTCACAATTTGCATCCAGAACTTAATTAAGGTACCAACCTTTCCCTAAAACTTATTAGGGAGATTCTTTCTTATTGCTATTAGATAAAAGGGCAAATATCCCTAGTATTGGTAATATTAGACCAGCCATCTTCATTTTTGCATTTACAGCTATTGTTATTTTTAAGCGAAGCATTCTTACTTGCCAGCAATTAAATAAGCTCGAAATGTATTTTACTTTTATTCTAGATAAATCAATCTTTGTCTGAAACAATTTGAATCTTAAAGCGAATAAGATGAGTTGATTAAATGTAAAGCTGATAAGGCAAACTTTTCACTTTAAGGAGGATACTTTATGTCTTATGTTATTATTCGTAAGGTAAAAGAAGATAATGGCTGGTTAGGAAACATGAGTAAGCACAAAATCATGTATGATAAGGCATGCTGGCTCACTGCGGAGGCGCTATTTCAAGCGCTTAGATTTCCGATAGATGCGGTAAACGATAAAGGTGAGAACATCCGAGAATTAATCCGTGCACAGAAATCTCCCATGGCTGCAAAAATGAAGGCAAAGAGTTGTAAATCCCAGATGATTATAAAGCCCATGGGCGTTGATGATTTAAAAAATATGAAGATGGTGTTGCGGTTGAAGTTTAAATGGAATTGTAACCCGCTCGAGAGGGATTTGCTAGCAACCGGAGACAGATTAATTGTGGAAGACTGCTCTAAAAGGCCAAATGTTTCAGGGCTTTTCTGGGGCGCCAAGAGGCTTCCTGATGGAGCCTGGGAAGGAACAAACACGCTTGGTCAACTCCTGAAGGAACTTCGCACGGAAATCCGCAACCGGCCAGCCGTGCAAAAATAAATAATATCGGTATTTGCTTTTGTTAATTACTACATAACATCAAATCCACTATTTTGGAGCTAATAATGCCTATCATTAAAAACAATCCTAAGAAAAATGTACACCGCATTGTACATTGCGATTGGATCCCGTTTAAGCGAAATCGGTAATGCTTTTGCTTCTTTTGGTGGTATAAACACACCCTATTCCAGTTGGGAACTTTTTTTTAGGTCACCAAACGTAATAAATAATAAACCAAATACTGTTGATAAATGGGGCATCAATTGTAAAGATGGAGTTGTCCGATTTGTGGGGGTTTTAGTACCACGAGATAACTCATTCACCAAGGCTGTGGTTGTTGTTCATGCTGTACACTGGGACAATCATATTCCAGAATTTTGTATTTCAAGATAAATGATTTTTGAAAACAAAACACAACGAAAGAACTGTTTTTTAATCATCCAAGGACACACCAATTAGAGAAATTCTAGGTGTAGAAAGAAATTTCCAAATGAAAAACAGAGCCGATATAGAAAAAAATTTCCACATCGGATGTGAAGATCTTGATCAAAAAGACTTTGTTTCTGCAATAATTAATTTTGAAAAAGTGACTAATGATGATCCTAGTAATTCAGAAGCCTTCTTAAAAAAAGCAAATTCTTATTTTGGTCTAATGAAATACAATAATGCCCTTGTTGATTACTCAAGGACGATAGAATTAAACCCAAACCAAGCCACGGCATTTATTAACAGGGGAAATACTCATGTTATGCTCGAAAACTTTGGTGATGCTGTTGCTGATTACACTCACGCCCTAATATTGGAACCAAACGGAATTCTTGCAAATTTTAATCGTGCCATTCTATATCAAAAATTGAACAAACAATCTGAAGCAATATCTGATTATTCAGTTTGGATTAAAAATAAAACTGATGATCCAGCAGGTTTTTACGGAAGAGGAAAAACCTTTTTTGATTTAGGAAATTTTCCTGAAGCAATCTCTGATTTATCCAAAGCTATGGAGAAGGGAATGAATGATCCTGAAATCTATAACCTTCGGGGCAGAGCATATGATTTAATTGGAAATACCTCATTAGCAAAGGCTGATTTTTTAAAAGAAAAATCGTTAATAGGGGTTCAATTAAATCTAATTGCCGACAAAGGGACCATATTCCAATTTACAAGCACATGGAAGATTTTTTTCGCGGTTTTTTTGTCAGTATCCCTAGCGATATTCCTTGCGATTTTTTGTTTCTTTCCTGATCAATTACCTCCCGGTATCGGATTTGAATCGCCACCGATAAGTATTTTTACGCGTAATTCATTAATAGGAGAAGGGAAAGTTCTTTTTATAACAAATAAATCAGGAAAGACGCTTAAAAATTTAAAAATACATATCGTCAGTAAAAAAAACAGTACAGAAAAATCATTTTTCAAAGAAACATTGGAACCAGAAGGTTTTTTTGAAATTGGTTGGATTCAAGGTTGGAAGTTAGAAACTGGAAACGAAATATCAATCAGTTGCTCTGGTTATCTAAAAGGCAGCATGATTTATAATTAGTTTTATAAAATTAGATACGGTAAAAGGTTTATAAAAGTATGAAATATATTGTTTGCCCTGATTGCAAGAAGAAATCTCCATTTCAAGAAAAATATGCGGGGAAAAAAATAAAATGTTCTTGTGGAAATTCTTTTCGATGTTTAATTGATTTAGAAGAAAAAATTGACCAATCCAATTCTAATTGTTTAAACTGCAATGAAGAATTAAAAACAAATTGGAAATCCTGCCCCGCTTGTGGAAAAGACTCTCACGTTTTCTCAATTAAAAACAAAAATTCAAACCCGGAAATCAGTCCTACAGCCAAAAAACACATCCTCAAATCCAATCATGAATATAGGTAACGACAATGTTATAAAAGCTGAGATTAATGCAAGCACTAATATCACTAACGATAATTCGATCCGTGTAAAAGGAAAATATATTGAAAACCAATCTGTAAATGTTGACGGCGACATTGTCGATAAAAAAGAAGTAATTAATAATTTCAATGAAACACATATTCACGAAAGGGAATCTGCTTGGGTAAAAATATTTAGCGACAACACATTAAATAATAGAGCTGATGATGAAAAAGAAAAACGAAATAAACTTGAAAAAGAATTTGAAAATTTAAAAAATTCTGATGATGATTTATTTGCTTTTTCGCTAAAGCTTTTAGCAGCTTTAGAATCAACTAGTTATGCTGATGCAGTTTTCAACAGCAGCACCTTTCAGTTACGAAGCAGTCTATGTGCACAGTCTCTAGCTTTGATCGAATGCCAAAATACAAATAATTTACACGTTACAGATAAAGTTGAAAAATTAAAAATTAAACTAGATAAACTTGTAAAGGATATACCAAGTCCTTGGAATCATATTAAGTCACTTATTCTAATCTTTACAATTATTATTATACTGTGTGCAATTGTTATTATAATAGCTGTGCGATACGATAATTTGCAAGAAAAAGAAATATTTCAACTTATTGCTGAAGGGAAATATGGAGAAGCAAGAGTGCGGGCAGCATCATTACGGCATCGTGCTGGCGAAAAAGAAGATTTTAATAGCAAAATAATACAAGCTATTAATACTGCAGAACAAAACGAAAAAGATAAACTTAAAAAGAAATAAGACATAACCACAGGTATTTTATTTTCGCTTCCTAGTTTCATGAAAATCATTAATTTTAAAAATCTTTTTTAAAATTATGGTTAAGAGCTTATAACAAAAAGCGTTCATCAGTTTTCTGAAGCAGATGATACAGCATCCGATGGTAAGGAAAGCCTGATGGATATCAAGTCTTTTTTCATAACGGGTACGCAGTCGTCTGAACTGGTGGAGCCAACTTAAAGTTCGCTCGACCACCCAGCGTGTGACCCCCAACCCGCTCCCATTTGGTGTATATCTTTTGGCTAGTTTCGGGATGATGCCACGCTTTATCAATTCCAGTCTGAGGGCCTTGGAATCATAGGCACGGTCACCTTGTAAAATTTCTGGGCAAAATCTAGGTCTACCAGGTTTGCCAGCTATGGGCTGAATCCACCAACGCTAATGCCTGAGTTACATCGTGCCGATTAGCTGATGTGACTTTCGATGCGAGTGGGGTGCCTTGGCCATCGGTGAGAATGTGGTGTTTACTCCCATTTTTTCGCCTGTCAGTGGGACTTGGTCCTGTCTGGACCCCCCAAAAACAGCTCGCGCCGAAGAAGAATCTATTATCGCACGAGACCAGTCGTTCTTTTCTTTTTTTTGCAAATACTGCAGCAACACCTTATGGAGATTTTCCCATACTCCAGCTTCGTTCCAGTCCCTTAATCTCCGCCAGCAGGTCATACCGCTTCCACAGCCCATTTCCTTGGGTAAATATTCCCATCCTATTCCTGTAATCAGCACAAAGAGTATCCCCGTCAAGGCCTTACGGTCATCTACCTTTTTCATACCCGGATACATGAACCTTCTTGGTTTCAGTTTAGGCAACAGTGGCTGGATGATTTCCCACAACTCTTCGCTCAATATTTCTTTCGCCATGGTCACACCTCCTTGTGTAACATTCTTATACATCATTATCCCTCTCATCTGAAAGCCTTTTTGTTAGAAGTTCTAAGCAATAATCGCATTCTTTTCGTTTTCGTTGAAATCTTTTCCTCCGGTCAAGCGAATAACATTGCTAGGTCTCAAATCACTACGGAGGTTAAAACGGCCATGAAAAATCCATTGGATCAGGCGTTCTCTGATACAGCCAAGGAACTTCTTGTTTCAGAACCCTTCTATTCCCATCTCCTAGGCTACATGAACAGATCCTACAGCGAAGTTATACCTACTGCGGGTGTGCGCCTAGGCAAAGATTGCCTGGTGGAACTTTGCATCAATCCGAAGTTTTTTATGGAGAATTGCAACTCACAGCAACGCGTTGGCCTACTTAAACACGAAATTTTACATGTGGTGCTAGGCCATCTTATCAAGCAAAAAGAAAAGGATTATCACCCTACCCTTCACAACATTGCTGCTGATCTAGTTGTAAATCAATATGTCGCACCCTGGCCATTGCCCGGAGCCCACATCACTTTAGACACCTTTTTACACCTAAGACTTCAACCCTATAAATCACTTGATTACTACTATGAAAAGATCCTAGGACTCTATCAAGAATTAATGAAAATGGAAAATAGCGAGGATCAATCATCCGAGGGAGGTTCCCCTGAAATGAAAATCAGCAAGGGCGAAGCACGAAAAAATAAGGAAGCAAAGGAAAGCATGGACGCTTTAAAAAGCTTCCTTAATGATGACGACTATTATCGTAATGATCAATGGGAAGAAGATGGAATCAAAGAACTCAGCAAAACTGAAATCACCATTTTGCAGGAAGCATTGGAAGAATTTATTGAAAAAATAGGAAGGCAACACCCAGAGGTTGGTTTTGGTAAGTTGCCCGGGAATTCCAGACGCGGTATTGGAAAATTCACCAAAGCTAAGAAGGAATCGGTGAATTGGAAAAGCGCCCTCAAGATCTTTTCTCAAAAATCTGGATCATCCAAACTTGGTTGGACCAAAAAGAGACGAAGTAAACGATATGGCACCATACCCGGAACTAAAATTCTACGCTGCCGTAAAATGGTGGTTGCTATTGATACTTCCGGGTCAATTGGACAGGAACTATTATCCCAGTTTTTTATGGAAATAAACTCCATCTACAAAATGGGAACCCGGATAACTGTTATTGAGTGCGATGCTGCAGTTCAGCAATCGTACGAATACAAAGGAAAAATGAATCCTGACGTCAAGGGTTATGGTGGAACAAATTTCGATCCGGTATTTGAATTCATCACCAAAGGGCCAAAGGTGGATGGTTGTATTTATCTAACGGATGGCTTTGGTCCAACCCCCAAAATTGTTCCACGGTGCAAAGTTCTTTGGGTGATAAGTCCCGGAGGAACCGATAGAGCGGTAAAAAATTCCTTCGGTTCCATTGTTTTCATGAAAAAAAACAATGCCAGGTCCGAATAACATAATGCCATTAACCTATTCACAAGTCCAAGGAGTTCCCCATGAGCGAAAGTTCCCAAGGCAGCAGTGTTTCTTCAGTTGAATTACAAAAATTGATGGATCATTTGTTCAACCCCGAGGATCCAACCCGGGCTATGCCCTTATGTCTGTGGGGCCATCACGGGATCGGC
>Ga0209296_1000839_pt1 | contig 25565 bp, 26 predicted proteins | sample S_130206_EF_Meta_FD_187319 | JGI IMG/M metagenome (GOLD analysis project Ga0209296, IMG submission 187319) | Freshwater microbial communities from Lake Simoncouche, Canada to study carbon cycling - S_130206_EF_MetaG (SPAdes) (version 2) | ecosystem: Environmental > Aquatic > Freshwater > Lake ...
GGTCTCGGAGCAGCCGGCGAGCCAGGAGTCGAACGCGTGCTTTCCATGCTCACTGATGACATGACACGCACTATGTCGTTGTGCGGTGTTCGCAGCATTTCCGAAATCACACCAGAGCTTTTGTCACTCGTTCCGGTTGGGCGCATCTGATGAACAAGTACTCATACCTCGCGGGCGAAGAACGCCCTGTTGAAATTCTTGTATTTCGCATGGACCCAGCTGTTGTTGATGAATTCATCCGTGTAGACCACGAAGTGTGGACTCTTGGCGAAGCACATATGGAAGGCCTCACCGATATTCCATTCCTGTCAAAGGAAGTGTGGCTCGACAGCAGTAAACCTGGCGAAGTCACCATTGTGTTTGTCTGGGATACGCAAAGCGCATGGGACAAAGTAGGAAATACCGAGTTTCAGAAGAAACTCCAAGCCGAGTTTGATTCCCGCTTCCCGCATCCGGTCGAACTAATCGCCGCACCTCATGAAGATTCCAACTTTGGCATTCATCGCATCACCCGATTTGAAAGAATAGAAAAATGAGTGAACTTCTCGACGTCTCGTCTGCACGCACCATTGGAGAACTTGGAGACGTTGGCCCACTTTCAATTGGTTGCTGGCGACTCACCGGTTCTGATGCAGAAAACGCCGCAGCCATCTCTGCAGCTGTCGATGCTGGCATGACCCTTATCGATAATGCAGATGTATACGGCCTTGACTGGGGCGGCACTCACTTTGGCGCATGTGAAGAAGCACTCGGAAGAATCTTCTCGGCAATTCCTGGTTTGCGCGACAGAATTGTTCTCGCAACCAAGGGTGGCATCATCCCCGGAGTTCCCTACAACTCATCAGCCGAATACATCACCAGCGCATGCGAAGCCTCTTTGTCTCGCATGGGTGTTGACCATGTTGATCTGTATCAAATACATCGCCCCGACAACTTCACACACCCAGAGGAAATTGCTCAAGCGTTCAGCTCCTTGAAATCTCGCGGTCTTGTTCGTGAATTCGGAGTCTCTAACTACACAGTTGCTCAAACTCTTGCACTCAACGCATTCGTTGATAACGGTCTTGCCACAACACAACCACAATTGTCGGCTACTCATCTTGACCCATTGCGCGACGGCACCCTCGACTTATGTATGGAATCAGGCATCACTCCCCTTGCATGGAGCGCACTTGCTGGCGGTGCACTTGCAACCGGCAAGGGCGTTGCGCCCGAATTGCTTGCAGTTCTCGACGAACTCGCCGCTAGAGAAAACGTGACCCGCTCAGCAATTGCTATCGCTTTTGTTCTTGCTCACCCATCGCGCCCTGTCGCAATCATTGGAACACAGACACCATCTCGGATTTCTGAACTGGCCCTAGCAACATCTGTGTCGCTCACTCGTACTGATGTATGCGCAATCATCCAAGCCAGTGACGGATCACCTTTGCCATGAGCGAAATCAGTTGGTTCAGCGCGTTATGCGATGACGACTACGAACAATTAGGAATCGTAGATACCAACCTGCAGAGCAGTTGGAACCACTGCTCCGACATTGTTCGCACTGTGCATGATGTTGGCTTTGACAATGTTCTACTTCCATCCGGATACGACCTGGGTATTGACACACTTGCATTCGCTTCCGCCATGGCGCCCACCATTACAAATATGAAGCTGTTGACGGCCATTCGTTGTGGCGAAGTGTGGATTCCACAGTTGGCGCGCCAACTTGCAACGCTGAATCAAATTCTTAACGGCAAACTTTCCATCAACATCATTTCTTCAGAAATGCCTGGCGAATCTCTCGATGGTCCTCACCGATACGCGCGCACCATCGAGACAATGAACTCACTGCGCACATTGCTCAATGGTGACCGCCTTGATATCGACGGTCAATTCATTCAACTTCATCTTGATGCACCTCGCATCTGTCGCGAATCACCACAAGCTCCACAGTTCTACTTCGGTGGCTTAAGTAATGAAGCGCGTGACGCCGCAGCCGCTGCTGCTGATGTGTACCTCATGTGGCCAGATACTGAAAACGTCATTGCTGAAACAATCAAAGATCTTCGCTCGCGTGCTGCCGCCTACAACAGAACATTGAAGTTTGGTTACCGAGTGCATGTCATTGTTCGCGAAACAGAAGACGAAGCACGAGATGCTGCTGCTCATCTGATTTCTGCAGTCGACGCTGCAACCGGCGATGCCATTCGTTCCCGCTCTCTCGACAGCTCCAGTGTCGGTGTTCGTCGTCAAGCCGAACTGCGAGAAGCCGCCGGTTCCGACGGCTTTGTCGAACCAAATCTCTGGACCGGCATCGGCAAAGCCCGCAGCGGATGTGGCGCAGCCATTGTGGGCACGCCCCAACAAGTCATTGACAAGATCCGCAGATACGAATCCATGGGCATCGAAGCCTTCATTTTCTCGGGCTACCCGCATAAGGATGAAGCCCAACGCTTTGCAGAACTTGTTCTGCCGCACCTCAATCACGGACCGCTGTAAAAAACCGTCTACAGTCGCACCATGAGCGACATCACTTCACTTCCATCTGAATTCCTATTTCATCTCAGTGCAACACTGAATCCACCCATCGTGATTCCCAATGGGCCGAACGGCACGCGCGTCATTGTTCGCGTTACCGGCGGAACTGTGAAAGGACCGAAGCTCAACGGAACCGTTGTGGATCTTGGTGCCGACTGGCTCACCATGCGTGCCGACGGCACTGCACAACTTGACGTGCGACTTGTCATCAACACTGATGACGGTGCGGCCATTCATATGTCATACAAGGGCATCATGGCGCCTGACGCTGACGGCAAGCCACGCATCGTTACGGCACCATTGTTTGAGACCGGTGACGAGCGCTACGCATGGCTTACCCAGATGCAAGGAATTGCTATCGGTGCTCCTGGCCAAAACGTGGTCGATTACGACATCTACCGCTTGGTATAGACGAACCTACAGAAGCCCACGCGTCATGCGCGAGATCAACGCATGCCAATTTTCAAGATCAACTTGTTCATTCGAGACGTCATTGACAATTAGACCCAAGCTGTATGCCTGAATAAACACCGCTACGGCCGTTGAGTCAAGGTCTTGATTAACGAAGTCTTTCGCCTTCATTTCACGAACTAAATCGGCGATTGCACCAGTGAGTCGAGCTTGCGTTGGAGCTAGAGCGTTCTTCATTTTTTCAGAGTGACGTGCGCCGGCCAGAATTTCAATTCGATCAGCACGGCGAACCGAACGGGCCGGATCATGTGTTGCTCGTGAAATCAGATCAAGCCGGCCAAACATATCTTCACGAGAAGTTGAAGCAAGCAAGACATTCGTCAGTGCGGTGATGTCTTCTTCGACATAGCGGGCGAAGCGCAAGACTTGCGCCTGCATGATGACATCGTGAAAATCCTCAAAATGGTGATACAGGGAACCCTTCGAGATATTCGATGTTTCCAGAAGTTGTTCCACTGTGAAGCCCTGAGACCCAAACTCGTCAATAAGAGTTGCTGCTGCTTCAGTTAGGTGAACCTTTGTGGGATGAGTGTCACGCACCCCTCTATTCAATCAGCGTTTACCCCTCCCAGATGGCATGATAGGGAGATGGCACATCTTGAAAAACATGCATCACATCGCATCGGATTACTACGGGCCATGGTCCTCGGCGCAAACGATGGACTTATCTCAACCGCATGCTTAGTGCTTGGTGTTGCGGCAGCAGATTCAACTCGCACTGCAATTCTCACTGCCGGTATGGCTGGTCTCGTTGCTGGTGCAGTATCCATGGCACTTGGTGAATACGTGTCAGTCAGTTCTCAGCGCGACTCAGAACAAGCAGACATAGCCAAAGAAAAATGGGAACTGGAAACAATGCCAGAACATGAGCTTGACGAACTCACCATGATCTATGCGAACAAAGGGCTCCCTCACGCCATGGCTCGCGAAGTTGCAGAGGAACTCACGAAGAACAATGCTCTCGCCACTCACCTGGCAGAAGAACTGGGCATCACAGGCGTAAACCAGGCCAATCCACTCGAAGCAGCAGTTGGGTCAGCTGGCGCTTTCACCCTTGGGGCGGCCATCCCATTGATTGCTATTGCAGTCGGATCTGCCACATCTCGAATTGCACTAACACTGACAGTGGTCACTGTCTCCCTCGTTGGTCTTGGCTTTGTCAGCGCCCGCTTTGGCAAGGCAAGCACAGGAAAACCAATATTTCGAGTGGTTGTTGGAGGTCTCGTGGCCATGGGAATCACTATGGCTGTCGGCAAAATCTTCGGGGCAGCGGTCGCCTAGCGCCCACTTTGCGCTTCCCCTTCATAAACAGCGAGACTGTATGAATGAGCGCACCCTCCACCACAGATAAAGACATTGCCCGCATTGACGCGGCACTCGATGCACTTCTCGCAGAGTTCGACCCAAAGAAGGTCGACAACGTCACCTTCCGTGGTGCACGCTTTGACCGCGGACTTGCATGGGTACATTTCCCAACAGGTCACGGTGGCCTCGACATGCGTCCTGATCTCAACCGTCACGTTGAAGAACGCCTTCGTGCAGCTGGTGCGGCAGCACAAGACCCAGCAACATTCTTTATCGCTCTTGCTGGACCAACTATCGCAACACACGGAAGCGACGAAGTAAAGAAGCGCTTCCTTCGCCCGATGTTTACAGGTGAAGAAAAATGGTGTCAGTTGTTTTCAGAGCCAGGCGCAGGAAGCGACTTCGCTGGTCTTGGCACAAAAGCAATTCGTGACGGAGACGAGTGGATCATCAACGGACAAAAAGTGTGGAACACACTTGCTCACCTTGCTGACTGGGGAATGCTCGTTACACGTACAGACCCAGATGCTCCGAAGCACAAAGGCATGACCTATTTCGCACTTGACATGCATGCGCCTGGAGTTGAAGTACGTCCACTTCGTCAGATCACTGGTGAAGCTGAATTCAACGAGGTCTACATGACCGACGCACGCGTACCTGACGCACATCGTGTCGGTGAAGTGGGCGAAGGTTGGCGCGCAGCCCTCACCACACTGATGAACGAACGCAGTGCAATCGGCGGCGGTGGCGGTGGCAACTCAAAGCGACGTGGCCCAATTGACGAAACAATCAAGATCTGGAAAGAGAAGCCAGCAAATGAACGCAATGGTGCAGATAAAGACAAGATGATGCACTTGTTCTGTGCAAGCGAAGCATTGCGTTACACCGTGATGCGCGGAGCACAAGCTGCAAAGGCCGGCAACCCCGGACCAGAAGGCTCGATCGCCAAACTGATGTCAGCAGACTTCAACAAGAAGGTCACCGAGTTCACATTGCACCTCATGGGCGCAGACGCAATGGTCGATTACGACTTCACGTTCCGTCGCCCTGACACTTTGTCAGTTGATGGTTCTTTCGGTGGGCCTCGCCATTCGTTCCTACGTGTTCGCGCAAACTCCATTGAAGGTGGCACAAGCGAAATCATGCGCAACATTCTTGGTGAACAAGTGCTTGGCCTTCCTGGCGAGCCACGTGTTGACAAAGACATCTCATGGAGCAAAGTTCCTCGTAGTTAATTCCGTACACACAAAAGGGCCACTGCCGAAACAGTGACCCTTCTGTGAAGGAAATATTTAGAGGTGAACTACGCGGCGCGAAGGCCCGTGAGTCCCTTGCTAATGAATGACACAATTGCGTCCTTGACAGGAATCATGCCGTAGACAATGCAACCGTCAACACAGATGGTCATCCATGATTCACGCATATTGCCAGTCATGGCTGTGACGATGCTGAGGTTGAGTGCCCATACAAGTCCGATACTGACAGCCAAAGTGACGTGGTCACTCAGAACTGGGATTCGGTTGATGATGCCGTCGATCTTCAACGTGCGGGTAAGCGAGTGAAACACTGGCATAACCGCTCCGAGAAGGATGGATAGGAGGATAAGTGATCCAAGGGTGTACATGAGTTGCCTCTTTCGAGTCAGACTCCGCCTACCAAGAATGTAACTAATGTCACACCGATAGTGGTGGATATCCACAGGGTGGGGACAACCCTTGATTTCTGAGGGTTTCAGGCGGTCTATGGTTCATTCATGATTCGCCTACGCCAGATAGCCCTCGTTGCCCACAGCCTTGACCAGGCCATTACAGACATCTCTGCGGCCCTAGACGTCGACGTGATCTATCGCGACCCTGGGGTGGGGTTCTTTGGGCTTCACAATGCCCTCTTTTGTATCGGGGACCAATTCCTTGAGGTGGTCTCCCCCATTCAGGAAGGCACAACTGCTGGCCGGTTGCTCGAGAAATTAGGTGGCGATGGCGGATACATGGCGTTGTACGAAGTGGACGACTTAGATGCGCGCATTGACCACGTGAAGTCGCTCGGTATTCGTACGGTGTGGGAAGGCACTGGCGACGCGATTCGCGGACGTCATTTACACCCACGAGATACAGGTGGAACACTGGTGTCGTTAGACCAACCAGATGTTCCAGGTGAATGGGCCTGGGGCGGACCGCAATGGAAATCTCGCCGTGCCTCATCAGTTGTGTCAGCAATTGATTCATTCACCGTGTCAGTGCCGGACGCGGATTTCACTCGTACGCATTGGACGCAACTCGGCATCAATGATGCAGTTCGTTTTGTTCGCTGCGGTGATCAGTCAGAAGGTCTCACCGAAGTAACCATGAAATGTGTTGACTCGTCTCGCGATGGTGAAACATTTCAGTTGTGTGGCATCACCATCACGCTGAAGGCGAAGTAACTAATTCCCAGAGTTTGAATGCACAACGCCACCAACAACAGTGGCAAGTACTGAGATGTCTTTAATTTCCATTGGGTCAACCGCACACGGGTCAGCATCAAGCACTGCGAAGTCTGCAAACTTGCCTACTTCGATGGACCCGTATTCATCATCACAATGAAGCAGATACGCAGAACCGATAGTCATGGCCTTCAATGCATCAAGTGCTGAAATTCTCTCTGCTTCACCCAGCACATGGCCGGTTGAAGTAACACGGTTCACTGCGCACCACATGGTGAACAACGGAGCCAATGGCGTCACTGGTGCATCACTATGAATGGAATGTGGAATGTCCATGCGAACAGCAGTACCAACAGCATCAAGATGCCTAGCTTTTGCGGGTCCCATAGTGTCGTGACGATGCGTATCACCCCAGAAGTACAGGTGATTTGCAAACAAGTTCACACAAATGCCAAGAGTCTTGATTTTGCGAAACATGGCATCCGTTGCCATTTGTACATGTTCTAAACGATGGCGGTGATCAAAACGGGGGTGCGCTTCAAGCAGCCGTCGGTAGATATCAACACCGACTTCAATGGCTTCGTCTCCATTGGTGTGCATTGCTAACTGATAGCCAGCCTTGTGGAACGGAAGCATCAACTTGTAAAGATCTTCCGGGTCACCCAACCACAAACCATTTGGCGAGCCACAGCAATAGCCCGGCCAATTCATTCGGGCAGTACGGCCCTGAATAGAACCGTCGGCAATGAACTTCAGTGGCCCCATTGCGAACTTCTCAGAATTGAACTGTTCAAGATCAACTAAAAGGTTCGAGATCTCATCAGGGCTGAGGCGCAATGACATGAACGTTGCAAGCGGTGCATACCGAACACGAGTAGGAAAACCTGGATGGTTCACAACATTGGCGAACCCTTCAATGGATTTCTTTGTCGCAATGTTTGCAAGGTCAGTCACCATGGTGCAGCCGGCTTGACGAGCAAGATGACCGCCGTCCCAGATTGCGCTTTCGCCGCCGGCATCTAGGTTTACATGCACCCCAAGAAACATGGCAAGCGCAAGTTCGCGAATCTCTCCTGTGATGTTTCCGTTCTCATCACGATGCACGCCTTCGTCTGTAGTTGTGTTGTCAACTCCGGCGCGCGCCAACATCGCGGAGTTCGCGTGGCCAACATGGCCGTTGCTCTGCATCACCCAGATGGGACGAGTTTCTGAAACAGAATCAAGCATCTCAAGCGTGAGTGTTTGCGAACCAACCATTGATACGTCAAACCCAACAGCAATCAGTGATTCACTGTGGTCTTTCATTTCGCCATGCGCTTTATGGAGCCGTTCAACGATGGCCTCAACTGTTGGACAGCCTGGTTGAACCGAACCGTCAACTTGACGCCGCGGGTACGAGCCCACCCATGGGTAGCGAGACAATGAACCTTCGCGAACGATGTGGCAGTGAGCTTCAATAAAGCCGGGCACTATGACTGAATCTGCGAATTGATTATCGATAGTGATGTCGTGGCCGTCAAGGTCTGCCAGTACCTGGTCAAGCATGCCCGTATGAAGAACTCTGCCGTCTTGAACGGCCACAGCATTAGCCTCAGACACTGCTGAATCAAGGGTGACAACGGATCGTGCCGTGAATACCGTGACGCTCATATGGTTCCCACTTCCCGACTACATACAAACTGTACAAGAATGGGCATATGACTATGCAACTAGACCCGCACACCGACATCGCCTCAATCTCAGGCACGGTGGCAAAACTTCGCAACACGTTCAACTCCCGCGTTACACGACCACTCGCATGGCGTCGTCAACAACTTCAGAACATGATCAACATGCTTGAGAATAACGAAGCTGAATTACTTGACGCTTTGAAAGTAGACCTCGGAAAGCCAATGGCAGAAGGTTTCATCACAGACTTGGCTTTTGTTACAGGCGAAATCAAGTTGATGCTCAAGAATCTCAATAAGTGGAACAGCGTGGAAAAGGTTCCCACCCCATTAGTTGCAATGCCAGCCAAATCTGTTCTCATGCCAGAACCCCTCGGCGTTGTCTGCGTTATCGCGCCGTGGAACTACCCAGTACAACTGTTGTTGGTTCCTGCTGCCGGCGCCATTGCAGCAGGCAACACAGTCATCATGAAGCCGTCTGAAGTATCCGCAACAGTTTCAGGAGTACTTGCTCGTTTGGTGCCTCAGTACCTGGACACTTCTGCAATTTCATTGATTGAAGGTGGCGTGCCTGAGACAACTGAATTGTTGGCCCAAAAGTTTGACCACATCTTTTACACCGGCAACGGAAAAATTGGCCGCGTAGTTATGGCAGCAGCTGCGGTGAACCTCACACCTGTCACATTGGAGCTTGGCGGTAAGAGTCCAGTCATCATTGATAAGAGCGCCAACATTGAAGTTGCTGCACGTCGCGTCGCGTGGGGCAAATGGCTTAATGCCGGTCAGACATGCGTTGCACCTGACTACGTATTGGTCGACGCTTCTGTGGAAGACAAATTTGTTGATGCACTACGCACTTCAATCACTGACTTCTATGGCGCCAACCCACACACCAGTGATAGCTATGGCCGCATCGTCTCCCCTCGACACTTCGACCGACTTGTCTCATTGATAACAGGCGGAACTCCAATCATTGGCGGCGAGTCAGCCGCAGCTGATCGGTATGTTGCTCCAACTGTTCTCGGCAACGTAAACCTGAATGCGCCGCTTATGCAAGAAGAAATCTTCGGACCGCTACTTCCTATCATCAGCGTGAAAGATACGAATGAAGCAATTGAATTCATTACTAGTCGTGACCACCCGTTAGCGCTGTATGTGTTTGCAGAGAAGAGTTCTGTGGTAGACGAAGTCCTAGAACGCACCACTGCAGGCGGAGTAACTGTGAACGGCACCTTGCTTCACCTCACCAGCCCACACCTCCCCTTCGGCGGAGTTGGCGAGAGCGGCATGGGTGGATACCACGGTAAATCTGGAGTTCGCATCTTCCAGCACATGAAGCCAGTCCTGAAGCGCGGCACAAAGATTGACCCGAAAATTACGTACCCGCCTTACACAGAACGCAAACTGAAGTTGTTCCGCAAGGTACTGTAAGCACTTCCACTACAAAGAAATCAGACCATGAAATTTGCCATCGCATTTGCCAACACCGGACCATTCATCAACCCAGACAAAGCGGTTGTCATGGCACAGGCAGCTGAAGCTGCAGGGTTTGAATCATTGTGGACAGTGGAACACGTTGTGGTCCCCGCTGATTACCAATCTCCGTACCCATATAGCGATACAGGCAAAATGCCCGGCGGTGATGATTCCCCAATTCCAGATCCGCTTATCTGGCTCACGTACATCGCTGCGGCAACTCAAGCAATCAATCTTGCAACAGGAATTCTCATTTTGCCGCAGCGCAACCCAGTGGTGCTTGCAAAGGAACTGGCAACTCTTGACTTCATGTCAAACGGACGCATGCTTCTTGGTACTGGCGTTGGCTGGATGAAAGAAGAGTTTGATGCAATCGGTGTGCCGTTCAACGAACGCGGAAAGCGCAACGACGAGAACATTGCAGCAATGCGCGCACTATGGACTGAAGACAAGGCGTCGTATCATGGCGAATACGTGAACTTTGATAACTGCATCTTGCGACCGCAACCCGTCAACGGCTCTATTCCGATTCACATTGGCGGAAGTACGGATATCGCAGCCAAGCGAGCTGGTCGGTTGGGCGATGGGTTCTTTCCTGCAGGTGGTTCACATGAGGAACTTGCTCGCTTGATTGGCATCACACGGGAATCAGCCATTAAACATGGTCGTGATCCAAAGGACATTGAGATTACAACTGGCGGCAACGGCGCTATTGGCCCGAACGCACTAGAAGAAATCAGCGCACTTGAGGCTCTTGGTGTCGAACGAGTCATCGTTCCTGCGTTCTTGTTCTACCGCGGAACAGCTGACACACTCGCTCAATACGGCGAAGACATCATCAGCAAAGTCAACTAATTAGTCAACGTCAGTTGCAGCTCCAGAGAACTGCGACTGATACAAACGGAAATATGCACCGCGTGAAGCAAGCAACTCTTCGTGAGAGCCTTGTTCCACAATGCGACCATCTTCCATCACCAGAATGACGTTTGCGTCACGAATGGTGGACAGTCTGTGCGCGATAACAAAGCTTGTACGTTGACTACGCAGTGCAACCATTGCACGCTGAATCAGCACTTCAGTTCGTGTGTCTACTGAGCTTGTTGCTTCGTCGAGAATAAGAATTGTTGGGTCAGCCAGGAAGGCACGAGCAATAGTGAGTAGTTGCTTCTCACCAGCACTCACCGCTCCACCTTCATTATCCAAAATGGTGTCGTACCCCATTGGCAACGAATGAACAAAACGATCCACGTAGGCGGCTTTAGCAGCAGTGCGAATTTGTTCTTCGGTTGCCGAAGGCTTTCCGTACGCAATGTTCTCACGAATGGTTCCGCCAAAGAGCCAAGTGTCCTGTAACACCATGCCGATGTTTGAGCGCAATTCACTACGTGGCATCAGTGAGATATCTCGATCATCAAGCGTGATACGTCCACTATTCAATTCATAGAACCGCATAATGAGGTTCACCAGGGTGGTCTTACCCGCGCCAGTTGGCCCCACAATCGCAACAGTGGTTCCTGGTTCAGCAACAAGCGACAAGTCTGTGATCAGAGGACGGTCTGGGTTGTACGAAAAGCTCACATTTTCAAACGCAACGCGTCCTTGTACTGGCGGTGACGGAACAAACTCGGCCTCGGGGCTTTCCTCTTCAGAGTCAAGAACTTCGAATACTCGTTCAGCTGAAGCGACACCTGACTGCAACACATTCATCATTGATGCGGTTTGAGTCAGCGGTTGAGTGAACTGACGTGAGTACTGAATAAATGCCTGCACATCACCAAGCCCCATAGAACCGGACGCAACACGAATACCGCCCACGACAGCAATCATGAGGTAGTTCAAGTTGCCGACAAACATCATGGCTGGCTGAATAGAGCCGGAAATGAACTGCGCACCAAACCCTGCTTCGTAGAGCTTCTCGTTTGTAGTTGCGAAACGATCCTCAACGCTGCGTTGGCGGCCAAAAGTCTTCACAATCGCATGACCGGTAAACGTTTCTTCAATCAAGCCATTCAACGCGCCGGTGTGAGACCACTGAGCAATGAACTTCTGCTTTGACCGACGGGCCAGGCGATTCATCGTGGTGATTGACAACGGAACAGTGATGATTGCAATGATGGCCAATATTGGAGATAAGGCAAGCATCATGATCAACACGCCAGCAATGGTGAGCAACGAAGTAATGAGTTGACTCAATGACTGCTGCAAACTCTGTGAAATATTGTCAATGTCATTAGTGACACGACTCAACAGGTCACCTCGCGAATGACGGTCGATATAGCTCAGTGGCAACTTGTGAATTTTTGCCTCAACGTCTGCGCGCAAAGTAAACATGGTGCGCTGCACCACACCAGCCAGCATGAAGGTCTGGCTATATGCCAGAACGAATGACAGAACGTACAAGCCAAGGGCTAGTTCTAGCGTGTGGTGCAACGACGTGAAATTGACGCCTGTTTGGCCGTCACGTTTCGTGAGTCCGTTAAACAAGATGTCTGTCGCATGACCAAGGATTCGCGGGCCGAGTACCACCAGCGCAACGCTGACGACTGCCAAAAACATAATCAGCATCACAAGGAACTTTTCATCCGCCATCAACCGGATTAAACGCTGTGCGGTCGCTGAAAAGTTCTCCGATTTTTCTACTGGCATACCCACTGTGCTCATACGCGACGTACGCAGCTCTGAGCCCGGCATGTGCTGCGCTGGTTTTTCGTCTTTTGTTTCGTTCTCTGTGCTCATATCGCACCCTCATTGACAGCAGCCTGTGACTCAACGATTTCTTGGAAGGTAGCGCACGTAGCCAATAATTCATCATGTGTTCCGAGCCCGACACACACACCATCTTCTAGAACCAGAATTTGATCCGCATCGCGAATGGTGGAAACACGCTGAGCGACAATCACAACAACGGCATCGCGTACTGACGGTGCCAATGCCTCACGCAAACGTGCGTCAGTGGCGAGGTCTAATGCCGAAAATGAGTCGTCAAACAAATAGATCTCTGGGTGACGAATAAGCGCTCGCGCAATAGCCAACCGTTGACGTTGTCCGCCAGACACGTTCGAACCACCTTGAGCAATGACGGCATCGAGTCCGCCTGGCATTGCGCGAACAAAATCCTCGGCTTGTGCAGTGCGTAACGCTGCCCACATTTCTTCTTCAGTGGCATCTTCTTTGCCGTAACCAAGATTGCTGGCAACTGTTCCTGAAAATAGGTACGGCTTTTGAGGAACGATGCCAACCCGTGACCACAGTGCTTCAGGAGCAAGGTCACGCACATCAACTCCGTCAAGCAAGACCGAGCCACTCGTTGCATCAAACAAACGCGGGATAAGACTGACCAATGTTGTCTTGCCGGAACCTGTACTTCCAATGACGGCCAATGTTTGGCCGGCGCGGACAGTGAAGGAAACCTTGTCGAGAACTGGGAGTTCCGCGCCTGGATAATGAAAGCCCACAGAGTCAAACTGAAGAACAGCGGTTTGTTGCAGTTCTGTAATCGCATTCTCTGAAACAACTACCGAGGTGGGCGTGTTGAGTACTTCTTGAATTCGTTCAGCACTTACTGATGCACGAGGAATAAGAGCTGCCATCCATGTTGCCATCATGACCGACATCAAGATCTGCGTGAGATACGTAAGGAACGCAATCATCGCGCCGGGCTTCATTAGGCCCGCGTTGATGCGATCTGATCCGAACCACACAACTGCAACGCTTGAAATGTTGATAATCAAGGTTGCTGTAGGGAACATCAACGCTTGTAGACGACCGCCGCGCAGTGCCACTTCAGTAACAGCTGCGTTTGCGTCGCTAAAACGCTTCTTCTCTTCGGGCTCGCGTACGAAGGCGCGAACAATACGAATACCCGTAAGTTGTTCGCGAAGAATTTCATTGATGCGGTCGATACGTTCCTGCATCTTGCGAAATGACGGCACCATGCTGCCAATAATGAGCCCCAGCAGCACGGCAAGAATAGGAATAGAGAACATCAAGATGCGGGATAAGCCAAGGTCTTGGTGCATTGCAAGGAATACGCCACCAATTGAGGTGAACGGCGCACTCAGAAGCAATGTGCATGTCATCAGGACAAGCATTTGCACTTGCTGAACATCGTTAGTGATTCGCGTGATCAGTGAGGGCGCACCAAACTGTGCAACTTCTCGAGCCGAAAAATCGTTCACCTGGTGAAACAGGCTTCGTCGCACGTCACGCCCGAACCCCATGGCAACTTTTGAACCGAAATAGACAGCGGTAACAGAGAAGGCCACTTGAAGGACCGTGACCAGCAACATGATTCCGCCGATGCGCCAGATGTACCCCAGGTCCTCTTTCACGATGCCGTTATTGATGATGTCTGAGTTCAAGGTGGGCAGGAATAGCCCCGCAACTGCCTGAATTGCCTGAAACGCAATGACTACCCACAGCAAACCCTTATATTTCGCGAGGACAGTAGTGAGGAGACGTTTCAACATGCGGGAACCGATTGTACTTGGCAACTAAACATCAACAGAAGCCAGACACATAAGTCACACCGCCATGGGAAGTACTCTTGTGAAAGTGCCAAGCGACTTCGCCCTCAAAACTATGAACTTTGTTCATAAAACAATCCTCACCGTGTCAGGCGGCAAAAAAGGATGGAACGCCGGCAATATGCCCGTGCTGAAACTCACGACGACTGGCCGCACTTCTGGGCAGCCTCGCGAAATCATGTTGACCTCGCCTATTCAACAAGGCGACACATTCGTAGTAGTCGCATCGCGTGGTGGCGACGATCACCACCCTGCATGGTTCGTGAACTTGCGAGCCAATTCGACCGTGTGGGTAGAAACTCAAACCGAAGCAAAACACGAACGCCAAGCCCGCATCGCAACTTCTGAAGAGCGCGATGAAATGTGGCCAATCATTGTTGCGAAGTATGCAAACTATGGCGGATACCAATTGAAGACTGAGCGCGAAATTCCGCTCATTTTCCTTGAAAAGGTCTGACCGCACAACACCATTGATCTATCTGTCAGAATCACTTCATGACAGAACCTGTGCTTTATGTGGAACGCGATGACATTGCGATCATTTCAATCAATCGTCCGCACAAGAAAAATACGCTGACTGATGCTGTTATCCAAGGAATCGCCGACGGAATAGACCGGGCAACAAAATCTCCTGATGTGTGCGCAATCGTTCTGCGTGGTGAAGGCGACACATTCACTGCCGGATACGACTTGGCTGCAAGTCCATCGGGTTCGGATGCAGACGAAGTACGCGGTTGGTCAACGCCGTATGGGGCGAAAGGTCCAGCACCACGTGAAGGTGCGTGGGACCCAGTGCGTGACTGGCAGTTCATGGGAAACAACGTGAAACGTTTCATGAAAATTTGGGAATGCCCGAAACCAGTTCTTGGTGAAGTCAAAGGTTGGGCAATTGGTGGCGCAACAGATCTTGTGATGTGTTGCGATCTGCTCTACATGGCCTCAGACGCGCACATTGGTTACGCGCCGAGCCGCATATACGGAACACCGACAACCATGATGTGGGTGTATCGCCTTGGGCTTGAACATGCCAAACAATTCATTCTCACTGGTCGCGCAATTGATGCAGACACCGCGTATCGCATTGGACTCGTTTCGCATGTGTGCCCACCAGACGAACTTGGCGCATTTATCGAAGAAGAAGCGCGACGCTTCCGTCATATTCCCGCCAACCAATTGGCGCTCAACAAATTGCTCATAAACCAAGCGTTTGAAAACATGGGATTACGCACGTCTCAACTTCTCGGCACTTTCTTTGATGGCATCACACGCCACACTGAAGAAGCCCAGCAATGGGTAGAAGGCTTTCAGGAAAAGGGCTTTCGTGAAGTTATTCGCGAACGTGATGCCCCATGGCAGGACTACGGCGAACACCCGCGGTAGACGCCTTATTGAGGTCGAAGCAATGCCCGAAATACCTCGACAGCAGAAGCAATCCAGAAATTGTCGCGAGAATCATCTTCGAGAATGTCGACCAAAATGCGCCCAACAAGCAGAGACTGAATCACATCGGCTGTGCCGAGAAGTGGTTCAACTGGCCGAATCAACCCTCGTTGCGCGCCAATAGTCAGCGTTGCCGCCCAATAGTCAGTCTCTTTCAATTGCAAGTCGGCAAGGGCCTCAGCAATCCCAGGACTGTGCTGCGCTGTCGCGAGACTGGCAATTCGTCGTCGGCGGTAATTGCGTCCCGTGCCCCCTGTCCCGGCCTGGATTGCAGCCTCAAAACCCTTAATGATCTCCTCGCCACTCGACGATTCCGAGAAGAGGCGCCTCATTCGCTCGTTTCCCGAGGTGAGAATCTGAACAATTTCGGAAACTTCCACCGCAACGATGAGGCCATCGCGATCGCCAAAGTGATGGTAAATCGACCCGCGAGACACCCCAGACTTCTCAATTACTCGATCAAGATTGAATTGGACAGCGCCCACTTCATCAAGTTCCTTGGCAGCAAATTCCACTATTTTGCTAATCGTGCGCAAGCCATCGCTTCTCTTTACCGGGCGCTTTTCCATGAGACCACATTAGGTTCTCTGTACTTCAACCACGACAGGCTGTAAATCTCGACCTTATCCAGTAACCTAATGACCCAATACGCGGGTGTAGTTCAATGGCTAGAATCTCAGCCTTCCAAGCTGATTATGCGGGTTCGATTCCCGTCACCCGCTCCATATGGCTGCAGATTCCACCGTTCGTTTTATTGCTCACTTCACTGTGACGAATCCCGATGAATACCGGATATATGAAAAAGGGTTCTTCCCTATCTTGCGTTCACACGGCGGTCGGTTTTTGACGTACGACGATGCGCCGACAGTTCTTGAAGGCTCATATGAAGATGGCCGAACAGTGGTTCTTGAATTTGATTCAGAAGAAGCATTGAACACCTGGTGGAATTCGTCCGAATACAGAGAACTCGCAGTTCATCGCCATGCAGGCACCACAACACATTCCGTAACAGTGATCCACAGCCCACAAGGGCGTTAACTGAAACGCCGACGAAATTCGTTGGCTGACATTTCGTATATATCTTCTGGGCCATCTTCTGGGTCTATCTGTTGTCCTACACGTTCAAAGTCAAACTTCTTGATTACCGCAACAGAGGCTTCATTATTCGGATCAACGGTGTATCGCAGTAATTTGACGCGTGGTTGATCAATAACCCACGACCACATTCCAGACAAAGCCTCGGTTGCATAACCGCGTCGCTGAAAATTCGGGTGTACACCAAGCCCTATCTCCATCATCCCCACTTCATCAGGTGGTCCGTGAAATGAGGTGCTTCCCACAATCTCTCGTGTTTCCTTTTCCACCATCCAGCGCACAAACCATTTGTTGACCGACGAGTCTGATTTCACTTGCGGAACGCGCCATCGCAATGGGCCGCTCTCATCCATCAATATGCGATGGGGATTGACGTACGACTTGCCGGCAAAAGAAGCATCCCCTGGCGATTCAAACAGCGTCAACAGGTCATCAACACAGATGTGATGCAATTCAAGCCGAGGCGTGAGAATCATGGTTTCCGACACATGGTCTTGCGGCATTTGCCAAGTATAAGAGGCTTTATGACACATAATGGAGACATGACTCCCGATGAAGACCTTCGTGCAGCACGCGGCGTACGCGTGAAGGCAGACGCAATGGTGTGGACGTTCTCTCGGTCGTCTGGTGCAGGTGGACAAAACGTCAACAAGAACTCGACGAAAGCATCCCTGACCATCGCGTTGACAGATATCTCCTGCTCAGAAACAATCCGGGCCCGACTCGAAGCCTTGTTTGATGAAGAGATCACCATCACCTGTCAGACAAGTCGAAGCCAATGGCGCAACAGGGTCTTGTGCGTTGAACAGCTTGTTGAGAAACTCAATGAAGCATCAGCCCCTCCCCCTGCCCCGCGGAAGAAAACCCGGCCGTCTCGTGGCGCTATTGAACGGCGCCTCGACAGCAAGAAACGCGATTCGGCTAAGAAACAAGACCGCCGCCTGAAGGAATAACTAGTGATCCCTATTGCAGCGATCAACGCGCTCAGAATCACTCGCATCGGCAACGCCAGCACCATTGCCCTCTAATGCAGCAAATGGACCGCAAGCATGCGGTGCAATCCAGACGTGCACCATTGGTGCGCCAGTAGGTTGCAAAGTTCCGATTGCACATGCACCTGCAGCATTAGTGACGCCAACAACTTTGGGAACACCGTTCACAGTTATCCAACACAAGTTTGAGTGGACATGCCACTGCATCAAGCCGCCTGCATAGTTCACCAATGTCGTGTCGGTTAACGGCGTACCTGGGTTCGCAATAAACATTGCCGAGACAAGAGTCTTTGTTCCGCCTTTTACTTCGTACACCAAAGACTCTGGTGCTTTGGTGTCAAGCACACGACCATCGTTCAAGAGCGAATACTTTATGAAATGCTCAAAGCCAGTTGCTCCATCACCAATGGACAGGTATCCGTCAGCCATAGCGGCGGAGGTCGTTGCATATTTAGGTAGATCACGCTGTGATGACTGAATAAGCGTTGTAGCTCGAGCCGCTTGTTCAGAGGTGACGCCACCAATTCCTGAAAAATCAATCGGGCTAGCTGGGTCATATGGACGCGGCCACCCTGATGCCGCTGCCAACGCTTGTGCCGTTGTCAACGAGTGTGAATGACTAATCGATGTAGTCGTACTAACGACAGTGGTTTGCACCACGGTCGAAGCTGGTGCGGTAACCAGAGTCTTTTTCTTTGTCGCTATTGCCTCGGCCGTGTTGGGAGGTTGCACAGTGCTTGTCGAGGTCGAAAACTCACTCAGGGGAACTGTGCTCGGAGACACAATGACTCCATCAGCGTTCACAGAAAGGCCTGCATCAGTGAGAGCAATGTCTTGAATGTGCGCATGTGCATGTCCGGTGACAGACCACAGTGCCAGAAGAGTGACGGCACTGCTGAGATACACGGCATTGAGATGCATCGTTTCCTTTGCTGGAACACTGCGTTGACGCCATGCCCACAACGATGCGCCAATCGCTGTGACCGCAAGCAATGCGCACAACGTGTCCGCGGGTTGTGGCTTCTCGGAGATTTCCAGACCACTGATAAAGGAAATGCCAGAGGTACGCGTCAAAATCCAGCCAACAGTTGCAGTGCCGTTAATTGCAAAACCGCCCAGAACGACCGACCATTGCGACCGGTTCATCGCGACAATCCCCCAGAACACTTGAGCAAATGTCAGCGCCATAAACACCCTTGCAAGTGACGCATGATCAGCATGGAGCCCAACAGCAACACCATGGATCACCCCGGCCCCAATAGATGCATAGGCAGCCCATCGCATTCGTAGATCTTGCTGCGCCCCCGCGGTCATCTGACAAAAATACACCATTTGGGTGTCCTAATATCTCGTCATGGCTAATCCAACAATTGAATCCCTGGCAGACATCATCAGAGTCCATGGCACAGGCCGTTCTTCTCATCCATGCCTGATCGAAGGCAACGTTTCCTATACCTGGGGCGAAATGTACGAACGCGTACAGCGCGTTGCTAACGGGCTCAAGGCCGCGGGCGTTGGTAGCAAAGATCGAGTCGTGTTTCTTGAAAAGAACAGCATCGAGCATTTCGAATTAGCTTTCGGCGCTGCACTTCTGAACGCAGTCAGTGTTGACGTGAACTGGCGACTTGCTCCACCAGAAGTGGAATACATCGTTAATAATGCTGAAGCCAAAGTATTGGTTGTTGGCCAAGAGTTTGTTCCTGTCATGGAAGCAATTGCAGACAAGCTCACCACAGTCACAACAATTCTTGTTATTGGCGGTCATCCGAAATATGCCGATTGGAATGATTGGTTGCTGTCGCAAAAAACTGGTGATCCAGGTGAAACTCAAACTCGTAAAGATATTTCGTTTCAGTTGTACTCCAGTGGAACAACTGGACTGCCCAAAGGCGTATTGCTAGACAATGACAATCTCTGTGCATTGGCTCCCATGATTAAGAGCATCTGGGACCTCAACGAGAACTCAATAAACATGGCAGCCATGCCTCTCTTCCACATTGGCGGCGGCGGATGGGCAATGGCCGGAATGATCCAAGGCTGCACCACCGTTGTTGTACGCGAAATGAATCCGGCTGCAGTCCTTGACCTCATTGTTGAAAAACGCATCACTCACGCATTCCTTGTACCAGCAGTCTTGGCATTTATGAACAGCGTTCCCGGAGTTGAAGACAAAGATTTCTCAAGCCTGCAAGTTCTCGTATACGGAGCATCACCAATTAGTGAGGCAGTTCTTACCAAGAGTGTCGAGTTGTTCAAGTGCAAGTTCTGGCAGGCATACGGACTCACCGAAACAACAGGTGGAGTCATCAACTTGTCGCCTGCCGACCATGCATTGGATAGCCCGAACAAACATCGCCTGCGTAGTTGTGGAACACCAGGGCCTGGCGTTGAAGTTCGCATCGTGAACAATGAAACCGATACTGATTGCGCCACTGGCGAAGTTGGAGAAATTTGGATTCGCTCAGCACAAGTGATGGCCGGTTATTGGAAGAACCCAGAAGAAACTGCAAAAGCAATCACGAAAGACAAGTGGTTCAAGTCTGGCGATGCTGGATACGTCGATGCTGACGGATACGTCTACATTCACGACCGCGTGAAAGACATGATCGTCTCTGGAGGAGAAAATGTCTATCCAGCAGAAGTCGAAAACGTGTTGATGTCGCATCCGGGAATCGCTGATGTGGCAGTCATCGGAATTCCCCACGAAAAGTGGGGCGAAACCGCTCTTGCAGTAGTGGTGCGCGCACCCGGTACAGACGCATCTGAACAAGACATCATCTCGTTCTCACACGAGCGCCTTGCGAAGTTCAAGTGCCCAACGCAAGTTGTTTGGATTGACGTTCTCCCCCGTAACCCAAGCGGCAAGGTCCTGAAGAAGGACCTGCGTGAACCGTATTGGGCTGGCCGCGAACGACGCGTCAACTAATTACTTAAGAAGTGATCCACCGTCACAGGTGATGACTTCACCAACGGTGAATGCACCAGCGCGAGAGCACAAGTACAACGCCAAACCGGCGATGTCTTCTGGAGTACCAACACGACCACTTGGGTTCGAGCGGCCAACAGTTTCCCAGTCGGTGTTGTCTACGTCTCCACCACCGCCAACACCCGTTGACAACATCCATGTTGGGAATGGCCCTGGCGCAATTGCGTTAACGATGATGTGACGCGAGGCCAAACGACCAGCAAGGACTTTGGTCAGTGAGTGAACTGCAGCCTTTGATGGACCGTACGAGTACGTCTCGAAGCTTGGAGTTCCAATGCCGTCGATTGAACCGATGTTCACGATGCGAGAGGTGTTGTCTTTCGTAGCGCGAGCCTGCAGCAACGGAAGCAGCTTCTGAGTAAGAAAGAAGACACCCTTCACGTTGGTGTCCATGACTTTGTCCCAACCAATTTCTGGGAATTCTTCAATCGGCGCACCCCATGACACGCCAGCGTTGTTGATCAGAATGTCGACATACTTCTCACGCTTGGTGATTTCAGCAACCAAAGCTTCGATTCCATCAATGTCTGCCACGTTTGCAGGAATTGAAATGCACTCTCCGCCGTAGTTGTCCATCAGACGCTTTGCAGCCTCATCACATGCCTGGGCTTTACGAGCCGAGATATAGACCTTGGCACCATTGGCCAACAGCCCTGCAGCAATCATTTCTCCAATTCCACGCGACCCTCCGGTCACTAGGGCAACTTTCCCTTTCACTGAAAACAGTGACTGCACGCTCATGTCTGACATGTGATTCCTCCATCGATTTAGGTAAGGACTAAGACTAGGACATCCACCTTCACAGACCCCGAACGCAGTGTGTATCGTTCTAGAAACCGCACACCTTGGGGGCAAACGTGGCACATGACCTTATTATCCGTAATGGACTGATCGTCGACGGCACTGGCCGCGAGGGATATACAGCTGACATTGCAATCGACGGAGACACCGTCACTTTCATTGGTGATCTATCCGGTGATATCGCAACACGAGAGATTGACGCAAAGGGCCTTGCCGTGACTCCGGGCTTTATTGACCTTCACACTCACCTTGATGCCCAAGTGGGATGGGACCCGCTCATGACTTCCAGTTCATGGCACGGCGTCACCACCGTCTTGATGGGTAACTGCGGAGTTACTTTCGCACCTGTTGCTAAAGGTGATGAGCAATTTCTTGCTGAGATGATGGAGAGCGTCGAAGACATCCCACGTGAAGCAATTTTGAATGGTCTTGCATGGGACTGGGAGACATACCCCGAGTACTTAGATTCAGTTGAAAAACTCAATCCAGCTCTCAACATTGTTGGCATGGTTGGCCATTGCGCAGTGCGTTACAACGTGATGGGTGAACGGTCACTTAGTGACGAGCCTGCAACGGCACAAGAATTACAACGCATGAGCGACATCGTTGCTGAATCCGTCGCAGGTGGTGCAGTTGGCTTTTCAACATCGCGCATCCTGTTGCACGTTGTGCCTGATGGCCGTTACGTGCCAGGCACGCTTGCGCCTAAAGACGAGTACCTCGCAATTGCAGACGGCCTCAACGCTGGCGGTGGTGGAATCTTCCAAGCAGTAAATGACTTCGCAACCAAAGCCGCTCACGAATTTGACCTGTTGCAGTCGATGTCAGAAGCATGCGGCGACGTTTTGTTCTCTGGCGGTGTCGGCAACGGCGACAAGCGTTCAGCTGAAGGTTTCGGCAACTTCCTGAACAACACCCGCGCCAACTCTGGTCGCATTACTTCTGCAGGCATGACTCGCCCTAGCGGTTCTCTGTGTGGGCTTGCACAAATCTCTCCGGTGAAAGGAAAGAAGTGGCGCGCACTGATGGACCTTCCCACCCTCGAAGATCGTGTGGCGGCATTACGTAATGCAGCTACGCGTGCTGAACTTGTTGAAGAAGGAAAAGAAAAGGGTATGTGGTACGACCCGAATCACATCTACCCATTAGGAACTGAATTCTCACCTGACTACAACGAACAAAATGGTGTATCGATTGCGCAACTTGCAGAAGCCGCTGGTGTTCACCCAGTTGAGCTCGTCATTGACCGACTCATTGAGAGCAATGGTCTCGAGTTATTCAACACGTGGTTCTTTAACCGCAACACATCAGACCTTGAAGATTTCCTTGCACTTGACCATGTGTACCCAGGTCTTGCAGACACTGGAGCGCATATCGGCCAGATCTGTGATGCAGATGCGACCACGCATTACTTGCAGTACTGGTACCGCACACGCGGCGTTGTCACATTGCCTCAGGCCATTCGCAAACTCACCAAAATGCCTGCAGAGGTACTCGGCTTGAAGAAGCGCGGCACTCTCGAAGTCGGAAACTTTGCTGACATCAATATTTTTGATCCACAAACAGTGTCCTCTGGTCAACCGACGTATGTCAACGACTTTCCTAACCAGACAGGTCGTTTACTCATTAAGTCACGTGGCTACGCAGCAACAATTGTGAACGGCCAGATTGTGACTGAACAAGGAAATCACACAGGTGCTCGTCCAGGTCGCGTTATTCGCGAATTCGCTCGCGCCTAATTATTTAGGCGGGCCACCTTTTGTAAAGGCGCTCCCTGGCGGATCAATTGCCCACGCAGGTGATTCACCCCATGTATCTCCGTAGATAAGACCTGCCATTGGTACGCGCCGTACTGGGCCGTGATGCCCCGCTGGCTTACCAAGCGAAATAGATGCGGCAATCAGAGTGTCATCGGGAATACCTAGCAGCGCTCGCAACTCTGGTTCAACAAAACCATGGAATCCGGTGATGACTCCCCCATACCCAAGTCCACGTGCAGCTAGTAGCAAGTTTTGACACGCCGGGTACACAGACGAACCTTCTGTCGGGTTTTGTTCGCGATATCTCACCAGCACGGCAAGTACCAATACCGGAACCTTCGCGAAGTTGTCGACGTACTGCTGCATGGTGTGAGCCATGCGAGCTTTCGGTGAATCTTCAACTACTCCTGAGCCCTTTTCATAGCCGTCATCGGTTCGCTTGTAGTTCCACACCTTCTGGGCACCGGTAGCAATAAGTGTTTTTGCTTGTTGTGCAATTTCGGAATCAGCAAGAACAATGAAACGAAATGGTTGACGGTTACTTCCGCTTGGTGCACGGGTGGCAGCAAACATGATGTCACGTAACACTTCGTCGGGAATTGGCTCATCGAGATACCGACGGATTGCCCGCGTTGTACTTATGCCTTCCAGCAACCCGACAATGTCAGGCGCTATAGGAGTGTTCTCGTCAACCATTGTTTGAGTTAGTGGTGGTCAAGGACGCCAGCGTCCTTTGCCCATTTCCAGTGCATACGACCGTGATCAGCATTTGCGCCGATCACTCCGCCAACTGTTCCGTCAGCCCATGGTGCCCCTGGCAATACTTCTTCCAACTGTTCATCAGTCAGTTCACTGAGAAGTTCTAATGACACTGCACGTGCGCTTGCACCGAGTGCCACCACTTCATGCAGGGATTTGCCGTGGTGTTGCTTCTGCCATTCTTCTGTCATGGCATGAACAGACGCCATGATCTGATCGCGCGTACGTGGAGCACCTGAATCATCAGAGGCCAATCCAACCGGGTTCTTATGACCACTGATATGGCGGCGAATCATTGCTGCAAAGTTGCGCTCAATCAGAGCCAAGTGCGCGAGATGATCAAGTGCAGACCAGAAATTCGAAGGGTCATGTTCGCTTGGTGTGAGGTCGCCGAACAACTGGTCTTCTGTCAGATGCGAGTAGGTCTCTAACAGCCACGCCCGGTCTTCATTCAGTTTCTTTTCAATTTCAATGCGATTCATGATTCCCCCTGAGAATTAGTAACCCGATTCTGCCATGAGGCATGCCATACAAGTACTGTCACAGACATGGCTTCACTTCCTGCCCATCCTGAACTTGGCTTTTACACGTTGGCAGGGGCTCCGAAATCGCCGCGCGACATGCTGGGAGAATTGGCCGATGCCGAGACCATGGGACTTGGCACTGCGTTCATTTCTGAACGATTTAACATCAAGGAAGCTGGAGCGCTAACCGGAGCGGCCGTTGCTGTCACTAACTCCATCAACATCATCACGGCGGCCACCAACCACACCACACGTCACCCACTAGTAACTGCCTCATGGGCAAGCACGTTGCACCTGTTGTCCGAGGGGCGTTTCAGTCTTGGTCTTGGGCGTGGCATCGACGCCATGTTCAAGGCGTACGGCATGCCATTGGCAACCACGGATTCAATGGAAAAGTTCGCACACATGATGCGTCAGTTGTGGCACGGCGAGACAGTAATGAACTACGAAGACATCACTGGCAAGTACCCAGTACTTCGCCTTGACCCCGCATTTGATCTAGATATTCCGCTTAGCATCACCGTGTTTGGTCCACAGACCCTAGAGATGGCAGGGCGTGCATACGACAATGTGATCCTGCACACGTTCTTCACAGACGAAACAACACAGCGTGCAGTGCAAACAGTGAAGCGCTCGGCTGAACAAGCAGGCCGTGACCCTGCTTCCGTGAAGGTGTGGTCATGCTTTGCAACCATTGGCGACCACATTGACCCTGCATTGCGGCTGAAGAAAACTGTCGGACGATTGGCTACGTATTTGCAGGCCTACGGTGACCTCATGGTGCGCACGAACAATTGGGACCCTGAAGTCTTGAAGCGTTT
>Ga0209296_1000840_pt1 | contig 25522 bp, 35 predicted proteins | sample S_130206_EF_Meta_FD_187319 | JGI IMG/M metagenome (GOLD analysis project Ga0209296, IMG submission 187319) | Freshwater microbial communities from Lake Simoncouche, Canada to study carbon cycling - S_130206_EF_MetaG (SPAdes) (version 2) | ecosystem: Environmental > Aquatic > Freshwater > Lake ...
ATAACAAAGGTTGTGTGTATATTCCAACCGGAGGAGGCAAAACAGTAGTAATGAAAGAGGACATCAAACAACGGTTGTTGAATGCAACTGAACCAATGACTGTTGTAGTTGTTGCTCCTCGTATTCTTCTTGCTAATCAACTCTGCTCCGAGTTTGAAGAGTATCTTGGTGAGTTTGATATTGTGTATATGCACGTTCATAGTGGTGAAACTCATCACGTTTCTTCTACAAAACCAGATGTGATTGTGGAGCAGAATGGACTTGCACTTACATTTGGTAAGCATAACTTCATCTTCACCACCTATAACTCTTTGGGTCGTGTGAATGATGCTAAAATCAGTGTGGATGTTGTTTATTTTGATGAAGCACACCATTGTGTGAAACCAAGCAACTTTGTTGGTATTGCTCACACTTCCAAGTATGCTGAGAATGCTTATTTCTTCACGGCAACTCCCAAGTTCAACAACTCACAAGAGTCAATGAATAATACTGCTGTGTATGGAGAGAAAATCATCTCTATTCCAGCACAAGAATTGATTGATGCTGGTAGTATCATTCCTCCTCGTATTCATACTTACGAAGCAAAGACTATTCGCACCAAAGAAAATGCTGCTTATGTGGATGCAGAGAACATTATTGGTATTCTCAATGAGATGGATGATGATAGTTTCCCCAAAGTTCTTGTTGCTGCTCCTAGCACAAAAGTAATTTGGGATATGTTCACTGAAAGTGATTTGCTACAACAACTCAATGATATGGGTTTTGCTGTGCTTCACGTTACATCCAAGCACGGTGCTTATGTGAATAAGAAGAAAGTCAGTCGTGAGGAATTCTTTGAGATTATGACCGAGTTTGGCAATGATCCTCAACAAAAGTTCATTGTGTTTCATTATTCCATCCTTTCCGAAGGAATGAACATTCACGGACTTACTGATTGTATTATGCTGCGTAATCTTCCTGTGATTGAGATGGCACAAACAATTGGTAGGATTATCCGTATGAACAAGGATGACCGTAAGGATATTCAAGATGGTAAGATTGCTGCTGGTCAGTTTTCACTTTATCGCAAACCATTCGGCACTATCACTGTTCCTGTGCAAAACAACTATGGTGATAAGATTGCTCGGCAACTTGAGAACGTGGTGAATGCTATTTTTGTGAAAGGAGAGTTGTGTGTATAGATAATTGTATCTGTCCCACATACAAACTATGCCTTTCACAAAGAAGTTCCCACAATCAGGTGAAACAACACACATACGAGTTCCAAAAGTTTATGCTGACCTTATTTTGGAACTGATGGTTACATTTGACAATCGTTTTGATGTAGATAAGGGCAAGCACCTATTAAAGAAGTTCATACACAATCTAACGTGAGTCCAATGATACTCTGTGCCACAAGTGGCACTGTCCCTACAATCGACCAAACCCCCCTGACCCGTGCTATGATTACGGAGTAATCAAGAGAAACGTAATGCCTTACACTGTTTACATCACCGAAACCAGTTACACTTCTGTTGTCTTTGCTACAAAAGAAGAAGCAGAAGCATTTATGGAAGAACCTGATTATGATTTGTGTGGTAGTTGGGAAATGTCCGATTCTAGCATTGAACTGGTGGAGGATGTGCCACTTGTGGCACTGGCACAGTAAATGAGCACAGACCCCTCTGGGGTGCTATGATTACGGAGTAATCAAGAGAAAAGCAATGGCAGTCGTTCCTGGTTTTACTTTCAATGAGGAAACTGAAATGATTTCAGCACTTTATAGTGCTGTTGCACTGATGAAACGGTATGAAGAAGAATCTGTGGATCATAAAAGTTATTGGAGGCAACGTATAGAAGATTATACAAACGTTGCTGATAAGTTTTCTACTGCCTGCCGTGATGCCATTTACAATGCCTGATTTACTGGAGAAAGTTCTAATGATTGAAGAAGCACTGACTGACAAACAACTAACTGCTTTGCGTGATATGTTGTATCACTACAAAGAGTTTCATGAAGAACTCTATGACTATCCTGAACCTGATACTCTATTCACACAAACACAACGAGAACTCTTCACTCTTCTGGATATTGTATGAGCAAACTTCTTGACCTGATTGAACAAAACGCAATCAAACAAGCACGTTTTTCTAACACTTCTAACACTATGTCTTCTTCATCTTCTTCATCTTCCGGTGGTATCAGTTTCACTGGTGCTTTGACTGTATTGTTTGTTGGTCTCAAACTGACTAACGTTATTACTTGGTCTTGGTGGTGGGTATTATCTCCCATTTGGATTAGTCTTTCACTTGCAGTTTTAGTTATTGTTATTGCTGTTATCATTGCTATTATTGCTGAATCTTTCAAATGACTTACAAAGAACTTCTTGCTGAACTTCAAAAACTCAACGAAGAGCAACTCAATCAGGATGTTTGTATTTGGGATTGTTGGGGGCAAGATGAGTATTACCAAAAAGGTGTAGAGTTTGTATTTGCAACTGATGCACAAGATGTTCTAGATGTAGACCACCCTATCATTCAATACTGATGAAGTTTCAAGTTACTGAAATTGAGTTTGATTTCACCAATGATGATGTCGTCATTTTCACACCAGAAGGTGAGCGTCAACTTCTCCCTTGCGAAAGAGAGGAAATCACTAATGAAACCATCGGTCAAATCTGGGAGGCAGATGATGAAGATGATTTAGTTGAAGAAATTACTTGTGCCACTGGTTGGTGTATCAAATCCCTTGACTATCGTATCATTCTTTCCTAAACAAAATGACCTACAACGTAGCACCAAACTTCAACTCCGAACGTGAAGAGTTGTTGTATGAATCCTGCCTCAAAGATCCCGACCTATTGGCAACAGTAATCACCGAGTATATCACTCGGTTGAGTGATACTGACCTGACTGAACTTGACGACTTTCTCACTAACAACTTCGGAGACAACTAATTATGGCAACTCTACAAGGACTCACTCAAGAATTGAAAAACGGTGCAACTTTAGTATGGAATGATCCAGATTACATTGAGGGCAATGATTACAAGATTGTGTCAATCAAAGAACTCAATGATGAAATTGCACTGATTAAATATAATCAAGGTCTGAGTGAAGCAGAGGTTTTTCTGCACGAAATCAATTTTTCTAACTAAACAAAATGGCACGAACTTTACAACAACTCAAAGAATCTGTTGAGCGTTTGATTGAGCAGCAGGGCAATGATGCTCCTGTTGCTTACTGGATTTACACAAATGAAGATGTATTTGTAATGGATGAGGATTGTAATCCCGATTATGTGAGTCGTGAGATTGCCGAAACTGTGCTTCATGAATTAGAAGGTTATGATCACATTCACAAGGAGATTGCTGATGCTATTGAAACAGAACTTAAGGAGATTCAGTAATGGCTACTAAACGATGGTTTATGACTCTTGTGGTGGAGATTGATGAAGAATCTAATCCTCGCAAGTTTGTTCCTGATGCTATCAATGAATGTCTGGATTCTGCGAAAGGAGAGGACATTATTGATTACAAATTTGTCTGCCCTGATTGATAGTGAGATTCAAGAAGTTCTAAAGCAAACTCTATCCTAATTAAACAAACACAATGACACTTACCCGCGAACAGTTTGACCAACTTGCTGGCACCTATGCAGAGCATGTTGTAGAGGGAATGGATATTGATTCTCTAGTTGAATTTGCATATGAAACGATTGTAGAAAATCTTGAAGATGCTGGTGATGAGACACTTCTAGAACGACTTTCTTCTTATTACGAAGAAGATGAAGTTGTATCTATGTTAGAAGATGTAGGAGCAAATCCTGCTGAGTTTGATATTCCTACTAATGGAGATGAACTCACCGAAGAGCAACAAAAACAACTCCGAGACTTAGTAAAGCCTACTGATACCTGAGTCTAGTGTTGAGATGTGCCAGTTGTAGAGCTGGCACAAACCCCTTCCATTAAACAAACAATTATGACTTCAATCTCATTTACATCTGGTGAGTTGTATGATATTATCTCTGCTCTTCAACTTGTAGAAGAAGGAGTGTATGATGATGGAGATCATCAATGTGCTGCTTATTATCAAAATATGATTCAAAAATTAGATCTCATTCATGATAAACTTCAGGAGTTTGTTCCTGAAAACCGTGTTGCCAATCTTGTTCTTGCTGTAAATTAAAATGATGAAAACTAAAATGAATCCCGAAGTTAAGCAGAAGTGGATTGATGCTCTGCGTTCTGATAAGTATGAGCAGGGCAGTAGGAAACTACGCAGTGTGACTGGTTATTGTTGTCTTGGTGTTCTGTGTGACCTTTATTCACAAGAACACAATACGCAATGGGAGTTTAGAGGAAATGATGAAATAAATCTTCAACATCAAGACTATTGGTATTTTGATGAACACAGTGAGTTTCTACCTGAATCTGTAATGAATTGGGCAGATCTAAAAACTCCTAATCCTAATGTGCGAGTTGATGTTGAGGATAATGAAGATGAAGATAATTGGTATTATACAGATGAACTCTCAAACATAAATGATTCAGGTTATAGTTTCAATGGCATTGCGAATCTCATTGAAGCACAACTATGAGTGAGTCTTGATTGTGACTGTGCCAGTTGTAGCACTGGCACAGTAAACGGGCACAGACCCTAAAACCTGCTATAATAAACTCATACACAACACCACTCAAATGACTGACACCGAAGTTTATGAAATGATTTGCCGTATGAAAGCATATGGTGGGTCATTTGTTGTTGCTCTATCAAATGCTTTTCAAAGTGCTGATAGTCAAAATAAGCAACGATTGATTGATGCTTTTCCTGATTATGTTAGTGAGTATGGACCAACCAGTAGGTTTCCTACTTACTGATGAGATGTGCCACTTGTAGCACTGTTCATATAATCCCCAAAACGACCTAAACCCGTGCTATGATTACGGAGTAATCAAAAGAAAACCGATGTCTGTTCCTTTCACTATGAGTTACAAAGAAGTCTATTCGCAGGAAACTGTGGATAAAATTGAAGAACTGCTAGAAGATTCTTATGCTCTGGAAGATATTATAGAGTTCATTGACGCAAACTCTGAAGAAAATTTCCGCACATATTATGAGGTTTATGTTGTTGTTGGTGAAGAGTATTCTTACGATGCCGTAGATGCTTTCATTGAAGAGTTTGGTCTTCATGTTTTCACACAATCCAACTTTGAATATTCTTATCGGGGTCAATATGATTCCAAAGCAGATTATGCTGAACAATACACTTCTGATGTGTATTGTGTAGAAGTTCCAAGTTTTGTGGAAGTTGATTGGGAAGCAACATTTGATAATCTGGATGATGTTTTCAGTGCTAATGGTTATGTGTTCAACACTCAATTCTGATTTATGAAACTTCAATCTAAAACTGGTTCAATGGTGGTTGATTTTTATCCAATCAAAACACCAATGGGTGATGTATCCAAAGAGTGGTTTCTAAAAACTCTCACGTTTCAAGGTAAAACACAATCCAAGACATTTCTCAATCGTATTGAGATGAATCTTGAAGTAAATGAGTATTTGAATAATGTGCCTATTCCTTATGAGGTTGTAGAGTTCAATACGATTCCACAACTTGCTAATCCTTTTGCTACTGTTTGATTATGAGGGAGATTTGAATCTCCCTCTGTGGATTTAATTCATTTATCACTGATTCTAATGTTTCTTTCCTGCCCTGTTTCTCTTGATTTGATTGATGCTCAATGGTATGATGATATTGATGAAGCAAAAGAAGATGCACTTGATTGGAGTGTTGAACTGTCTGGTGAAAAAGTGATTGTTTATCGGGCAGTTGAGAGTAATGGTGGTGATTATGAGTTCAATAAACTCTATGCCATCTGTGCGTGAGTCTAGTGTTGAGATGTGCCACTTCTTCTAGTGGCACACTAAACCGGCACAGACCTGAAAATGTGGTATTCTTAAGGGGTGGAGGGGCTCTGGGCCTCAGTTCTTTATAGAGATTCAAATGTTCCAATTCGCAGAAGTTGGCGGAGCAGTCCGAGACAAGTTTCTTGGTGTAGATTCCAAGGATGTTGATTTCGTTGCTATTCCCAGAAACCTTGAGTTTCATCGTAGTGCCGAAGATGCCTTCAATAATCTTGTAAGGCATCTAAAATGGTGTGGTTTCAAAGTATTCTTGGAAACTCCTGAGTTCTTCACTGTTCGGGCACAAGTCCCTGATGGTCATCCACTGAAAGAACGCACTACTGTTGCTGATTTCGTGCTTGCCCGTAAGGATGGTCCGAGTAGTGATGGTCGTCGTCCTGATTTTGTTCTACCTGGAACTCTGATGGATGATTTGCAACGACGGGATTTTACTGTTAATGCAATGGCAATTCTGGATGATGAACTGATTGACCCATTTGGTGGTCGTGAAGACCTTGATAACCGTCTTATTCGGTTTGTGGGTAATCCTAATGACCGCATTGCAGAAGATGGTCTAAGGGTTATGCGAGCACTGAGGTTTGTTGTAACCAAAAGTGGGTTTACTCTTGAACGGGAAACTTTTCGGGCAATCAATAGCAATTTTGCTGCTGAAATGCTAATGAAAGTTTCTGTTGAGCGTATTCGGGAAGAATTGGAAAAAATGTTTTCCGCAGATAGTGTGGGAACTATGAAACTTCTTTTTCAAGTTTTTTCTCTTAATTCTTTACAAGATGCCATCTTCCGTGATGGTTTGCGTCTGATGCCAACTCTCAAAAAGTAACTTATTATGTTTGCTCTTATTTGCCTTTCTCCATTCGTAGTAATTCTTCTCCTAGTATTACTTTTCGATGATGATATTGAAACTTTAGATAAAAACCACCACCTCAAAAAGTAAATTATTATGGATAACTCTTCTTTCCGTAAATGTATTGAGGAACTCGCAACATCTCCCACTGTTGTTCGGTTTGATGTGAACAAGATAATTCCTTCAAAAGACTTTGATGCCTATGACTACAACTTGTTTCTCAATTTTGCTAGTCAAGCAGAACTAGAAGGAGATTATTGTGTTTCAGAAACATTCACAAAAATTGAAGGATATAAGATTCAAGGACTTACACCAAAAATTGAAGGATATAAGATTCAAGGACTTACACCAAGAGTTGATGTAGTAGAAGATGAAGAATCTGGAGAATTGGAAGAGGTTATTAAGTATGTAATGAATTATTATGAACCTCAAAGAACATCTAAAACAAAGACACCTAAACCTTGAACTACATCAACCAGTTCTAGATGAGGAACTAAATATCGCAACATTCTATTGTTGGAACCTCTCAGGTCAACTTGTGGGATATCAACAATATAATCCATTAGGAGATAAGAAAATCTTCAATTCTAAATTGGAGGGCAAATACTACACCTACAGAAATAAGAATCAACCGACTGTAGTTGTATGGGGTGTTGAAAGTCTTTATCAATCAAATGGTGTTGTCTATCTTACTGAGGGTATCTTTGATTCTGCTCGTATGACAAATCTTGGACAATCTGCTCTTGCTTCTCTATGTAATAATCCACCTAAGGATTATAAGAACTGGTTGCAACTTCTAAATCGTCCTATTGTTGCCGTCTGTGATAATGATGATGCTGGAAGGAAACTCGCAAAGTTTGGTGATTATGTAGAAATAGTTCCTGAGGGTAAGGATTTAGGTGATGCTCCTGATGATTATGTCTGTTATCTTATGAATAAGTATGCTCCCTGTGCCACTTGTTGAACTGGCACAGTATGCCCCCAAAGCACCCTAGAACCTGCTATAATAAGAAGACACAAGCAAAGGAAAGTAAGTGAACATCAACAATCTCTTCCCTTATGTTTATATTGATGAAAGTTCTTTAGGAGAAAGTAGTTCCAAGTTCATTAAAATCTCATTAGATGCTAAGGAAGATTGGTCCTACGGAATATATCATAACTCACGATATGCTATATTTTGTATAAGAGACGAAAAGATGGAACTTATATCAAAGCATTTCAATATGCCAAAGTTCCGAAAGTCTAATGTAAAAAGTGATGCTGATATTGTGAATAAACTAACTAAGTATCATTCTTTATCTAATGTATGAGTTGGTGTAGTCGGTGTGCCACCCATACCACTGGCACAGTAAACGGGCACAGACCTGAAAATGTGGTATTCTTAAGGAGTGGAGGGAGCAAGTCCCACCCGAGTCTCAATCTTTATTCTTTTAACATGGACCGTTCACAAGTCATCTCCAAGATTCAGTCTATCCTGAAACTTCAGGAAGGAACTTCTTTTGATGGTGAAGCAGATGCTGCTGCAAAGATGATTGATAAACTTTGCAAACAGTATGGTGTTACTATCACCGAAGCAACTGAAACTCAGGTTTATGATGAGTCTTTTGCTACCTTCAAACGCAAAAATGCCGCTATAATTATTCTTGTAAATGCGATTGCAAAATTTTATGATGCAAAAGCATATATGAAGAATGGTGATGTACAATCACTACAAATCATTGGTAGTGATGCACAACAGATTCAAGTGAAACTGTATTTCGATTACTTGAATCAAGTAATGGAGAAAGAAGCAGAAGTTGCACATCAAGCAGAGAAGATTCTTTCTAACCTGACTGGTGGAAGTGTATCTCGTAGTTTCAAACTTAACTTCCGTAAGGCATTTGCTGATAAGGTAGCACTGCGGTTGATGGAAATGAAAGAAGCAGAGGGTCGGGTGCATGATGATAAGCAAGCAGTGAGTGATAAACTCTCTACGATGCGATTTGGTCGTGGTCGTAAAATGAATGGAGCAAGTGGTGAAGGTGCTGCTGTTGGGTCAAATGTTGGTGCTGGTGTTTCTTTGAATCGTCAGGCAACAGGTTCTACTCAACGTGCTCTGTGCGGTGTGTAGGTGTTGTCACAGGCAACTCTGTTATTCCAAACAAACAATCCTGTATGAATGCTGGAGGAAAATGGTCTGAAGGCATTCAATACAGTCGTATGACTCAACTCTGCACTTATAACTGACTATGGACAAAGAAGCAAAAGAACTATTGACGTTTGCTGGAGTGCTTGCTGGCACATTTAGTTTTGCAATGTTTACCATTATGGGAACTGTATACTTGTTTAATCATATTGAAGATACCATCAAGTTCAACCGATACAACGAGGCACTTAAAGAGTATCGGGAGTGTGCTCAAAAGTATCAGGATGAGTATTCTGTAAGAACTTATTGTGGTGATTCTCCTTCCTCCAATATTCTATCCTAATCTGATTATGAAAGCATACAAATTTGAAATCGTTTGTTTTGACCCAAACGGTGATTGTGATTTTGATTCTATGCTATACACCTGAACCTATTTGATGTAAAATGATTGCACGTATTCTTGGAACTGGAGCAGGTGTATTCCTTATCCTGTTCGTTCTTTTATCGAGAGGCATTATAACCTGTCCCACATGAGTCCAATGATACGGTGTGCCAGTTGTTGAACTGGCACAGTAAACGGGCACAGACCTGAAAATGTGGTATTCTTAAGGAGTGGAGGGAGCAAGTCCCACCCGAGTCCCAATCTTTATTAGAATCAAAATGACTAATGCACAACTTGTTTCCCGTCGTGCCCGAGTCAAGCAACTTATTGCCGAAGGTCGTGTGATGACTGATGCGATGCGTAAAAAGCAAAAAGAAGTTGCAAAGTATCAAGAAAAACTTGAAACTCTTGCAGATAGGATTCTGTCTGGTCGTATCTAAAAATACTATCACTGAGAATTAGTTTAATCTTCACAAACACACAAACAACAAAGCAAATGACGACTTCACAAAAGATGGAAAAGTATTTCTTTCTCAATCTTATTTCTCTTGTGAATGAAGTGCAAGGTAAAACTAAACTACCTTCACAGTTCAATCAAAAGAACAAGTCTTCTTGGGTGAAGCAAAATCACAATCCCAAGCAAAAAAAAGATGCTCTTTCCCGTGTTTGAACTCAATGAGTAAACTTCTTGATCAAATTGAACAAAACGTAATTAAACAATCACGATATAAAACTATGTCTTCTTCCTCAATGAAAAACTATCAAGAACTGGAAAACAAGATTCAAGAACTTCAAGCAGAAGTTGAACGTCTCAAACAAGAAGAAAAGGCAGAACAAATTGATCTTTCAACTTGTATTATGGGTCAATTAGTTCAACTTCGCAATGGTCAGTTTGATTATTACGAATCTAAGTGTGGTGTATATACTTATTATGTTATTGGAGGTAATACTTATGATAAGGATGGAAGTCAGTATAACTACTCTCAGGAATCCGAGTATGATGTAGTGAAAGTATTTCCTGCCGAGATTCCAGTTCCTGGTAATTTTAGTGTTTCTCGTGCCAAGGAAGTTCTAAATGGAGATATTTCTTATCTTAACATTTCATTTGGTTTTGCCAATACTCCACAAGGAGTTCAATACTGGAGAGATATTTACGATGGTAAAACTCATCTTACTTTTGGTGATATGATTTTCATTCAGAAGTGGATCATTCAATCACTCTGAACGGTAAGCATACCCATCAGGGATGCTGATAGGTAGAAGAACCGTAGACCCCTTGACAACCACCCCAAAAGGTGCTATGATAAGGGGACAGACAAACAAAGGCAAATGAGTGAGTTTCAAAAAATCATTCAAGAAGCAAACTTTCAATCAAATTCAAAGAACCAATTTATTCAAGAACTTTTGAAAGATAAAGTGTTCTGTTCATTGATGATTGAATCTTGTTTGATTGGATTTGTAGATGGTGTGGTAGAAGCTATATTTCCTGATAAAGATAACTGATCTTTCTCACTCACTCAAAACACAATGACAACTCGTTTCACTTACGACATTCAAACTCAACAACTTGTTTATGCTATTGTTGATAAAGATGGTGTTTGTAAGTATCTAACTACTTCCATCACTGATGCTATTAAACTCTGTCAACAAAACTGAAATGACTATTACCGCAAACGAACTTCTTCAACTCATCTCCAAAGTTGAAAAACTTGGTTATACTTGGAGTACGAATGAAGATGAAGATGGTGGTTATGAGATTGAGATTTGTTGGTGTGATAATGAAGAAAAACAAGTGATGTATTTGTATATTAATAAGAAATCAGATAATTACCACAATGCTAGTTATGAGGAATTCAGTTATGTGATGCGTGAAATTGATAAAGAATTATATGAAATGATGCACGGTAAAGAAAGGCAAGAACGATTCAAAATGTATCAACAACTTCAAAAAGAGTTCGGAAACAACGTATGAAAAAGAAAGAAAAGTTCAATCTCTTATCCAAAGCACAAAATGGAAATGATTTGATTCTAATTGCTTATGCTATCATCACTTCACAAAAGAACTAGTCTTACAATGTTTGATGCTTTCACTGATTATCCAATTCACAACATCTATAATGATATCAACGATACTGATGATACATTAGCACCAGTTCGCAAATGTAAAATCCTTACTTATGATCGTAATAAGTATTGTGATGTTCTTGTATTTTATACGGATAGTGATGGTGATGAACGAGCAGTAGTATCTAACATTAAGGCATGTTATTGTTATAAAAATGAAGCACGAGTTGATGATGGAGAAATATTTGCTTATGATGAATTGATAACTCTTCCTTGGTCTTAAACTTACATCCTTTACTGAAACTAACATGCTTATCCTACACAAAGAAGATCACGGTTGTGCTTATACACTAGATGAAGATAATGATCTAATGTATGCTCCTATCTACACTGATAATACAATCAACCTGAATGAGTTTGATTATGTAGATATGGATAGATGTGATGATGAATATGAAGTCCTTGATATTCAAAATGAACTGATTAGTGCTTCATCTAATGTGCGATACTGAGACTATTTCTCTACTCTATTCCTTATGCTCATAAGCATAGATTATCAATTAGAACACAATTACGTTATATTTCATAATTAAATTAAATGTATTAAAGAATGTATATGCGTGTTTTGTGTGGTGCTATATATTAGTTACTTTATAGTGTGTTAGGTCTTCTAATTCATGTGTTAACACTTCATAAAGGTCTTGATTTTTATGGGTCTAGGCCCGCAGTCTACCATGATTCGCAGAAATTGTCAAGCACCTCACAGACCCTTATAGGACTGGCACAGCACATCTTGACAAAAAACCTAGTGTTTATAATACTTTTGAAGGACATTATAGTTATGTCCCGAAACCCCCCCTAAATAACCCTAGTTTCGGGACAAAACTAATGAGGCCCCAAAAGTATAAGAATCTAGGACCAACGGAAAGAATGAGAGTGCCTTTATACCGACAGATTACGATTTTATGTGATGTATTAGACAGAAAGGCAGAAGAAGGTTATGATGCCGTTGAGTTATTAGATTCATTTATTGAGGATATAAGCAGTCGTTAATACAAAACCTGTGGAAAACTTATAAGAAACTGTGGAAAACTATTCAAAACTTGTGGAAAACTATTCGGTATACATAAGAGTTCGTTATAGCAGTTCGTCATACAGCACAGTATAAGCATATGTTCGTTATAGTATGTGAGAGTATGACAATACAACAGTCCCTCAATTAGGACACCCCCCATACAGTTTGCTATTCTGTTCGTCCTGTGCTATAATATTCGTTGTACACAGTACTGTGTACTAACCTATAACCCCACTATCTTATAACTCATACACACTTCGTCCTTATTGCATACCCCCCGTATAGTTTCGTTATTTGAATCTGACAGTGTTACATAAGCACTTATATCGTCCTCTTCGTTATATTGGACACCCCCCATATAGTTCGTTATAACAACACACAGTACTGAATATAAGTATTCGTCATTGTTCGTCTATTCTTATTAAACAGCACTGTTTGACAGTTATATATTGTGTTGTTGTATTCTTATACCTAACCGATGCCCCCCCTAAAGCTAAAAAGGCAAACTACCCTAACCTACAAACCTTTGAAAGCGTCCGAGGGATTATGAATAAAAATAAAAAAATTTTCCTAAAAATTTTTTTGGTAAAAGGTTAAAATGCTATATAAAAACAAAAGGTAAAATTGCATAAGAGTTATGAAATTTGAATTTGATGATTACGAGAAAGATGTATTATTGGAGACAATTCGACATCGGTTAGATACGGATAAGGTGTTAATTATCAATGATAGTTTAAGGAAGGATGTGGAGGACTTATTCCAAAAGATAGAAGAGGATGAATACTTATAATATTTCAGTTCGGGGTGTGAATGTAATTGAGCAAATTTCCCAGGAAGATTTACAAGAGAGTCTGAAATTAATCAGAGGACTTGTATGGACAAGTGGGGGAGGAAACGAGGACATCACAGTAGTTCTAAATAGCAACGAAGTACCTTGCAATGAATAAATTGTAGTGGTATAATATCAAATGTACGGTGAAAAATTTTATGGCTAAAGGATTTACGGTTAAGACAGTAGCACCTAAAGTAACATCAGAGAATGATTTTAATTTAGAGGCAGCAAAAGAAATGATTCGTGGAAAGTCTGTGGTATTTTGTTTACCAGGACGAGGAGTATCTTACACGTATTTGAAGAACTTTGTACAATTATGTTTTGATTTAGTACAGAGTGGAGCAAGTATTCAGATTTCACAAGATTATTCAAGTATGGTTAATTTTGCGAGATGTAAGGTACTTGGAGCAAATGTATTAAGGGGACCAAAGCAAGTTCCATGGGATGGAAAGTTGCAGTATGATTATCAGTTATGGATTGATAGTGATATTGTATTTGATACAGAGAAGTTTTATCGTCTTGTAGCAATGGATAAAGATATTGCTGCTGGTTGGTATATGACCGAAGACGGTCACACCACATCTGTTGCACATTGGTTAGAGGAAGATGATTTCAGAACTAATGGTGGAGTCATGAATCATGAGAATGGTGATACGATGAGCAAACGTCGCAAACCATTTACAGTTGATTACACAGGATTTGGATGGGTATTGATTAAGAAGGGAGTATTTGAGAGTTTGGAGTATCCTTGGTTTGCACCAAAGATGCAACAATTTGAGAGTGGTGAAGTACAGGACATGTGTGGCGAGGATGTCTCATTCTGTCTTGATGCGAAGGATGCTGGATTTGAGATTTGGTGTGATCCAAGAATTCGTGTTGGACACGAGAAGATGCGAATTATTTGAGTTGACTTAGAATGATGTGATATGATAAAATGCTTCTATGAGGTTTTTTGAAAGTCTTGTAGAAGCATTTTTGATGTTTTTGAATATTGTAAAAACCCTTTTATAAAACCGTTAGATGGAGAATTAAAAAAATGGCGCAACAAAGTCGGAAGGATCTACAAATTGAAAGTACTCCAAAGAATACTCGGCAAGGAGATGGACGTAATACAAAACATAGTGCTACGAGTCGTAATGTAGCACGTAAGAAGTATAGAGGACAAGGACGATAAACTATTTAAATTAAATTATAAATGCCCAGTCATTACCTTTAGGTGTAATGACTGGGCATTTTTTTGGTTGAAAGATAAAATAGTATAGATAGAAATAAGGGATAGGAACCCCTCAAAAAGTTCTGATTTTACAATCAGGAGTTAAAATGTCTAATTTACCAATAGATAGAAATTCAAATTATATGAGGCAGATGTGGGGAACTACAAAGTTAGTTACAGATTATGAGCAAAAACCCACAACAAGAGTGATTCAAGAGTTTATGAATGATCAAGCACCAAAGCATGATCTAACAAAACAAACTGATCTTCATGAAAAGATTAGAAATGATGAAGATTATGATGATTGGGAGTATGGAACTGAACCAGTTTACGGAAAAAACTGGTAAAAAAGTATTATAGATATATTAAAGTATAGAAAGATGAATGGCAGTAACAATTTCTCGTAGTTTTAAGGACATTAGTTTGTCTTTTGCGAGGCATCCAGTTACGAATGATGTGATTGCACTCAAAAATGAGGACGCAATTAAAAAATCTGTTATAAATTTGGTCAGAACTCGTCTTGGTGAAAGATTTTTTAATGATTTGTTGGGAACATCAGTAGAAAATTCAATGTTTGAGTTGCAAAATTCAGGCATAAGTTCATTTTTACAAGAAGAAATTACATCATTGTTGAATAATTTTGAACCTAGAATAAAATTGAGAACTGTTTTTATTGACGAACCAGAAGATACAAATGATTTAAACATCAATATTTCTTATGATATTGTTGGGTTACCATTTCCGACACAAAATATAGAATTCATCTTACAACCAACAAGAGTATAATGTCCTTCAATCAGTTTACAAATTTAGATTTTAATGATTTAAGAACTCAGATTAAAGATTATCTGAGAGCAAATCCCAATTTTACTGATTTTGACTTTGAAGGATCCAATTTTTCAGTTTTAATTGATCTTCTTGCTTATAATAGTTACATTACATCATATAATACTAATATGGCTATCAATGAGTCATTCATTGATAGCTCCACATTAAGAGAAAATGTAGTTTCTTTGGCAAGAAATATTGGTTATGTGCCAAGATCTGTTAAATCTGCAAAAGCAAAGATTAGTTTTAGCGTAGATGTTAGTAATATTAATACAAGATTAGTAAAATTAAATGCTGGCGTAGTTGCTTTAGGGTCAGTTCAAGGTGGAAACTATATTTTTTCAATTCCAGAGGACATTTCTGTTACTCCAGATGGTAATGGGATTGCAACATTTAATAATGTTGAGATTTATGAAGGGACATTTTTAAGAAAGACGTTTAATGTAGATAATTCACAAGGAAATGCAAAATATATCTTACCAAATGCAAATATTGACACTTCAACAGTTAGAGTTTCTGTTACTGGCACCACAACAGAAAATTATGAGCTCTATACAAATATTTTTACAGTAGAATCAAACTCAAAAATCTTTTTAATTCAAGAAATTGATGATGAAAAGTATCAAATTTTGTTTGGTGATAACACTTTTGGCAAAAATCCAGAAAATGGTAGTACAATTACCGCGTCATACATTGTAACAAACGGAATTGATGGTAATGGTAGTGCAAATTTCACATTTTCTGGTAATTTATCCTATGTAGAGAACGGAATTGATAAACCAGTTACTTCTGGCATATCTCTTCTTACTACCCTACAATCGTCCGAAAACGGAGATGGTATTGAATCCATAGATACGATCAAATATCTTGCTCCAAGGGTCTACGCATCGCAATACAGGGCAGTTACGTCCAATGATTATACGAGTCTAATTCCATTTTTATACTCAAATGTTGATTCGGTGAGTGCATATGGTGGAGAAGAACTTGATCCTCCACAATATGGTAAAGTTTACATTACAATTAAACCAAAAAATGGTGAAATTCTCTCCGATGTTACAAAAAATTCAATCAAAAATAATTTAAAAAAGTATACAGTAGCAGGAATTAAACAAGAATTTATTGATTTAAAATATTTGTACGTAGAATATGATTCAACAGTATCATATGATCCAAGTTTTGTATCAAATAAAGAAAATTTATACACAAGAATACAATCAACGATTAATTTGTATTCAAAATCTTCCGATATTAACTCATTTGGTGGAAGAATTAAATATAGTAAGATGATTTCATTAATTGATAACGTAGACAAGGGTATAACTTCAAATATTACTCTTTTAAAAATGAGAAGAAATCTTTCTCCTGCATATAATGTGCTTGCCAATTATGAATTATGTTTTGTGAATAAATTTCACGCAGATATCTATGGATTCAACATCCGTTCAACATCATTTAGAATAAGTGGAGTGGATGGTGATGTTTATTTGACTGATCTTCCAGATGATCCTACAGGAAAAAAAGGAAAAATTAAATTTTTTACCTTAATTAATGGATCTCCAAACTTTATTAATGATAATGCAGGAGCAGTAAACTATGAAAGAGGAGAAATTATATTATATCCTTTAACTATTACATCCACATCATCTTCTGTTGGAATTGAAGTTGAAGTTATTCCAGATTCAAATGACATTATTGCAAAAGAAAATCTTTATATTGTTCTAGATACTACAAGTAATAGTTTACTAAATCTTATAGAAGATCCCATATCTTCTGGGTCCAACAAATCTGGAAATTCCTACGTTCCACCTTCTAGTTACACAAGCAATAAAAAGTATACGAGATAAAGATGTTAGAAAACAAAGTTAAAATTTCAAATATTGTTGAGAATCAAATTCCAGAATTTCTGAATGAAGAAAATCCTTTATTTAGAGAATTTTTAAATCAATATTATATTTCTCAAGAATTTGAATATTCTATTGTAAATCTAGCAGAAAATATCCCTTCGTATAAGCATATTGATACTTATAGCAATGTTGGATTATCCACAATTTCTATAAGTTTAACTTCTGATGTATTGGCATTTGATGATACAATTAATGTAAACACAACTATTGGATTTCCTTCAAAATATGGGTTATTGAAAGTTAATAATGAAATTATCACTTATACTGGAATTACAACAAATTCTTTTACTGGTTGTATTCGTGGTTTTAGTGGTATTTCCCAAATCGAAACTGAAGGCAATCCAGAATTTTTAACTTTTAGTTCAACTGATGCAGAAGAGCACTTCTCTGGATCGTTAGTTAGTAATTTAAGTTCTATATTTGTACAAGAATTTTTCAAAAAATACAAATATCAATTTTTACCTGGATTTGAAAATAGATCTTTTGCTCCTGGAGTATCTGTTGAAAATATTTTAACTAGAGCAAAAGATTTTTATAGTTCAAAGGGAACTGATAGTGCTATCAAAATTCTATTTAAAATTTTATTTGGAAAAAATGTCCAAATTATAAAACCATTTGACAATACAATATCTCCATCAGAAGCAGAATGGATAAGTGTTGATGAAATGATAGTAGAATCTTTAAATGGAAATCCAACCAATCTTAAAGAAACTACCCTATATCAAAATTCTTTTGATTTTCCTACTGCAAGTGGAGCAATATCAAATGTGGAAGATGTTTATTTGGGAAATAAAAGATATCATAAAATCAGTTTTCCAAAATCTACTGTTAATGGAAATTTTTTAATTAGCAATAAGACTAAAGTAATTGGAAGTACACCATCTTCCGATATCGTTACTGTAGATTCCACTATTGGATTTAAAGATTCTGGTAATTTTTATTATTTGAATGAAGAAAATAATACATACACTCAAATTGAATACACATCAAAATCTCATAATCAATTTTTTGGTTGTAGTGAACTTACAACTCCATTAAATGAAAATACACCTATTATAGATGATAATTTTGTTTATGGTTATGAAAATAACGATATAAACTTAATATGCAGAATGAGGGTTGTTGGTACAATTTCAGACATTTCTACTGGAGTTGATAATACAAAATATTTTCTTCCTGGTGATAAAATCAAATTAAAATATATTGGCGAGAAAACTTCATTAGATGATAAAAAGTTTTCTACTTGGTTTCATAATAATATTTCATACGTAGAAACTCAATCTGTAGATGCAGCGTCAAATACAATAACAACAAAATCTCCACATTTTCTACAAAAAGGAAATAGTGTAGATATTATCAACAAATTAACAAATTCAACAACAGTAAGTTCTTCTGAAGTTTCTAGTGTATTAAATTCTACTCAATTTAAAATTGCAACAGGATCTTTAGATAGTAATACAGAATATTATGTTAAGAAAAATTTAAATTTTGTTTCTAGTAATTTAAATTTAAATAGTCTTCTTGCAGATATTCAAAATTCATTTATTGATGAAGATAAAAATACTTATATTGCATTTTCTGGTTATCCATCATATAGTGCATTAGAAACAACTAACAGATCAAAAACGTTTACTTCAAACTCTGCATCTTCAGGTGCAATTAATATTAGTTCTCATAGATTCATTACTGGAGATAAAATTTATCTAGAAGCATCTTCGGATATAACTGGCATATCATCTGGTTATTATTATGTAAATAAATTGAACGATAATTCTATCCAATTATCTTTAAGTAGATTGAACATATATTCAAATAATTTTTTAAATTTTAATGGATCTGGAGATAGTACAAATACAATTACACTAGCAGATCTTTATGGAAATAATTTAAAAAATCAAGATAATTTTAAAAGAATTTTAAAAAATCCAGAAAAAAATACAAACAATTCACTATTATATGGTCCAATTGGAGTTTCTTTGAATGGTGTGGAATTGCATTCCCCAATCTCAAATGATTCTGTATTCTATGGACAATTACAAAAAATTAATGTTTTAGAAAATGGATCAAATTATGATGTCGTAAATCCTGCAACTATTTCAATTTTAGATTCATCTGGATCTGGAGCAGAAGCATATCCACATTTATCTGGAAGTATTGAAGAAATAATTTTAGAAAATCCTGGATTTGATTATATTGATTTGCCAATAGTAAAAATATCAGGAGGTAATGGATCTGGTTGTGTTGCTGAAGCAAAAATGACCTCATATCAACATTTTGTGTCTTTCTCTGATTTTAAAGTTAATTTAATTTCAAATTCAATTAATTTAGATGATGATCACAAATTTTTTGATGGGGAAGAAGTAATTTATACTTCTTCTGGTCTTCCAATTGGAATTGGAAGTACAAATGTTGGATTTACAACATCTCGTTTAACAAATAATACATTTTATTATATTTCAAAAACTGATAATAAATCATTTTCTATTGCAGCATCAAAAGAAAATGCATTAACAAAAACAAATCTTATAGATTTTATATCTTTTGGAAACCAAACACACACTTTTAAGTCTTCAAAATTTAAAAATATTATTGATAGAATTTCAATTCAAAATCCAGGAAGTACATATTCAAATAAAAAAGTAGTAGTTGATTCTATTGCATATCCACCTTCAGAGAAAAAAGATATATTTAAAACTTTTGTTGGTATAAACACTTATGATGATTATATTTTTGCAATAAATCATAATTATAAAAATGGTGACGTACTAACATATTCTGTTGATGGTACTACAATATCTGGATTGTCAACTTCAAATTATTATAAAGTGACAGTAATAGATGAAAATAAATTTAAATTAAGTTATGCTGGAACTGCTTCAAGTGTAAGCAATACAGATTATGACAACAAAATTTATACAAATTTAACTAATATTGGAGTAGGAACACATACATTCAATTATCCACCAATAACTGTAAGTATTTTTGGAAATACTGGTATTTCATCAACAACAATTCCGTCATATTATACTGCAACTGCATATGCTACTGTGAGTGGTAAAGTTGAAAATGTATTTTTGAGAAAAGGTGGCATTGGTTATGGTGTTGCAAATATCATAAACTTAATAAGAAGGCCAGAAGTAACTCTTCAAACTGGAAAAAATGCTTCAATTGAAGCAATTGTAAATGATAATGGAGAAATTTCGGATGTTTATATTGTAAACAAAGGATCTGAATATACAACTCCACCAATTTTAGAAGTAATTGGTTCTGGAAATTATGCAGAATTGAAAGCAAATATTTCTGGTGGGCAAATAACATCAATTGATATCATAAGTGGTGGAAAGGGGTATTCTAAAAATAATACTACAATAAAAGTAACCCCTCGTGGATCTGGCGCATTTTTTAATGCTGAAATTCAAAAATGGTCAATAAACGCAGTAGAAAAATATAAAAATATTTTAGAAACAGAAATATATAAAGGAACTTTACAAATTCCATCTGAAGCAAGATTTAAAGAAAATAAAATAGGTTCATATTATGCAACAAAAGAAATTCGTAAAATTTTAAATGATAATTTAGATGAAAATACATTTGAAGAATTGGATGAACTCAATTCGCACTCACCAATTATAGGTTGGGCATATGACGGCAATCCAATTTATGGACCATATGGAAATGCAAAGAGCATTGCAGATTCTTCTGGGACTGGTGGATTGAAAAGGATTGTTTCGGGATATACATTAGATCCAATTAATGATAATACATTAAGACCATCATATCCAGATGGATATTTTGTTGAAGATTATAATTTTAATGATAGTGGAGATCTTGATGAGCACAATGGAAGATTTATTGTTAATTCTGATTTTCCAAATGGAACCTATGCTTATTTTTCAACTTTAGATGTAAATAAAAATCCAGTATTTCCATATATAACATTTAATCATCACAATGCAACCGATTTATTCAATTATGATGTATTAAAAACTCAATCAGATTCATATTTAAACACAGGAGAATATAAAAGAAATATTACACCACAGGGAATATCAGAGAAATATAAAAAATATCCTTTCTTTGATGATAATTTTAATTCTAATGTTGATTTGGAAGTAATTCTTACAAAAAAATCTGGAATTTCTACAATTAGTATCAAAAATGGTGGTTTTGATTATAAAGTTGGAGATGATGTAGTATTTTCAAATGCTCCAAATGTTAATTCCAGCGTAAAGGAAGTTTTAGGAAAAAATATTGTATCAATTGCATCTTCTGAAATTACAAATAACAATCTTGTATTTTCATTTTTAGATAAAAAAGTTACTGCATTCAGCACAATTCCTCACAATTTTGTAGATGGAGACATTGTTGAAATTTCTGGAATTTCATCGGCATTATACAAAAATACAGAAGGGTTAAAAACAATTGAAGTTTCGGCAATAGTTGCATCACTATCCGTTTCTATTGGAAACACAAGCACTACTGGAATTACTACATTTATTTCAATTTCAGACCCAACTTCAAATGGTAATTTTACACCAAACAATATTATACAGATTGAATCCGAACAATTATTAATTTTGAATCTTGATGATTATAATAACAGATATAGAGTTCAAAGGGCATACAACAATACAGTTGGATCAGCACACACAGCAACAAGCCTAGTTCGTTTATTGCCAAAATCATTTACATTTAATAATAATTCATCAATACCATCAAATATTGAAACAAATTATTCATATTATTTTAATCCAAATACTTCTATTGGAATTGGCAACAGTTATACTAATGTTATTGTAGCAACTTCTGGAAGTAATGATATTGTAAAATCTGTCTCACCAAGATCAATATATTTACCAAATCATAAATTTAATACTGGAGATTTGATTTCTTACACTTCTATAGGTTCTACAATAATTGCATCAAAAAATAATTCTCTTACTCCAACATTTAGATTAAATGATTTTCAAAATTTATATTGTGTTAAAATTAGTGATGAATATATTGGAATTTCCACAGAAAAAGTTGGATTTACAACTTCCTATGTTTATTTTGTTTCATATACAGGAACAAATCATAATTTCGAATCCACCAAAAATCAAGTAACAGGGAATTCCAAAAAAGTAAATGTTACAGTAACTGTTGACGAATCAATTGATTTGATGGTAGGTGATAATATAAATTTAAATATATTACCAAAATTAAATCAATCTTTTAATTTTAAATTCAATAACGTTATAAAAAAATTAGTTGTCGATCCAGTTTCATTTGCATCGACAGCAGTTGGTGTTGGAACTGCAAATTCTACAATAACAATTAATAACCATAACTATAAAACTGGAGATGTGGTAGTATACACTGCAGCAAATCCAATTACACCTCTTACAAATAATCAAATTTATTATGTCATAAAGACATCAAATTCTTCTATTAAACTAGCATCAAATTCATACAATGCTTCTAAACTAGATTATGATTATATTGGAATTTCTTCGTATGGATCAGGAACTCACAATTTATCATTAATCAATCCAAAGTTAACTTTTTATAAAGGAAATAATGTTTCTATAGCAGTATCAGATACTAGTTTGTCTGGATATGATATTAAATTTTATTATGATAATCAGTTCAAATCAGAATACAATTCAACTTTAATAAGAAAATATGGAACAATTGGAGATTCAAATCCTTCATCAAGAATAAATGTTTCCATTGGTGATTCAATTGAAAATCAATTCTTTTATAGAATTGAAGGAAAAGATATAAAGTTTACTGATACTTATCCATCATCAACAAATACTGACGTTGAAAATTATTCATTAATAGAAGTAAAAGAATCAATATATAATGGATCTCATATTATTTCTGGAGTTGGATCAACTTCATTTAATTTTACTTTAGTTGAAGCACCAGAGACAACATCATATAATGCATCTGGTTTTTCGACTGCATATTACTCAACAGATTCTCAAAATACAAAAGGAAAAATATTTTCAATAAAAACAATTAATTTTGGATTAAATTTACAAAAAATACCTCAAATATCTTCCATACGATCATCCGAAGGAACTGATGGAGTTCTTTCAATTGAATCTAATGATATTGGAAGCATAAAAGATGTTAGAGTTATAAATCAAGGTCTTGAATTTTCAAATAATAAAACATTAACCCCAAAAGCAGATACATATACGATTTTAAAATTAAAAAATGTATATAAATTAAAAACAATTGGAATTACTACTGGTGGTAAAAATTATACTTCTCCACCAAATGTTATTGCTGTTGGAAATTCATCAATTTTAACAAAAACTTCATTACAAGGAAGTTCTGTGTCAAAAATAGAAATTATTTCAAATGATAGTGGGTTGACAAATGACATTAGAATTTTACCAATCAATAATTCAAATGGAGTTGGTATTATTAATGCAACATCAAGTTTTAAACTTAATACTTTGTATCTGAAAGCACCTCTTTTGGGATTCACAGAATTTCCATTTAATATTGATGATAAAATTTTTGTAGAAAATGTATTAATAACTGATTCATCCGATGGATATAATTCCAGTGATTATAATTACAAATATTTTACAATCACTGGAATTAATACAGTTTCTGGTTCAGAATATGTCAGTTATTCAATTTCTGGTCTTGGTAATACTGGTGGATTATTTGATTTAACAAAAACTTTTGGTAGAGTCATAAAAGTAAATGATTTGCCAACATTTAATACAGAATTTGAAAAAATTAATTTTCTAGAAGGAGAAAAAATAACTCAATTGATCGATAATACAACCGCATATGTTTCCAGAAATGGTTGGGATTCAGAAACACAGACGTTAAAGGTTATTAATGTTGATGGAAAATTTAATGAAGATGGTCAAATAAAAGGATCAATAGGAAATTATAAATCAAGTATTGATTCTACATATTCATTTGATTTTGATTTAAATGTCAATTCAATTGTCAAAAAAGATAAAAACTGGAATACAGATAAAGGAAAATTAAATTTTGACAATCAAAGAATTCAAGATAGTGATTATTATCAAAGATTTTCATATTCCATAAAAGGAGAAGTTGATTATGATGTATGGAAAGAATCAGTCAATAGTTTGACTCATACCTCTGGATTTAAAAACTTTTCTAATTTAGAAATACTAAATGGTATTGGAAAATCATCTTCTGTAAAATCAACTGATTCACAAATTGATTTAAATGTTGAAGTATCAAGTTTAGCTTCAGTGAATGATAGATTGTATTATGATCTTGCTTCCGAAGATACTAGCAATCAATCTTTATCAAAAATAATTAAATTTGATTCTAAAATTATTGCAGACTATAATGAATCAAGAACAAATAAAGCTTTAGAAATTGATGATATTAGTTCACAATTTACAGGAATAACAACTACTCTTGGTGGTCAAATTGTTGGATTGACTTCATTTAGTTTATACAATAATGGAAATACATTATTGTATAAAATTTTTAACTCTTCTGGAATAACAACATCTTTATCATTAATAACAATTTCTGATCATGAATTTAACACTGGTGAGATATTGAAATATTCTCCAAATGGAGGAACACCAATTGGAATCACAACAGCAACAGTAGTTGGTGTTGGAACAACAACTATATTGCCATCTAATGTGTATGCTATTAAAATATCTAAAGATACGATTAAACTAGCAATAGGATCGTCCGAAGCATCTTCTGGAATAGCAATAACATTTACTTCTTCTGGTATTGGAACACAACATAGTCTTTCTGTTGAATCTGAATTGGCTACAAGTAGATGTTTAATTACTGTTGACAATATAATTCAAAGCCCATTATCCAGAAAAGATATATCAGTAGGATTATCCACTCAAGTTGGATTGACCACAACAACAATTTATTTAAATGATATTTCAAAAATTCAAGGAAAATCATTATTAAAAATAGAAAACGAAATATTTAAAGTAAATCTAGTTGGTGTTGGGACAACTAATTCTCTCAATGTCATCAGAAGTTATATGGGTTCTGTCGCATCCGCACATACTGTTGGTGCAGCAGTTACCGTATTGTCTGGAGATTATATAATAAAAGATGGTACAATTTATTTTTCCGATGCTCCTTATGGTCCAACAGGAATTGGATCATTGACATCAAAATCAACTTTTACTGGAAGAGTATTTTATCGATTAAATTATAATACAAATTACATTATTGATGATATTTCAGACCTATTTGATAGTACCGAAAATCAATTTAATTTGAAAACAAATGGAACAACTTTATCTGGAATACAAACCAGTTTTGGAGTTGTTTTAATTAATAATATTTTTCAAAGGCCATTTTATGGTGATGTTGG
>Ga0209296_1000841_pt1 | contig 25516 bp, 41 predicted proteins | sample S_130206_EF_Meta_FD_187319 | JGI IMG/M metagenome (GOLD analysis project Ga0209296, IMG submission 187319) | Freshwater microbial communities from Lake Simoncouche, Canada to study carbon cycling - S_130206_EF_MetaG (SPAdes) (version 2) | ecosystem: Environmental > Aquatic > Freshwater > Lake ...
GAATACTTTTGGTCGGGGGTTTCCTCTAAGATGTCCGATAAGGAATATCCTTTCTCGGTGTTGCGGGACGCCGAAATTTTGGCTGTCAAGCAATTCCCATTGACAGTCATACCCCATGCCATCCAAGACTTCAAGGATGATTTCGAAAGTTCTTCCTCCGTCGTGATTGAGGAGTCCTTTGACATTCTCAAAGAGTAAGTACGGTATCCCTTTGTCGCGAGCGAGTCTAAACATTTCAAAAGCGAGTGTCCCTCGGGTGTCGTCCAAGGAGAACCCAGTTCGCTTTCCTGCAACTGAAAAAGTCGCGCAAGGAAATCCTCCAACGAGGAGGTCGGCATCAGGAATGTCTCCAGCGGAAACATCTCTAATATCTCGTCCGTCAGGTTGGTGTCCGAAGTTTCGTGCATAAATACTCCTAGGTCTCTCTAACCATTCGTTAGCCCATACACAATCATGACCAGTTCTTTCAAGTCCGAGTCTGAACGCACCAACTCCTGCGAATAACTCTATGAACTTCATTAGACAACAGGTTTCGCTGGTCGCCCTCGTCTACGAATTAGTTTGCCTTGAGCGTCATACTCAGGGGTACGAGAAATATCATTGCGGATGATTTTGTAAATCAACTGCTCGGATACTCCCATTGCTTCAGCAATCTCACGATAGGTGATGCGCTGTTTACGCAGTCGAAGAATTAACTGTTTACGGCGTTTACCTAAGTCTTGAATCTGTACTTGATGGGTGCGGATAGCATCGGTAAGTAACTTAACCTCGTCAAGTCCTTTGCCGTCCAACTCCGTTGCTTCCATTACTGTACTCATATAACTTCTCCCTCTTCGAACAGGCGTTCGACTGCATCATCAAACTTGACCTTCTTTTGAATGTGGTTTGCCGTAGCGACAAATTCCAATTCAATTTTCATAACTGATTTTTTATACGCAATTAGCATCGCAATATAAAAAGGCAGTATGAAAAAACTAGCAACTGCTATTCCAACAACTGTCCATATTAAATTCCAGTTCAAAATGTCCTCTCCTTCTTTACTCCTCGTATGTAAATAACTAACGAATTTTTATCGTTCTTTGGTGGCAGAAAAATTAAAGATTTAACAAACTGCGAAGAATCATCGGGAAGAACTCCCGCGTCTACGAGTCCATCAATCGCCGCTTTCGCTGAGGGATTACACGCCCCTACATCTTGTAAGCGACCACCTTTCTGATGTGGTTCCACCGTAACGGTAATCCACGCCATAGGGGGTATCTTCTCATATTTAGCCAAGAGTTGAAAACCCGCTCGCCATTCCTTTGTGAGTTTTGCTCGCTCCCATCGGTTGCCAGCCCGTTCAGCATTAGTCGTCCAAGGACGCTGGTTGAACTCAAGACGATAAATTGTCTGCTCGGCTTCATCAATCTGACAGAAACATTCCATGGCTCAAGCATGAGGGTTACTCCTAATCATGTCCAGTTGGGTTTTCTGTCCGTAGTTGTCGATATTCCACCAAGCACCAGTTTCGTCTTGAAATGGAATCTCTTCAGCCGATTCAATCTTTTGAATTAGGTATCCAAGTTCACGGGCTTTTGCTCTGTTTGACTCAACCCATCCATGACAACCGCTAGTTCCAGTACCACAAAGAATAATTAGATTCGCTGATTCATGAAGCATTTCATTTTTTGAGCCACCCATCATTCGAGGTCGCCTGTGATGAACTGACATTGGATAACCTAAGAAATCTCGATTACATCTTTCGCATTTATAGAAAGCACGGGCTAGAACTAGCCATCGAGTTTCTTCAGATACTCGGTTAGGTTTAGGCTTTGCCATTGAAGTCTTTCATCTGCGATGGCGTCCAAGCAAGCAGGGCATACCTCTGACGCCGTTTGAACCGCCATCTGCTGTACCAACCTACAAATTGAAATATCTTCATGCGTTAGGTGCCACCGTTCCATTATCATTTTCCAACGGAGCATCTTGACCTCTGTTCAATTTATCTAATAATTCTTTTTTAATTTTTGCTACAACTTCAGGAGAGGCTTTTTCTTTTTCTTTTTTCTCCCATTCTAAAGACATTTGGCGTCCGCGTTCGCGCTCTCTCGAGTCGGCTAGTCTACGACGCCACTCCCGATTTATGTGCGATGGAGTAATGGCTGTGTCAAGGTTTGAGTAATGCCAAGAAACAATTTTCTTTGCTTCATCCAAAGGCACATCTGTATCCAAAGACTCAGCCCATGCTCTAACCTTTAACTCATCGACCTGAATTCGCAAGTCATAGATTCCAATAAATCCTAAAAGGATTGCTAGGTCAGATAGATTCATTGCGGAACTTTTCTGCCAAGTCGATTGCTCTAATTGCTGATTGTTCATGTTTTGTTTTTACTCCTACTCCTCTGAGAACTAAATCCATTTGACGCATTGAGGGAACTGTCCCTATGTAATCTAAAGCCTGTTCAATCTGCTCGGCTGTGTAGTTTCTTTTCTCTGCCGCTTGGCAGATTGCCAGTAGTGAGTGCCACGCACTTTTACCCAAAGGTTTAACTCTTTGCTTCTCCCACCATTTTCTAGCAACTGCTTCCGAGAGCGGGATAACTGCGACAGCAGTTTCATCGCTCTTTGTTGTAGATAGGACGGATGTATAGGACGGATGGTACGGAGTGGCGTTGGGGAGTTGAAGCCCTAGAGTTGGGGAGTTGGGGGTATCTGAGTTGGGGAGTTCTACATCCCCTAAACTTTGTTCCTCCCCAACAGAGTTGGGTAGTTTCTTCCATAACAACTGATAAACGGTTGCGTTGCCACGGGAGTTTCCCTTAGTAATAATCTTCAAGTGTCCATCGGCAATCATCTCGTTGATGACCTTTCGAACATATTCAACAGAGCATCGACCCTTGGTTGAGAGATTTGATTGAGATGCAAAGAAGCGACCATCATCATGAGAAATATCTGCGAGCGCTAGGTGGATAAGTAGACGGGTTCCGTCGTAGGGCGAATCAGCCCAAACTTTTGTTATCCACCTAATGCTCACAAATTACCTCCACAATGCGGACAACATTTTTTGCGTCCTTGTCTTTCAATAACCCGACCCTCAATACAACTAACATCGACATAAATCTTGCAACCATCTCGAGCCTCTTTAAGTCGAGCGATGCGTCCAGTTTTATGAAGAACAGACAATACACCCGAAGCGGTTCCGTGGTGAAGTCCAGTTATCTCAGAAAGTTCTTTCCAAGTTAAACCCCTCATCTCTCGTTGAGATAAAAGGTTTAGGGCTTGCGCTTGACGCAGAGCAGTCTTACCTGACCTATCTGCATGAAGCGCTCGCTCTTTAGAAGTGGTCGTTCCACTATGTCCTGAAGTACCGTTATACGGTAACTCGGGCTGGTTCAGTAGTGCTGACATCTTCGATTTCCTCTTCCAACTTAAGTGGATTTATTTTTAATTGTTGCTCTTTGAACTTGGCACGGAATTGGTCAAGAAGTGCAACTGGGTAAGCGTCCTTGTTCAAGGTTATGTACTGACCGACTAAAGATAAAGATTCAATATCGGTTGATTGCCCAATCCTTGTAATGACTGCTTCAGGTGGTAAAACATCTTCGCGACTGGAGCGTTCATAAGAATGTGCATCAGGGTCTACCTCATCGGTTGGTAGTGATAGCGATTGAAGTAGAGCGGTTCGGAAAGCGACTGACATGGCTTTGGCTGTTGCCTTGTCGCCCGAGTCCATTGCTTCGCCGACTACTGTTGCTTTAATTGCATCACCGTTTACTCCGATGAATGTGTAAGTTACTTTAACTCTGACATGACCCATAGCGGTTCGGTTCCGTCCAATCTCAACTGTTTGATAGTCGTACTCTTCAACTGAAGGTACAACAACTACACCGAACTTTTGAAGTGCTGGTGATACCGCATTAACAACAGAATCAATTCCTCGGAAATTAAATCCTTGGGCTGTGTTCTTGTCTTTCTTTGCGATTGCTCCAACCGCTTTCATAACTTCACTCAATGCTTGAGCGATAGGTAATTTGTTTTCCATGTTCCCTCTCTCTACTCTGCTATTAAGAACGAGACTGAAACTTCAGCGGGTACAACTTTGACTGAAGGAACAATTTCGCCTTGGGTTGATATTACTTTATCTTCTGACTGATTCAAAGCACCTAGGGCTTTTTTATCAACTTCTTTTTTAACTCGGACTAATTCAGGGGCATTGGTCTCAGCCCATTCAAGGAACTTGGATTCGTCCTCAATATCGAACTTCACTCGACCCGAGATAGTTTTGATGGTGCCGTGGGGCAGGACTATGCTTTTACGGTCTTTAGAGCGCTCCTGAAGGGCGTATGGGCGTAGGTTCGCCTCAAACCATTCAGCATCTCTTTCAAGGTCTGTATTGACCTTCTCTAGCCATTCTGCGACCCTCTGTGCTTCTCGGTCAAAGATGGCTTTGTTATCTGATTGCTTGCGTCGAATGGATGCAAGTTTTCTCATTGCCCAATCTGCTTTTGAATCGTCATCAACGACGAATGGCTCACGGGCTGGTTCCTCGATGATTTCAAAATCATCTACTGGTCTTACTGATAATGCGTTGTCCATGTGGACTCCTCTCGTTATAGGAGAGGGTACTAAACGGGGGTTTAGATTGTCAAGCCCTACAACCCGATAACTTGTCCAACATACATGGAGGCACCGACAACCGTACAGATAAAGAGCGCCCCGACGGTACGAATAACCCATTCGGAGCGACTCTCCATTTTTTCGAGACGGTCTGTAATGTGTTCCATGGCTTGAGTGACTCTTTCAGAGTCCGAGTCGTAAACATCTTTGCGAAGATAAGTTTGGCTGACATTTAGATTCATCTGCTTGACTTCCATAGTTAGGTCATCAAGCCGACGCATAATCTCTCCTAAACTTGGCTTTACCTCTTCGCTCATGTTTTATGCCTCGTACTTCGGACGGACGACAGCCATGATTAGTTTGTAATTTCTTTTCTTTAAGAAAGCGCCATCTCCGTTTGATTGACTGCCCTTTCCATCACCGCTTGTATTACCTTCGTAAACTTGTAGATACTTTAAGGTTGTGTTGTTCCATTTTACAATACCAACATGGTCTGCCTGAGCATCATCGTCGAACTGAAAAAATGCAATATCTCCAGCCTTGGCTTGTCCAACTGGAACTAACTGACCTTTACCTGCAAACCATTTCAGACCAGCATCGCATGAGGCAAAACCCTTTTTAGATTGAGCCGCGATTAGGTCAGATAGACCTGCTTCCTTGAAGCACCATGAAACATACATGGCGCACCAAGGTTGGTTATTGAGTCCATACCACTTACCGAACTTAGTGTCGTTATTGGTACCTTCTCGATAACCCGCATCAACCTCCGCTTTCGCGGATGCTAGGACTTTTTGAACTGACATTATTTTTTCTTCACCGACTTCTTGGCTGTAATCTTTTTTACAACTGCATCGGTTACTCCGTCGGCAATCTTGCCAAACGCAGGGTCTTTAGGGTTTGCCGCTCTGATGGCGACGGGGAGTACGGCTGAAACGCCAGCCGCTAAAATTGCTTTAAGTGAATCGCCATCAAGGGCAAGGATGTCTCCGCCTGTAATCATGAAGGCTGTTGTTACTGCCGCTAGGAATGACCGTCCATACGAAGCGAGCATTGCTTTTGTCTTGCTGTCCATTGTTTCTCCTAAATGTAGGTGGGTAAATAATAACCTATCGTTTCTTAACCTAAGTTGCTATATCTCCAAGGCACAAAATGTCAGCCCCATTTGTAAGGATAAAAACTGTATCCCCTACTTGTGGCGCATAACTATGTAGATATTTGACTGAGGGTAAAGTATTCGTATCTCCTGCTATTTGAATATCAACTCTTTTAGGGCTGTTGTGAGAAGCGACGACATAAGCCTGACGAAGCCTGAGAGTTGGAGAAGTATCGGTGCCTTTGATTTGACCAACTAAGTAACTCAAGTCCATCAGAATCTCCTACTTCTACCGATTGCGTTCATTGTGCCACTTGCCGCTAGGGGAACTGAGATGGCATCCAACATTAGGATTTTATCTACTCCGACTGGCGAGCGCGTGACCTTGACTAAATCATAGACATCATGGGCAGGGTTTACTAACTGGTCCCATGTAATTTTTTCTGAGGCGCCAATAACTTTTTTTAACTCCGCCGCCGCCGCTTCTTTAGCCTCGCCAACTGTCAGGATTGTTGGGGATGACTTGAAGAGGGGAACTTCTCCGTAGGTCTTTCGATAGGTAGGGGAACTCGGATTATCGTCCCAAGCCTCCCCAATAACTCCAATACTTAGATTGGTTCCTTCACCTGTATAGATGACTCCGTTGTAGGACTCATCGATTGAAAGGGAGCGAGCAATTTGAATCAGGACTGAATCGCTTCCGTCTGCGTAGGTAGCGATTGCGGTTCCCTTATCAGGGTCAGGGATTGGTCTCATGCGAGCAATGCCGTTCTCATCAAAGTACAAATCCATAGAAGCGGACTCGGCAATTTTCAGCGCCTCACGCCAAGGGTCACTTGACTGGTCAATGGTTGGATATAACAAAGTTGTTACTTGATTTGTAGCAGGAAAAATTGTTTTAACTTTTGGGTAGCGGTACTTGAGAATGTTTTCAATCGCTGTTTCTTTTGCTGTTCCAGCCTCAATATAAAACTCATGGTTAGTGAACTTAGCCCTAGCCAATATGAGGCTTCGGTCTGAACCTTTGATTGTGATTTTTACACCTTGAGCGGACTCGGTTATATCTACGCTTGTAATAATAAATACGCCAAGGGGAACTAATTCCTCTGTCCCGTCAGGGAAAGCGATTCCACGGTAAATCTTTACCTCACGGTTATACGGCAAAAGAATTGAAGAAATGTTATTTACAGGAACTAAAGTTCCATCGGTATCTACGAACTCTAAAGTACATTCACGACGAATTGACCTACGGTTATCAATAGTTACTTCTCCGCTTATAGGGGAGGCTGTACTCAGGATAGTGCCATTAGCCATATCGTAAATCTCAACCTTGACTATTGCTGAATGAGATTTCCGAACTGCCTCTTTGAAGTCATCGGAAACTGGATACATTACGGCGCTCCGACCTCGTAGTAAGTAACTTTAATTCGGCGAACTAAGGAGTTAATGTTTCCTGATTCTGTCCAGTTTCTTTCTACAAAGCGAACATACTTCTGACGACCTAGTGGGTCATGGACATGAAGTGTTCCTTGATAAGTTAAAACAGGATATAACTCATCCCACTCAGTTTCTCCAGTAGTTACAAATTCATAATTACCGTCAATACCATAAATAGACTGAGAGACAACTACTGTCTTTGAAGCACCAAGGGGTTTGAATACACCATAAGATTCAACAACATTTAAGTTTAATGGCTGTAAAACATTGATACCAACAACTTTAATTGTTGGATTTTCAGGTGCAGTAAAAGACCAACTTTCAGGATTGGTAATTTGAATTGGTACGGTAGTTGTATACCCCGAGGAAATAGTTGCCATTAGATGTCAGCCCTCGCTTTTGCACGATATGTAACTGTTTTATCAAGAGGGACTTCATAATCATTAAGTTCAGCAATCTGAGTAGCAGTAGCGGTTACTGGACTATTTCTAATTGCTGTGTATGTAATCGTGTCCTCGGAGCGCTCAATATCAAAAACAAATGTACTGAATCCACCTCGGGTAAATACTGGTTCATCTCCAGCATGGAAAGCAATCTTGTCTACATAGTGAACTCCGCCTGAACTTGCGCTTACTATCTTAACAAATACTTGAGCGTGTGTTGCCGTAGGTGGAGCCAATACTGTTGCGTTTGCTGTAATAAAGGCTGAACTCGTTGCGCTAACCGCTGTTCCATAAGTTGTACTGATTGTGGTGCCAGTTGTAGTTAAATAACGAATACCAACTTGGCATGAACGAGTAGTGCTACCTGCTCTAAAGTCAGCAATGGCTGAGAACTCTTGGTTTGCTGTTACTAAAAATTTTGTTGCGGTAGTGGTCGATGCAACTGCATCACCAGCCGCACTAGCAGTTACTTGTAAAGAAGCACTACCAATTGATGCTTGGGCGGTTGAACGAGCAATCGCGCAGTTAGTGGATGCTTCCCATCCAGTTGTATTTGTTTCAAGGGATGCTTGATTTGGGGATAAATTATTAGTTCGTCCAAAAACTGTTACGGTTACAGCCCCTTCAGTAGAATCATAAAACGCAGTAATCAATGGCGTTGCTGGAGCATCAACATCAATAGTAAATTGACTATAACCCCACTCGCTAAAGTAATTTGAACCATTAACTAATTGAGCAACTCGAACATAGGCACGGTAAGTTGTGCCATCTGCTAAGTCTGCCTCAAGAGTTTGACCGTTATTACTTGATGTAACTATGCCAGTTGAAACTGTTGGTGTTGATGTATCCTCATCAAAACTTGCACCACCATAAGTTGTTGAGTCAAATACTTTAATCTCATAGGCGTTTTGTGGGTCACCGTCTGCATCTGCATAAGTCCAAACAACTGACGGAAATGTTGTATCTGTAACTGTTCCAGTAGGAGCAGTCACGGAAACCGTTGGTTGAGTAGTAGTAATTACATCTACATACAATTCATATAAATTGGCGCGGTCACCGCTTGTGATTGCGTTATCTGCAAACTTAACTACAAGGTTATCAATTAAAGTTTGAGTCCAAGCCTCACCGTTTGGGGCTGTTGTAAGTTTTAGAGCAGTATCAATGGTAGTTAGCGCAAGTGTGTTTGCCTTTGAAAAAGGAACTGAGTAACTCACGGTACGACCATTACGGTCTGTAATAACACCAAGGCTTAACTCAATAGAACCTGTTGTTCCAATACTTGTTCTTGCTCGAAGATTTACAAAGGCAACCTTCTCAGTAGCCGCTAAAGTTTGTGTACCAAACTCTGCCTCATAAGATGCTGAAACTGTTGTACTGGTACGGGTTATGAAAGTTGAGTCGCTAGTGTCAGAAAGCGCCGCATGAACTGAGGCAGACCCGCCTGAAATAGTAAAGGCAGAGTTATTGTTCCAGTTCGCGTTAGGGCGAAGTACATAAGTAGCCATTATTTGTTAGCCAATTCTTTTGCCAAGATAGCGAATGTCTCTTGAATTCTTTTTGTAATAATGTCAGCCTTTTCGCCTTGGTCTGATGCACCTGATGTATCAACATTGACCACAAACGCGCCCTGCTCAATAACTACATTGTTTCCACCAGCACCCCTGATGCTTGCTTCGGTACCTGTAATCTGAGCAATACCAGCCTGAGCGCTTGCAATCTTTTGACCGAACGCCGCCTCTGAACCAAACTTACCAATCGCCGCACCTGTAAATGCAATTGACTTTTGAATCTCGTTAATCTGAGCAATCGCATCAGCACCGCCACCAAGAATTGACGCCGCAAGTTGAGCGCCCTTAATTGGTCCTGATTCAACTAAATCTTTAATTGCACCCGCATCTAAACCAAGTGCTTGTAGTTGAGTTATCTGATTAGCAAACTGTTGGCTCTTATCCAAACGAGTCCGCATATTTTCAATAAGAGACTTTGCCTTTGGAATAAAACCATCAGGAAGTTCCACACCCTTGAGTCCAGCAAAATTCATAATCGTGTCTTTTAGGGAATCTGCAAAGTCCTTAGCCGCTTGTTGCAAGTCTTGTAGAACATCAGTCATTGACTCAATGCCAGCCTTCATTGCTTCACGAATCTTTTTCATTAAATCTGCTTGGTCTTGAATATCACCTAAAGCATCTTCGGTTCCATTCCCAGGCAAACCTGCCGCTTTTTCGCGTTCTTTTTTAAGAATGTCCCCAAAGCCAAGACCTTCTTTAAGACTGTCTTTAATTGTTTCTATGAAGTTACTAATTCCGTCGCCAGCCGCCGCCGCAAAATCTGTTGTCTCTGCAAACGCCAACATCTGAGTTGAAAGATTGATTAAGTAATCGCCAGCCGCGTCAGCCTTGTCAGCCACGCTATCAATGAACTTTCCTACTGTTCCAGCAAAATCAAACTTAACTGCTTCACCAAGGGCATCAATCATTGTCCCTAAAGCGAGTGATGCCGTCTTTGCCCCACCAACTAAACCTTCAATAAGTTTTGCGCCGTTGTCTTTATTTCCAAATTCTTCAACTTTGACTGCAAACTTAGTAAGAGTTTTTTCTGTTGCTCTTAATCCTTTTTCAACTGAATCTCCGACGGTAGATATGCCATTGACTGTTTTTGTTACTCCGCTAAGAATTCCGTCAAATGCTGTTTTACCAAACCCTACAAGAGTAGATGCAAAACCTGTGACTAATGCTTGACCAGCCGCGAGACCGCTTTTAATACCGCTTGAAATTTGAGCGCCAACTAAAGGAATTTTTTCAAATAGAGCCGCAAGCGATTTAATCCATCCAGTTAATTTATCAAAAACAAAACCAAGAAATTTGCCTACCCCTTGGGCTATATCATCTAAAATACCAAAAATGCCTTCGCCAACCTTAGAGATAGCATTTAAGATTGCTAAAAATATACTCTTAACTCCTCCATATAATTTATTGAAAACTCCAACCAAGTCAGCAACAGCCCCGATAACAAACGCAAAGACTCTAACTATGCCTTCAACAACTAAAGAAATTACCTTGATGATTGCATTAAATATGGTCTTGACTACATCATAAAGAGTTCCTTGGGCTTCCATAAACATGATGAAAGCATCAACAACAAACTTAATTGCCTTAAGTATAAATTTATACCAAGTCAAAATAATGTCAATTACGAACTCAAAGACCATGGCAACAACTTCTGCAAAGAAGCCAATCACCCGCATAATAGAAGCAAAGGCTTTTATTACATAACCAATAGCCTTAACAATGTATGCAAATACGCTAATTACAACTTTAGCAATAAAGTTAAAGACTGTCTTAAACGCATCACCTACTGATTTATTTGTTTTAATTAAATAACCAAGCGCAACTAATAAAGCAACAATTACTCCAATAAAGAGTGGAATAGGGTTCAAGGCTATGGTCATATTTAATATAGCCACGGCAGTTCTTAAAGCAGTTATGACTGTTGTGGTTGCCGCGGTGACGGTTCCCCAAATTACCGTTGCGGCTGTGGTCAGTAGTATGGCTGTTCTATATGCACCATAACCCAAAGCAACTGCCCCAATTACAACTCCTAAAGCCTTAAACACTTCAGCAAACCTTTGAACAAAACTTATAGTTGATGAAACTATGGAGGCAACAAGTCTTATAGCCTTAGCAAGAACACCAATGGCTAGAGCAGATACCTCTGTAAATACCGCTCCAACTTTTTTAAGTATTGGTAGGAGTGGTGCAAAAGCGGTTATTAGTTGTCCCAATGCTGTTCGTATTTGAGGAGATGTTAAAACAAGAGCAAAAAACGCAAAAAGTTTTGCGTATCCATTTAGGGCGTTAAAAAAGCCTTGGAAGAAAGGAGCCGCTTGTGACAAAGATTTACCTGCTCGGATACCAAAAAAAGTAGTAAACGCTAATGCAACAGGCAAAACTTTTTCCATAGTCTCGGCAATTCCATTAACACTTATTTTACTTTTATCTACTTTTTCAATAAAGTTACCTAAGTTTGTTGCCATTTTTGCAATCGGGTCTGATAATTTAGTTAATACTTTCTCCATGGCATCAAGGAATTTAGAAAAAGTTCCGCTTCCTTCTGATGCTTTTGTAAATTTAGTAGACAACTCAAGAGCAGATAAAATTATTTTACTAAAAGCATTGAGTAATCTTGACCCAACTGCTTCTTGCAATTTTCTAGTTTGGTCGCCCATTTCTTTTAAGGCTCGAGATGGGCTTTGTATTGCTAGGGCATAAGCACCTTGAACCTTTGTTCCCTCTTTTAGAATAAAATTCATTACTGCTTGGCGTCTTTCAGCCATATTTAACTCACTAGCACTCTTACCTATTGTTCGTCCATAGATAGTAAAAGCCTCGGTAGCCCCAGTTGTAATACCAATCTGACGCAACATTCTTGTTTGCCCAGTTGTAACAGCAAAGATTAAAGTCTGTAAAGCATCAGCAGAACTTACACTTGATGTAACAGATAAATTTTGAGCAACGGTGGCTAATTGAGTAGCGTTACCTAAATCAACATTTGACTGAGCAAGTTTAATAACTGCTCGTTGGGCGCCTACCGCGGATATTCCAACATTTTTAATTTCTTCAACTGCAATAGAAAGTTGTTGATAGCCGTAGCGGGTGGACTGACCAATAGCCTGTAAAGCAATATCTAACTCTTGAACTTCAGCGGCGGCTTTGAATGACTTGGTAGCAAAAACAATCAAACCAATAGCCGCGGTTGCGGCAACAGCGCCAAGCGCCGTTAAACTTCCATTTAGTCTGCCAGCCGCTACTTGAAAATTTTCAGCACTTTTAGATGCTTCTTGTAAACCTTTTGTGAATTGAGCAGAATCAGCGGTGAGGCGAGCGCGGACTTCCATGGTTGGTGAATCAGCCATTTATCTCCTAGCCTTCGCTCTTCTCTCGGCTTTCTCGCGTTCTTTTTCTTTTACGATATAGAAAGCGTTCCACTCAGTTAATTCCATACTGCTAAGTGGGCGGTGGGATTGGCTTCCGTAAAGAAGTTCTCCCACCGTCCGACCTAACTTTTCTGCTAATTCAAAAAGAAACCGTCTCTCAGGATTCTTTAGGAAATCGTGCCTGTGCTTCGTCTACCGCCTTTTCGCCTAGACCTGAACTGCCAAGAGCCTTTGTTGCCAAACGCTCAATGACTGCGCCATTCTTAGAAAGAATTGCTTCACGGTCTTGCTCTGTAAAGACTGGCAGACCCGTTGTAGGGTCAAACACAGTTGCGATAACAGTCTTTGCGTACATATTAGAAACATCCACTTTGTCTGCCGAGGTTGCCCCCTCAGTAAGTGTTGCTCGTTGTCCTGCTGTCATAGAACGAATCTCTACTGTAACTTTCCATTCAGGAACTTCCAGTAATTCTCTCGTAATATCATCAGCCGAAAATATCTTTCCGCGTAAATCTGTCATTTCTTTTCTCCTTGGGACACTAGGTTGGTCACGATAAATTATTTAGTTTTTTTGAATCAATTCCTATTAAGCGTAGGTACCGCGAGTAACTGCACCTGTCACTTGGAACTCGGCTGAGTATGTCACTACATCTCCGATAGCACCACTCTTCTCGTAAGAAGTTAGAAGTGCCTCTCCTGTGTACTTGACATATCCTGCTGTTGAACCTTCAGGACCGTACTCGAATGAAACTGAGTCTGCTTTTCCTACGATAGCCGCTAGGTGAGCATCAACTGTTGCATCAAAATTACCTGATACTGAAAGCGTTGCATCTGATAGCCCAACTACATAAGACTTTGCTGAGGAACCAAAAGCGCTGGTCTCGGCTGTGTCTACTGATTGTGGGAATGAAACATCTGTAAGGGTATTGCTAATATCGGTAAGTGACCCCGCGTTGTTGTCTACCTTGAATACGGTGGATTTACCATGTCTAAATGTTGGCATTTTTTTACCTCCTAGTAAAAGCCACCACAGGGGTAGCCGAGCCTGATGAACCTGCGACTGTGTATACAACTCGTAGGTATCGATTGATTGTTGTTCCGCTTGCAACCTCAACTCTTTCTGAGGTTTTCTGAGTGCTTGTAACGGTTGTGAAAGATACAAGGTCAGCAAAAGTTGAGTTATCTGCTGAGTGTTGAACCTTTACACCGATTGTTCCGTTACGGGTATTTACTGGAACTGACAAGAATCCCGCTCCGCCATTTAAGGAGGAAGTGGTGTTATCTACGCCCGTTCCATTTCCAGTCGCGGAAACAGTAGAACCTGAAGAAAGAATCTTCCCGTGTTCAACTGCATCTGTTGATTGGAATTCTGCGCTTGCTTGGACAACATCTGCGATGGCACTTGAGACCTCGTAGGATGTATCGTCTGCAATTAACATGATTGCTCCTGCGGCAACTGAATTACCTTGAGGAGCCACAATTATTTTATTTTTTGTTGCGGAGGCAAGAGCGGTTGCAAAAAAATCATCTGTTCCTGTGGATGCAGTTCCTTCAAACATTCCTGAAAGAGAGATTGTTCCATCTCGGTGACCAACTACATAGGTCTTTGCGCTTGTACCAAAGGCGCTTGTCTCGGCGGTATCAACACTTGTTGAAGCGCTGACATCATTAAAGTAAGTAGAAAAATCAAACTCGTTAATAAATACATTAACATTTTTACCATGGGCGAATGTAGGCATTATTTCTCCTCAACTGGGCGTTGATGTGGGGTTCCGTCTTGTAAGAATCCATCGCCATCACCATCTATGGCATCGGCGTCAAAACCGTCTGCAACAACAGGTTCTTCTACAACCTCTGCAACTGGTTCGGCTTTAATTTCTTCTACGACAGACTTTTCGATTTTCTTTGCTGGCTTATCTGTATCTTCAATGATTTCTGAATCTAAAAGCCACTTGACTGATTGTGCTGGAATATCTTCGACAATATCGCCGACCTCAGCGCGTTTATTAGGTGGGTAATCAATACCCTGTAAGACTCTATAACGAGCCATTAAAACCTCCTCCGATACGGCACATGGGTAACCCAAGTAACCGTCAGGTCACTCGGACACGGAAGAGACGAAAAACTCGGGCGACTAAGCGCACATTGAGTTTAGTATAGCGTATAGAGTTTTTTACTTTTAGTTAGGTATTATCTCTTCTTAAGCGTTCTTCTTGAATCATATTAAGAGTTAAAAAATAACCGATGCCATCTACTACTGTGTCAGGCTTAGATTGATTGACCTCACGGGCTACCTTCATACCAACCATACAAAGGGCAACTTGCTCGGCAGAAACCTCACAGCCGAGGATTACAGCCCATATCTTTGAAGCACGGGTAAAGTTATCGAGTGGATGTCCATAGGCGTCCTGACGGTCTCCTGAGACCAACTCAGCGGCATATAAGGCTATATCTCTTGGGTCGTTCATAATACTTGGATGTCCGAGACTCCATCGCTGGTCACTAGGAATGTCAGCACTCCCACAGCCGCAACTTCCCCCTTGGACTGTCTCCACCACACGCTTCCCCCGTCGAGGGCTGGTGCTTGTAGCCATTTGACTCCTCCCCAATCTGCTAGACGGAATGAATGATAATGACCTGAGACCAAAATGTCACAATCGCCGATTGACTGGCGCCCGAGTGTTTGGTCAGCAATCCACCTGCGAATTTTTGCTTCAGGACTTCCAGCGCTACGGGCAAGGTGTCCATGAGTAATTCCAATAATCTTTCCATTGACTTCAACTGTAAGACTCAACTCATCTGTTGGAATAGCAAAACGGACATGACCGTAGGCTTCGGGGTTGGCTTGGAAGATTTCAGCAACGGACTCAACTAGGGCTACATCATCATTGTCATTAAGGGTTGTAAAGGCTTTACCGTTTTTGCGGTTCTCACCATGGTTTCCACCAATCGCCGCGACGGTGATATTAGGGACAACCTTTGACCAACGGATAAGAGCATCTCTTAGGAGACGACGAGCAATTTTTACTTGGTCTCTTCTATCGACCTCAACTGTAAAGGTCTGAATGTCGTAGTGACCATCGCATCCTTCAACTAAATCACCTAGGCATAAAACTGTGATTGAATCAATCGGGCGACCTATCTTTTTTAATTCTTTAATTCTAAACTCAACATCATCAACTGCTTGTAGCCATCTACCAACTAAACCTTTTAGACCATCACCATCTCTTTTACCTACCTGCCAGTCCGAGGCACATACGACAAGGCTTGCTCCACCTGTCATTTCTTTGCGCTCGCGGGGTTTGTGTTTCTTTATCTCTTGGATTAAGGCTTCAATATCGGCAACTTCTTGTTTGCCTTTTCGAACTACTTTGCCTTTCCATTGGCGATTAAGAACTCCTAAAGTATCGCCCCACACATTGAAAAGAACTGGTTCTACTACTTGAAAATGTTCGGGGTCTAATCCCCACATTCGAAGAACTCCCGACCAATCAGGCGCGTTATCACCCTCCATTGGCTGAGTAGTAACTGTTCCTTCTTCACCTTGCCAAGTAACCCCAGGCATCCACTCTGCTTGTCTTTGACGAGGTTCAGTTTTTTGAATTGAATTTATCTCGCTAGTTTTAAGTAGATTATCTAAAGCGTCATCAATGCTCATTCGGACACTTACACCCGTCTTTACCTATAAGCCTTCGTCGATGCCTTCTAAGAACATCGCTAGAAGAAACTTGAAGTCCGTAGGCTAACATAACCTCGCCAAGACGAGCAGAATTAACTTTTTCATTCCGCATGATTTCATTAAGTTTAGAACGCAAAGGTTCATCTAATTTTGCAACTAACCTGCCGATTGAACAACCAGCCTGTTCTCTACCAAAACCAACTAAAGAATCTAAATCCTTAAAAAAATCATCCTGATTTATTTTTGGATTTACACCTTGGGCATCGGATACTCCATGGGCGCGTTGCGCTTTCGAAGAGGAGCCTGTCACATTTCCAGCATCGCTGGAACTCATCGGTTGTCGCGTTTCTGCCATACGGGTCTACCACTCTCTCTTGCGGAGCCGTTGGCTCCTCGGTTACATTCTCACTAGGCATCGGAAATTCACCGAAATTAGTGGACGGTACTTCGGGTCTACTCCTAACAAGTTTACTGAACCCATCGGTTCAATCCTCATAATATGCACCCCTGAGACAGTTTTTTCAAGCACCGACGCGAGCAACACGCGAATATCTTCTGCTTTATCTCTAGCCGTTGGATAATCTTCACGACCTGCTCTAGTAATAATTTGTAGCATTGGGTAATCAATTTGGATACCACCTGCACCCATAGTGAATGTAGGGGAACTTCCAGCGTTCTCATAAACTGCTACGCAAGCATCAGGAGTTTCAGGGAGTGTGCCAAGAAAGATAGATGTACCAAGGGTGCCTTGACTGGCATGGGCGCCAAAAGCGCTCGCCGTGTTTTGTAGGTAGTCGCCTACTGATTCAAGAATAGTTGCCATTAGCCTCTATGTCCTTTCTTTATGATGTCGATAATTCTACCCTTTATGTTTTCTTGGATTGTAGACATTGCTTCCATGACTGGTTGCTCAAGGTATTTAGCCTGTGTCGGTGGATTGTGGTAGTTACCAATAATCTCATGAACATAAAGAGCATAAGAAGCGGCGGGACCACCATAGAAAATATCTACGAAATAGCCTGTGTTTCCCATTTGTGGAGCAGAAACTCCGCCTGAACCTCGAAGAACTCCAGTATCTACTGGAACAAGAACTTGGGACTTAGCAAAAATAACATTGGCTTCTTCATAAATCGCTTGGGCTATTGCTTGAGGAGTATCTTCTTCTCCAGCCTTAAGAGCATTAACTAACTCTTTATCACCGAATAAGTCGAGTGTAAAAGACGACTTTGCCATGGGCTAACGCCCAAATCTGATGACGGTGTGATGCGCTCCGTTTTCGTCTGCGATGTTGTCTACTGCATTTATCGTAAAGGTGTCCGCCCCGACGACCATCCTATGAGCAACCGTGATTGATGTCGCGGGACCCTTTGTGATGAATCGTCCAATATCAATAACTTCGATACCTTGAACATCTTTAGATTTTGTTGTGTCGTAAATTAGACGACCAGTTACGCTTACATTTGTATTAGAAGCACCAAAAGTAGTTTTGTTGTATTTATCAACTGAAGATTTTGGTGTAAAGACCACAGTATCGGTCATGAACTCCGCTACTTTGTTATAGATAGCATCCATTGGCTACCCCTATTCAACTATACGATGGTCGTAGACATTGTTAGGGTTATCGTGAATTCCAGCATAAGCATCGGTGTTGTAGTCATCGACGATTCTGTCATTTGTAGATTTAAGAGCCTGAGCGTTTGCGAATGGACGAGGGGGAGCCTTACGCATATTTCTCAGCAAGAATGAAGCGGCTAGTTCTTTGTACTGTTGAGCCTTGGCTGTATAGGACTCAGATACAGAAATATCTCCAACGCTCTTAGAGGTTGAATCTGAAAGGCGAACAAAGCGAGATACTAGAGTTTCACACGCCGCACGGCAGATTTCATAAACATTTGTACCCCACTCGGTAATTAAATAATCTAATTCCTCATCGGTAAATAAGACATCGGTTGCATCCGTATCGTTGATAAGGAAGCGAACTTTGTTTCGCGTAGAGGTGGTCGGGTCTCCCGAGTAGGTAAATGTCATTACATTCCACCAAGCATAAGCATTTGAGTACGAGCAAGATTTAAGGTTTGTTTTACATTTACGGCATCGGTATCTGTTGATTCAGAGGCATCGCCTAAACCTGTAATTTTGTAAGTTCCAGCGGCTAAAGCATTTCCTAAAGTTCCTGAAGTAATTGTTGCGCTTGTTATTGCTGTAATAGCGGTTAAATTACCAGTCGTAACTACTGTGCCAGTTGCATTGGGAAGAGTAACAACTCGGTCTGCTGTTGGGTCTACAACTGTTAGAGTAGTTTCGAAACCATCGTTAGTAGTACCTTCAAAAATAATGTTAGCACTAGCACCAAGTTCTACTGATGCAGTAAAAACAGGAACAGATTTAAGAATGTAATCATCTAACTCTGTATCAACATCGGTAGCAAGGTTGAGGAAGTCGGTATGAACGGCAGGGTTGTCTCCCGCTGTTGGATAGCGTAGACCCTTAGTTGTTGTTCCTGCCATTTTTTCTCCTTAAATAGTTACAGATATTACTCTGTTGGGGTTTCTGATTCCCCAGTAGTTTCTTCTGCTGGAGTTTCCAATTCCCTAGCCGCTTCTGCCTCAGCAAAAGCCAAAACAGAAGCCTCACGCTCTGCTATTTCTGCTCCTGATAATGGAACATAAGATGTAGTTTTTTTCTCGCAGTCATAAATAACTTTCATATTACTCATTTACGGTAGCCTTCCAATCTATATCTTCTTCGCTCCATTGGTACATAACACCATCAGTAGGATAAGCAACTGGTGCTTCCCAACGACAAGTTTCTTCATCTAATACCCAAGAATTAAAAGGCTTAGGTGCTATGAAAGCATCTCTAACTGAGTCATAAGTAAATCCAACTCCTGCATAATTTTTTCTTATGCGAGCATTGTATGAAGTTTGAACCCAAGTACCACCAAGACCTAAGTCATTGGCTAGGTAATCTTGTCCTCTATCTTCCGCGTTATCAGGCACGACTATTACCTGAGTAACTATGTTATCTTCTATCTTTGCGAAGTGTGCCATTTATTCTCCTTTATATCGCATATCTTATTATTACTACACCTGAACCACCATTGTAACCGCTTGATTGTCCCGTTGTTTCGCCATAGTGTCCGCCACCGCCACCTGAACCTGAGTTTGCAGTAGCAGCAGTACCATCAAGATAATAACCATCGCCCATACCGCCACCACCTAAACCACCAATTCCGTTAAAACCTCCACCCCAACCTGTTCCGCGTGCGCCACCACCGCCACCACCTGCAAGGTATCCGTTTACGCCAACTCCTGTTATTGCAAGAGCAGTTGATAAATTAGAAAAATTACTAACAGTATTTACACCATTACCGCCATTACCACCTGTGTTGGACGCAATAACATTACCTCCTGCTGTACCAAATCCTCCACCACCACCACCGCATCGGTTACCACCTGAAGGAGATGCTCCTGATGTTCCACCTGCGTATCCTGGAGATGTTCCAGTTCCACCACTAGCACTACCCGAACCATCATTACCTGAACCGCCACCGCCACCGCCAGCAGCACCATTTCCACCTGCACGGTTTGCAGCAGTATTTGTAATGCCACCACCACCATAGCCACCACCTGCCGCCGCAGTTAATGCACCAAATTGAGATGTTCCTCCAGCAACACCGTTAGCATTATTACCACCAGTTCCTCCAGCGCCAATACTGACTGTGTAATTTGTTGCAGTTAATGATTGGGAAGCATAGCCAAGGATTCCTCCAGCACCACCTCCACCACCTGCTGAACCTCCACCACCGCCGCCACCTGCAACAACTAATATGTCAGCAGTTATCGCTTGGGTAGGAGTAAATGTGCTTGAGAATGGGAACATGTGATAGTTGTAAGTTCCATCAGAGGATACGATTCCGCCAGTTGCTTTAGTTGTACTAGTTACATTTGATATGCCGTATAGGTAAGCAGTTGAGTATTGAACTAAATCACCAGCCTGTGAATCTAAAGTTATAGAGGTTATAGCAGCAGAGTTTGACCAAAGTCCAGCAGTAAATCCCATATATGCCTCTGTTGCATTGTGTTCTTGAACGCTATCTATTGAAATTGATTTGTAATTCGCTGAGGCATAATTAGGAATATAAATAGAAAGATTGCTAAATGTGCTTGCAGTTGAGTTGGCTGCGCTTATTTGTCCGACATAGACACCGTAAGTAGCGCTTGAACTTGATGTCGTACTAGAACCTGAACCACGCAACCATCTATTAGTTAAGTTCGAACCGCTTCCATTTATTTGTGAAATCCATAAGCCATCTTGCGTTGCCGAGGTGTTCGACCTCGCAGATACTACAATGCACAAGTCTGTGTAAGTAGCAGGAATCGAACTAAATGTAAAACTTGCAGTAGTTGTAGTTAAGGTCTTAGCCTCAATCAATTCCATGTTAGCCATTAGTTATTCTCCCTTATCACAATGCGTACCTAATAATTACAACGCCTGAACCGCCGCTTGCTGGATTAGTACCACTATTAAGACCGCCACCGCCACCACCAGTATTTACTACACCCGAACCAGGAGAAGTTGTCCCGCTACCAGCACCGCCACCACCAGCACCACCAGCACCAGCAGTACTAGCACCTCCACCGCCACCACCACCTGCGATATAACCTGCAACGCCTAAACTTGTTGCGGATAACCAAGATGACCAAGTATTTAATCCTGCTCCACCGTTACCATTGCTAATTCCTGTACCACCGTTTCCAGCAGCGCCAGCACCACCACCTCCACCGTGAAGATAAGGACTTGTATTGTTACCACCACCACCAGCATTACCATAACCTGTGTAACCAGTTCCAGAACCTTGAGTAGCAGTTCCACCAGCAACACCTTCTCCGCCACCACCACCTGAGCCACCACTTATAGTGCCTAATGTAAATGGTCCACAGTTTCCAGCACCGCCACCTAAAGCAGCAAAATTAGAAAAAGTAGAATTACTACCACTAAAGCCTTGTCCTACCGCAAATCTTCCCGCCGCTCCACCTGCACCTACAATAACTGGATAAGCCATACTTGATAAAGAAGCACTAGTTGCATAAACAACTCCGCCAGCACCGCCTCCTGCGCTAGTTCCTGCGCCACCACTACCTCCACCTGCAACAATTAAAATATCTGCTGTTAATGCTGCACTAGGAACAAAAGAACCGCTTGATGTAAAAGCATGATAAGCGTAGGTTGCATCAGTAGATACAATTCCGCCTGTTGCTTTAGTGCCAATCTGTCCACCTGCTATTCCGTAGAGGGAGAAAGTACACCCTGAGTCAAAAAGGGTTTGGCAAATAATTTGTATGGTTGAAATGGGAGCAGTATTTCGCCATAATCCGACCATTGCAGTAGTGGCGTTTGCAGCAGTACCAGTACGAGCCAATAGAGTTTTATATGTTGTGGGATTAGAATAGTTGTTTATTTGTACTATCTGAGAAGTCGCAATAGTGGTTGTTGGGTAAGAATAATTATCAATAATTATCTGTGGTTGGTTTGAGTATCTGCCGCTATAACCAGCAGTTCCATCTCCTGCTAAATAAGTATATGAATAACTACTTGAACTATCTCCATTAAATCTTATTTGTGTATTACTGCTGCTTCCGTCATCACCTATATTGGTAACTAAGATTAAATCGGTATAACCTTGCGGAATACTAGAGAAGGTAACTGATGCTGCTGCGCTACCTAGTGTCTGACTTGCTATGGGGGTATATGTACTCATTTAGGCTCCCTTAATTCCGTATAGGGCGAATGATGAGTATTGACTAAAAGTGGCAGAAACATAAGGTGCGAGAACTATGCTTGTAATAGCAGGTGTATCACGCCAAAGACCACTTTGAAAATAAATATTGCCACTACTATTATTATCGTATCCTGAGAGACTTCTAATTGTTGTGTATTTATTTGTATTTTTATAATCTAAAATATCCATAAAAAATGGCGCAGGACCATTAGTTTGCCCTTGAATAGCAATACTTAAATAACTAGGGGTTGCGCTCACATAAGCACTAGCGGCACTACCACTACCAACCAATCCGTGTATTATATAGTTATTTCCAGTATCACCGTTAAAATTACATTTTACATCTGAAGCCAAATTACCACCTGTTAATATAACTCCTCTAATTTGTAAATGAGTATAGGTAGCAGGTATTGAGGTAAATGAGACAGTCGCACTACCACCTGAACCTACTTGCACCATACCAAGTGGGAACATAGCGCCAGTATCAACTGCTGCTGCGCCAAAAGTACGCAACCCACCAAAACCACCAGCAGAGCCACCTGCTCGAGAAGCAATTAACGGCATAATTGAATCTCCTTTAGGCGAACTTGGTTTGTGTTTCTAAGACAGTAAATGTAGCCGAAGCGGTCTTAATAATAGTGAAAGAGTACGCATCAATAGATGAAGCATTACCAGCAGTAATAGCAGCAGGAACTTTAGGAGTTACTGAGTTACCATCAATAGTAATTGCGCTTGGATAGTAAGCAGTTGCTCCATTGGTATTGAGCCAAACAACAGTAAGTGAATCACCTGTGTTCATAAAAGTATTTAGTGAAACGCTACTTGAATATCTAAAGTTCAAAGTATGGTTCGCTGAAGCATTTGAGGTGTAGTACCAAATTGAAGCAGTAGTTATATCAAAGTTGATTGTTCCAGTTGCCGCAGAAGCCACAACATTTATATCTTCGTTTAAGCCTTTTACTATGTTATCGGCGATAGTTCCAGTCGCAACATTTGAAGCATTAAGACCATTATTAACTGCTGTATTGATTGCAGGACTTGTTAGAGTTTTATTTGTAAGGGTATCTGTTGTTGCCTTACCTACAAGAGTATCGGTTGCGGCGGGTAATGTTAAAGTTCCTGAAGCGGCGGCTGAGGCTTGTAATACTGTTGAACCGCTTGATGAACCAGTATGTGTAGCACCACTACCAATAGTAGGAGATGTTAAAGTTTTATTAGTAAGCGTATCTGTGGAAGAAATAGTAACAACATTAACGCCTTCAACAGATAATCTACCAGCAGAAGCACGGGCTAAAGTGGTATCTGTTGCGTGACCTAACTCAATGGCTGTGGCGCTTGCCGTTCCAAGAGTCGGTGTTACAAGGGTTGGGCTTGTATTAAATACAACTACGCCTGTTCCTGATTCATCAGAAATTGCTAGTGCTAAATCGTTTGATACTGAAAGTACGGTACCAGCCGAACCATTGGTTGTTATTGCCATATTATGCTATCTCGCTTCCGTACGCGTTGAATGACATAGTTGATGCTGATGCGTAAACAGTTACAACATCTGAAGCGTCAATAGTTATACCTAAAGTATAGGCGACTGTGCTATTAGCGGCGAGTGTTGCGTCGTATACGACATAGTGTTCAGGAGCAAGTGTCGCTCCGTTTGGACGAATTGCTATTCGATATGTACCTGAAGTGGATTGGTTACAAATTGTAATCGATGAGATAACCGTTTGTGTTGATGCAGGACAGGTATAGAGCGTAGTAGCAGTAGTCGCCGAAGGGTTTGATTGCCCTAAGACTTTGTAAGTTGTTGCCATGCGGTTATCCTCCGATTAGAAGTAATGGACTGATTGTACCAGTCGCGTTATTGGTGGCTGTTGTTGCACTTGCTGAAGCGCTTGATGCCGAGGCTTGAGCCAAAGTAATAAATGAAGAAATATCTGCTCCATCTAGGCTATAAGTCGCGGCGGTCAAAGCGGTATAAGTTGCAAACGCAGTATCTAACGCTGTGTATGTAGCGTATGTACTAGGGATGTACCAATACTTTCCTGAAGCAAGAATCTTATCTGTGGTCTGATTGATTAAAACATCTAAAGCGGTGATGTTGGTTTCAAGGGTTCCAAAACTTGTTTCATCAATAGCCTGTACGAAGTTTTCAGCAAGGGTAGGGGTTGGGCTTAGGTCGGCTAAATCAAGTGAGCCAACAGTCGTATAAGGCACCGAAATCGTGTATGTACGCCCTCCAGCGAAGGATTCCTCGACTGTGTATGTAAAAGGGTTAGGGACAATATCAGGGTCGTTTGTGGCTGGCAGGGAGACGCTAAAAGCACCTGCACTTAAAGGAACCACTATGCTAGATGGAGCAACCATTTGGTCATCTGTACCGTTACGAAGAACATCACCAAGAGTAAAACGAACCTGTCCTTGAATGGCTGTACCTTCAAAATTCACATAATTACCTGTGATGGTTACCGTGGTTAATGATGTGGCGAGTGCCATCAGCAACCTACCAAAAAGAATAAATTAAATCCTGAAGCAACAAGATTTTCCGCTGTTTGTTTAGATGTTAAAGAACTACTAACCGCGGTTGATAATAAAGTAGCGTTAGCAGAAGCCTCAGTTGTTGCAACTTCTAAATCTACTAATAAAGTGTTGGCTGTGGTGTATCGGGCAATGGGTACATACGGTTCAGCCATTTTACACCCCCATCATCATCAATTGATTAGTATTGTAATTAGTTAAAGCGCCAGCCGCGTTGGCGGCGGCGGTAGCATAAGAACTAGCATCATCGGCTTTTTCATCTGCATCTACAACAAAAACTCGAATACTCTCTGCGCTGTTATATCGAACCAGTAAAGCCTGATAAGTGTCTACTGAAACATAAGCGGCGGCTTCAACTGTGCCTAGGGCTGGAAGAAGGTCTGCAAGGTTTTGAGTTGTGTTTGCTACTGACAAAGGTAAAGCCAACTCGATTGTGCGTCCGCCTGTAAAATTCTCTTCAAAGGTATAAATAAAAGGTTGAGGTGTTACATCTGTATCGCTAGTTACTGGAAGAGTGACAGTAAAAGAACCTGTTGCATCAAAAGTTTTTTGGATTACAACGGGCATGACAATCATATTTTGCGTGACTTCTTTTAGAATTGTTTGTGGAGTGATATTGATTGAACCACGAACAGGGTTACCGCTTAAATCTACATAAGTCCCAATAACCGTACAGGTAGATAAACTTGTAGGCAGAGCCATAATTTACGCTCCTGACTAAACGCCTTGTCGGAGAACTGCTACTGACTGTGTTGATGAGGCTACTGCTCCATAAAGGGCTTCATCTTGGTTTAGTTCAATTGAGATATTAGAACCAGCGGCAAGAATATAACCATAAGACGAAGAAGTAACTCCTGCGCCACCTAGATAAACAGAGACACCACCTGAAGGATTTTGAACAAGAATTGTAGAACCATCTTTTCCACCACCTGAAGCGGCGACAGTTAAAAGGGTTGCGCTAGTTCCAACACTTACTATTGCATGGTTAATTGCCATTTGAACTCCTTATTAGAAAAGGGTG
>Ga0209296_1000845_pt1 | contig 25497 bp, 24 predicted proteins | sample S_130206_EF_Meta_FD_187319 | JGI IMG/M metagenome (GOLD analysis project Ga0209296, IMG submission 187319) | Freshwater microbial communities from Lake Simoncouche, Canada to study carbon cycling - S_130206_EF_MetaG (SPAdes) (version 2) | ecosystem: Environmental > Aquatic > Freshwater > Lake ...
CGGAATGCTCGCCGTAGTGCTGCTCGGCGGTTGCTCGATCAATCGTTCGAAGCTCTGCAGCCACAACGCTGAGGTTGCGACGCTCAAAGCGAGAAAGGATTTCACCGACGAGGCCTCGTTCGACGGCATCGGGCTTGCAGAGAATAAACGTGCGGTCCATGCGGTAAACGCTAGACCACCACCTACCTGCAATGCGATTCGCTACAGGATCGCTCGTCAGTCGACCCGGCGAGCGATCTGTTCCGCAGCGGTGCGCGCCGCGCCGGCTACGTACAACGAACCGGCGACGAGGATGACGTCTTCATCGGTTGAAACATCGATCGCACGTTGGACCGCCGTGGCGACATCGTCGATCTGTTCGACCATAACCCCCATTGCCCGGACCACCGCCGCCACATCAGATGCCGGAACCGCTCTCGGGCTTTTCGGCGTGCATGCGATCACGAGGTCGGCCTGACGCGCATCAAGAGACTCGAGCATTTCCACCACATCGCGGCCTGTCAACATGCCGATGACGAGCACGCGGCGACCGGCAACATCAAATTCCTCTGTGAGGGTTCGTGCTGCAGCTCGAGCACCATCTGGATTATGGGCACCATCGAGGATCAGCAATGGAGAATGCGAAACAACCTCAAATCGACCAGGCATCGTCACTGTCTGGAACGCAGATTCGATGACGGCTTCGTCCAATGCCCGATCAAAAAACGCTTCGACCGCAACAACAGCTAACGCAGCGTTGTCGGATTGATGCGATCCGTGTAGCGGAACCAGCACCTGATCGTAGGAACCGAAGGGGGTGCGCAGATCAATGAGATGCCCGCCGACTGCGTAGAGGTCATTCGATACCTCGAAATCATCGCCTCGTGAAACGACTCGATCGGGTCCCTCTGCGTCGAAGATAGCTCGAAGTTCCGGATCGGTGACCCCTGTTACAAGGGTTGACTTCTCTGTGATGATTCCGGCCTTCTCTGTGGCGATTGCCTGTCGCCACTCCCCTTTACCGTCGGTGTGATCACGCCCGATGTTCGTAATAACCGCAACGTCGGCCTCGCACACGTTGGTTGCGTCGTAACGACCCAACAGTCCGACTTCGACCACGGCAACGTCAATAGCCGATTCAGCAAACCAAAGGAACGCTGCAGCGGTAAGTAATTCAAAGAATGATGGAGTTATGCCAGAAAGCGGGGCGACGCGAGCAACGTCGGTGACGACTGAAGCGAACTGCTCATCGGAAATCGATTCACCATTCCAGCAAATGCGTTCATTGATCCGCTGCAAATGAGGGCTGCTGTAGGTGCCAACAGATAATCCGTGTTCGACAAGCAACGCAGTGATCATGCGCGCCGTTGATCCCTTGCCGTTCGTTCCCGTTACATGAATAACCTGAAATGAATCTTGAGGATCGCCAAGCACGCCAACAAGGCTGCGCATGTGATCAAGCGAAAGACCATGGATGAGCCCAGCGGTCGCCTCGAGATTGATATGACTGTCGAGGTACGCGATTGATTCGTCGAAGTTCACGGGGTGACGCGCATTGTGGAGAGCAAGTGCCGGCTACGACGCGGCGCGTCGTGGGCGGTTCGTGCGAGGTGTTGCCGCACGGGTGATGAACACTGGTTCGGTTCGTTCGATAACCGACTCTGCACCAATGATGACCTTGGCAATGTCCTCGCGGCTCGGAAGTTCGTACATGATCTCGAGGAGTACCTCTTCGAGGATGGCACGAAGACCACGAGCACCGGTGCCGCGAACGAGTGCCTGATCGGCAATGGCGTTGAGAGCTTCGGGAGTGAATTCGAGTTCGACCTCTTCAAATTCAAAGAACTTTTGATACTGCTTCACCAGAGCGTTACGAGGCTCGGTCAGAATTTCGACGAGAGCTTCACGATCGAGATTGGCAACGGCGCCGATCACGGGAAGCCGACCAATGAATTCGGGGATAAGACCGAACTTGAGAAGATCTTCCGGGAGGATGCTCTTGTACAGCGCACCCACATCGGCCTTGTCGGACCGGAGCTCGGCGGAGAAGCCGATTCCCTTTTTGCCGATGCGGCTCTCGATGATCTTGTCGACACCAGCGAAGGCGCCACCACAGATGAACAGGATGTTGGTGGTGTCGATCTGGATGAATTCCTGATGCGGGTGCTTACGTCCGCCCTGTGGAGGAACCGAAGCGGTTGTGCCTTCAAGGATCTTGAGAAGGGCCTGCTGAACTCCTTCACCGGAAACGTCTCGAGTGATAGAGGGGTTCTCGGCTTTACGAGCAACCTTGTCGATTTCATCGATGTAGATGATTCCGGTTTCGGCCTTCTTGACGTCGTAATCGGCGGCCTGGATCAACTTCAGCAGGATGTTCTCGACGTCCTCGCCCACATAACCAGCCTCGGTGAGAGCCGTTGCGTCGGCAATGGCGAACGGAACGTTCAGCATGCGCGCCAAGGTCTGAGCAAGGAGGGTCTTACCGCAACCAGTCGGACCGATGAGAAGGATGTTGGATTTCGCGAGTTCAACATCGTCGCGCTGAGCGACGCCGTACTGAACACGGCGGTAATGGTTGTAGACCGCAACCGAAAGAATGCGCTTGGCCTGTTCTTGCCCGACGATGTAGTCGTTCAGGAATTCGAAAATCTCGACAGGCTTTGGAAGCTCTTCAAGTGAAAGCTCTCCGGTTTCGGAAAGCTCCTCTTCGATGATCTCGTTGCACAGGTCGATGCACTCGTCGCAGATGTAAACACCTGGACCGGCAATCAGTTTCTTGACCTGCTTCTGGGACTTCCCGCAAAACGAGCACTTCAGAAGTTCGCCACCATCTCCGAACTTGGCCACGTTTGGGTACCCCTTGGTCTCTTGAGTCTCAGCGAATGGCCGTAATTGGACCGCTCGTGTCGGCGAGCTCCCGGACGGAAATCACCTCGTCGATGATTCCGTAGTCCTTCGCTTCCTCTGCAGACATTACAAAGTCCCGGTCGGTATCCCGGTGGATCTTCTCTTGGGTCTGCCCTGTATGGAAAGAAAGGACCTCTTCGAGCAAAGAACGGATCCGGAGGATCTCCCTTGCGGCGAGTTCGATGTCGGTGGCCTGGCCCTGGGCTCCGGCGTATGGCTGGTGAATAAGGACCCGAGCATGAGGCAGAGCGAGGCGCTTGCCGGGGGCGCCAGCGGCAAGGAGCACCGCTGCCGCCGAGGCTGCTTGACCGAAGCAAATGGTCATGATGTCGGGCTTCACGAACTGCATGGTGTCGTAAATGGCCATAAGCGCCAGAACATCGCCACCGGGGCTATTGATATAGATGTTGATGTCCTTGTCGGGATTTTCCGACTCGAGATGCAGCAACTGCGCACAGATCAGATTGGCGACGGTGTCGTCGATCGGAGTGCCGATGAAGATGATGTTTTCCTTCAACAGGCGCGAGTAGAGATCGGCAGTAATGGTCTGGCCACGACTTGTCTCGTAAATGACAGTCGGGTTCGGAATGTAATTACTGATCTTCAGGTCGCTGATGCCGCTGGATTCGATCACTCGGATTCGTCCTCCTCGGACGCTGGGGTCTCTACGACGGTATCGCCTTCGTCTTCATCTGACGCGCCAAGATCGGAGAACGTGATGCTGTTTCCAGCCTCGTCGGTGATGGTGACAGATTCGGTCAACCAATCGAGCGACTTCCGCTTCGCAATGTCGACCTTGAGTGCGGGGATGTGCCCGGCTTCGGTGAGCTGCGTGCGAACAACATCGCTGTCTTGTTCTACGCGAGCGGCCACGGCTTCGAATTCAAGGTCGAGATCCTCTTCGAGGACTTCGATGGACTCGGCGAGAGCGATGGCCCGCAACGCTAGATCGACGCGAGCCGAGCGATCGGCGGTGGTCTTGAGTTCGTCCAGGAACTGTTCGGTGTCGGTACCCGAGAACTGAAGCCACTGATCGAGAGAAAGGCCCTGTGCCTGAAGGCGCATTGCCATGTCTTGGAGACGTTCGTTCATCTCGGCGGCGATTAATGGTTCGGGAAGTTCGTCGGAGACGAGTTCGGCAAGCGCTTCACCGATTTTCTCGCGAACGATCATTTGTGACTGAGCCTTGCGAACTTCGGTCATACGAGTGACGAGATCGTCGCGCCAGGCTGCCATGGTTTCGAATTCAGAAGCCTGTGCAGCAAATTCGTCATTGAGTTCTGGGAGAACCTTGGCTTTTACTTCGGTAACAGTTACCTCGAAGTGAAGCGGATCTTCTTCTTCACCGTTCGGATGCGCTGCGTCGAATGAACGTGTATCGCCTGCAGAAACACCGGCAAGTTGCTCGTCGAGTTCAGGAACGATTCCGGCGGAGCCGACCTCGTAGAGGTACGCGCTCGCCACAAGGCCTTCGAGGACCTCATCGTTCTGGGAACCTTCGATGTCGATCGTGACGTAGTCGCCAGTGTCAGCAGCACGTTCAACGACCTCAAGGTCGCCGTACTGATTACGGAAGCGCTCGAGTTGCGCGTCGATTTCTTCATCAGAAGGCGAAGGAGACGGGATTTCGACGGCAAGGGTCTTGTAGCCGGCGATCGAAATGACTGGGCGAACTTCGACGATTGCGTCGAACTTCACATTCCCGGATTCGGAACCTTCGACGAGTTCGATATCGGGTGGCGCAATGACGTCGACCTCGTTGGCGAGCACCGCCTCGGAGTAATAGTCCGGCAATGCATCGTTCAACGCCTGAGCACGACCGGCACCAGCGCCGATATGCGACTCAAGGACCCGACGTGGCGCCTTACCCGGACGGAATCCAGGAATGCGCACCTCTCGGGCGATCTTTTTGAACGCCGCATCTACGGCTGATTCGAATTCCTGCTCGTCAACTTCAACGGACAGCTTGACTTTGTTGCCCTCGAGGGCTTCGACGGAGGTTTTCACAGGTTGGCGAGTCTACCGGTGCGATTCGCGACCCCGTCCATCCGAGAGATCCGGTCGCGAATCGACCTCGTTCGGAGGCCTCTAGTTCTACCTGTACGCTGCTCTGGCCGGGGAATGGCGCAGCTTGGTAGCGCGCCTGCTTTGGGAGCAGGAGGCCGGGAGTTCGAATCTCCCTTCCCCGACCATCTGAACAGCACTTTCACAGGATTTCATCAGTGCCCGAAAGGCATTGGAAGCCCGATTGACAACGGACCTAGGACTTCTGTTCCAGGTCCGTTGTTCGCAGTGGGTGGAACTGCCGAACATCGAACGCAACACCAAGCACACTGAGCCTCCATGGTTCCTTCTTCGTTAGGGCGCACGCTCGCTTGGCCTTGCAGGACCTTTTACGATCCTGCCACCTAGAGTCTGATCACGAGTGGGCGTCTGCGGAGATACACCTCCAATCCTCGCCCCGGCACTTTTACATAGAAACGACTTGGAGCTTCGATGGACTCGGGAACCACCGCCGCAACGCAATCGAACGATCAGATAGTTGATCAGACCTCGGAGTCAGGAAACGATTCAGACCAGTTCGATCGTGACGTCACCGTCCGCTGGCTTGCCGCCGTACTTTCGCTGACCGCTGGAGCGGTGCATTTCGGTTACGCGCCGCACCATCTTTCCGAAGACTGGGCCCACGGATGGTTCTTTTTGTTGATCGCCGCGTACCAATGTGCTTTTGCTGTTCTCATCGTTGCCCGGCCGCGTCGATGGGTCTGGGCATCAGCAATCATCGTCAACTTCGGCATCATCGCCACTTGGGTGATCTCTCGAACGGTTGGCCTTCCGTTCGGTCCGGAATCATTGCGTTCGGAAGTCTTCTCGGCTCCGGACATCGTGAGTTCAATCATTGAAGGAATCATCATTCTTCTCGCCATTGTTGCCCTTGCGTTTCCAGCGTTCTTACAGCGGCCAAGTCGTGAGCGAATTTCTCTACGTTTTACTGCGCTAGCGATTGGCACCGTTGCAGTGGTTCTCGGGGCGATCATGTTGACGCCCACCTACACCGCAGCTCACGAGACTGCAGGTCATGGCCATGGCGACACAACAGAAACCTTCGCCATTACTGCTACGCCGTGTGAACTCTCGGGTCCCCCGGCCTCGCCCGGGCAGGTCGCAATTGACGCCGAGGGGCACAGCCACAGAGGGTCGACACCTCAGGTTGAACTCACTCGCGACGAACGTGAGTTGCTCAAATCGCAACAGGAACTGGCTCGCACTGTCGTTGTGAAGTATCCAACGGTCGCGGACGCTGTCGCCGCTGGCTACCAACAGTCAACCGCCTACGTCCCGTGCATCGGGGCGCACTACACAAAGGCTCGACTGGCTATTTCGTTTGATCCGGCTAATCCCTCAGAGCTTCTCTTCGACGGTACGGCCCCAGAGGCGAAGATCGTTGGGCTGAGCTACCTCGTATTTCACCTAGGCGGCGCTCCGGACGGTTTCGCGGGAGCGAACGATGTGTGGCATCAGCACAACAGCAATGGAGGCCTCTGTTCGAAGGGCGGACTCGTTATTGGTGGCGAGGCGATGAGCGCTGAAGACTGCACTGCGCGTGGTGGCCGCAAAACTGCCAACAAAGACGTTTGGATGATGCACAACTGGATCGTCCCCGGATGGGAATGCTCTTGGGGCGTCTTCGCCGGGGAATGCCCCGAGCTTGGCGGTCGAACCGGCGGCACCGCTTGGGACGCACCTGCTGCGGGTTCGGTCGGGGCGCTGCGCACCACACCGGGCTGATCACCAAACCGGTGCGATAAGGTGGGAAAGTCTGCGGGTGTAGCTCAATGGTAGAGCACCGTCCTTCCAAGTCGGCTACGAGGTTTCGATTACCTTCACCCGCTCTCAGAACGAGAGGCCCCGATGGGGCCTCTCGTCGCGTCTGAGTGCAACAGAGCTTCTGAAGTAGTCGCCTTCGACGACTCTCAGGTCATCGAGGAATGGGTTGCGACGAGAAGGCAGATCATTGAGACCGGAAGACCGATGTCGTAAAGCAGGATCAGCGAGTTACCCGGTTTGAAGTTCTTGTCCTGAACCATCTTCATGATGTGTTGCACGGTGCAAAGCAAAAGGAAGATCGACATCACCGCGGTCATCACTAACCACGTATCCCAACCGCGACTCGCTGCAAGTATCGAACCAACGCCCATGGCGTACGCAGAAAACCCAATCTCATATTGGAAACCATTGGTCTCCCATCCAATGTTCTTTGCAGTGGATTTCGCGAAGACCGTATGCATGAGTCCCGAAACTAAAACTTGGATTCCTGCGGGGAGTAGCAACATCCAGCGCATCGCGTCCTCAGCGAATGCTTCGGCACCAGTCCCACCCGAAACGAACGGCGGAGACCAGCCAAGCCAAGCAAAGACCCAAGCAAGCACGACCACCAACGGCAACATGAGTACGCCCATGGATTCCTCAGTTCTCTTTTCGGTTGTGTGACGAGCGTACTCCTGTGATCTCGTGTTCCTGAGGATCTTCCGAGAACGAGCGAGATCAAAGAGCGTTTGCTCTCAAGGGGCGAATCGCCAGCAATAGGTCCACGAGGCCACGAACGTTCCTTCGTCCTAACTAGTCTCAACACTCATGAAGGCGACATCGATTGGTCACGCAGGGATCCTTATTGAGACCACAGATGTGTCCATCGTCTGTGATCCGTGGTTTCTGCCTGCGTTCCAAGGTTCGTGGTGTGTATTCCCCCGCAACGATCGCCTCTCCACCGACCTGATGTCACGCATCGAATCTGCTGATTACCTCTATATCTCGCACATACACGGCGACCATCTCGATGAATTGTGGCTTTCCGATCACATCGCTCGCACTGCAACGGTCCTACTCCCCGGTTACCCCACGCGAGAACTCGAAAATCGTCTGCATGCACTCGGGTTCGTCAACTTTATGCGAACGGTCGACGGAAAAGAGATCGACCTACTAGGCAGTACCCGAATCGCAATTCATTGCGAGACATCGATCACCGACGGACCTGGAGGCGATTCCGCGCTCGTGGTTTCCGATGACACCGGGCGCCTCGTTAACCAAAACGACTGCCGCACGCACGATCTTGCTGCTCTCACCGCGCACGGACCCATTGATCTCCATTGGGTGCAATACAGCGGAGCAATTTGGTACCCGATGGTCTATGACGAACCGGCTGACGTCATGCGCGAACTCATTGACGCAAAGATTGATAGCCAGTTCGCGAGAGCGCTTCGGTATGTCGAAGTCATCAACGCCCGTGCTGTCGTTCCCAGCGCTGGGCCCCCGGCCTTCCTCGATCCCGAATTGTTTGGCTTGAACATCATCACCGGAGAGGAACTGAGCATCTTTCCCGATCAGGTTGAGTTCATGAATCGATTGTCCGATGCTGGCCGCACCGGGATCCTCGCTATTCCCGGAACCACCATTGCGTTCACGCCCGACCGAATCGATGTCACCCACCCGTGTCCGGCTGACGAAGTTGCGTCGATCTTTCAACAGAAGGAGTCCTACCTTCGCGAGTATCAACGTGACTGGCTCCCATGGATCGAAGACCGCAAGTCACAGTGGGTTCAGCCCACCGATGACCTCGTCCAACGCCTTAAGGAGTGGTGGGAACCACTGCTCGCCGTTGCACCGAATCTCCGCAACGGCGTCGGCGATGTTTGTGTCATCGATACGGGCGATCTCAAGATCGCCATTGACTTCCCTGCCGGCTCCGTGTCGGAATGGAATGGCGCCGACTGCGGCTTTCGCTTCACCATCGATCGACGCCTCGTTGAAACCGTCGCTGCCGAACACGCTGTCGATTGGAGCAATTCGTTGTTCCTGTCCTGTCGCTTCAAGGCCTGGCGTTCAGGGCCGTTCAACGAATACGTCTACAACTTCTTCAAATCGCTCTCTGAAGAACGTATGGCCAGAACTGAAGCCGAAGCTCTGCGTAAGGCCGATCCTGACCGAGGCGGCATTGCCGAAGAAGAAATTCAGATTGGCGAATGGATAGTTCAACGCACATGCCCACATCGCGACGCTGACCTTTCCGTCTTCGGCGTAATTGATGGCGACGAATTGGTCTGCACGTTGCACGGCTGGAGATTCGACAGCGCCACAGGGAAATGTCTCAACGCCGAAGAACGCACGTTGCGCATTCGTCCGGCTGCGAACTGATTCAGTTACCTGTCGACGCCTCTTCGACTGATCGAACGCGACCATCGCCATGGGTGAAGAGAACGTCGTTATAGGCCTGACCCGGACCGATGACTTCAAAAAGTTCGGGGACGTGGAATCCCACGTACACCGCTTTTCTATTTGCTGTCGGTGAAAGGGGTGGTGGAGCGGCATGCATCACGTGACCGAAATGAACCGTTACATCACCAGGTTGGGCATCGACAGCGACGGTGGGCAGCCCATTGATCTGAGACATATCGAGTGACTGCGCTGCGTGATGGTGGGAACCAGCGAGAAACCAGAGTTGTCCGTTTTCCGCACTTGCCTCATCCAACTGAACACCGACGTTCAGTCCGGGGCACAACACGAAATGTCCGCCCATTCCACAGTCGCGGTGCCAAGGCAGATCGGACAACCCTTCAACGACCCCAGGATTCTTGATGACCACGCCCAAGCCATCGAGGCGATCTGGACAGGACTGCAACTGCGCGCCCGAAAGCGCCGCAATAACTTTTAGCCGCTCGTCGGCCGCAAGGTCGGCGAACACCTCGTCACGCTCGGCGAGGTAGGTCACGCGACAGCAAACTTCATTGCCGTCAGAGTCGGTCGCCCACCATGAACGCTTATCATCCGGAGTGGAACGTTGCCGCTCGCGGTCAACTACCTCATTCATCGCGGCAATCTCTTCCGCGCTGAACACGTTTCGCAGAACCAAGAAGCCACAGGTCTGCAGAAAGTGGGACATCTCGTCAACGTCGTCGTCGAGTGTGAAGGATTGGTGTAGCGAAAGCGGAGTTCCGTTTCGGCCAACAAACTCGGAACTCTCGGTCGCCGCATAAATCGGGCGATCGAACCAAAGCGCTTGGAGCACTGGCTCCCAGGCAACAAGGTGTTCGAATGAACCAGTCTCGAGAGTCAGTCGTTCTCCATAGAGAAGACCGAATACCGACCACATCTCATTAACAAAGTCGCTAAACGCATCACCGGCGAGGGAAATGGTGAGACCACTAGCTCGACCCTCCACGACTTCAATATCATCGCCAGTTGATCGATAGGTCCACGCATCGTCGCCAACAACAAAAGTCAGAGAACGACCAGCTGGCATCGACTTGGCCGCATTGGCCCCGCGCCCCTCGTTCAGAAACTGGCGAAGATCCACTCGGTGAAAATTGTTGAAATCGATTTGTTGCATCAGACCTAAGGACATCGCGAACTCCCCCACATGACGTCGGCCAACACCGAGATGAAACTATCGAATCAAACGTTCTGATGCTTCGACAACCTTGCGGTCGATTTCTAACCAACGATCATCAAGCCAGGACTCAAAAGCTGCTCCACTTGGAAGGGAGGCTCGGTCATGTAGTTCAAGAACAACACGTGCATGTGGCCCGGCGTGAGTGAGGCGACGACGAACGCCTGCAAAGGTATCGAGGCCGTCGAAACCGACATGCCACAGAAGAACAACATCCCCCTCGGGGATTGCCTCAAGGAGGGCCGCTGCTCCAGCCGAGCGCGGTGGCAAGAGGCGCTCTAGGCCAACCAACTTGGCGTGCCGTTCAGGTGCGCGCTTTTCTAAACGCTGCACAAGAGCAACACGTTTCTCGTCGTTCGTGCGCGTTCCTTCAGGAAAGATGACTGCGACATCTTTCGGCGACATATTTGCGGCCATTGCTCGAATGCCATCAATCTCTTGGCGAATTGCTGCTGATCCGCGATCTACGAAGTAATTCGGAATTCGTTGACCCACGATGTCAAGACATGGGTCAAGAAGTAATTCCTTCTTCATCACGTAACGCGGGAATCGATGGGCAAGAGAACCAAAGACCCAGGCACTTACGAGTGCGTCGCCGAGGCTCGCGTGGCGACCAAGGCACAAAAGTGGCTTGTCAGACAGCGCCTCAACTCCTTCGACGTCGATACCGAAGCCACAGGTAATGCGTAACGAACGTATGAGCTGCTTCGCCCACCACCGTTGAAGTGCATAGTTCGCCCGCTGATTCTTGCCTTGGCCAACGAGCCACAGGAAGCCAGCCACGCTCACGCCGATCGCCTCGAGCCATGACCAGCAAAGGGCGAACGCCACCAGCCTCAGCGTCGGCAACCGCCACTTCCCCGTCGCAAGGTCAACGAGGATGCAGAGAACCACCCAAAGGGGTAGGAGCACTAAAAGGGCCAGCGCCAAAAACCAAACGGCAGAGATCGTGATAGTTCGGCGTATCCACGGTCTCTTCACCTCAGCATCGTAACGAACCGGTTCTGGCTGGAAGGTGCTCATCGTCGCCAAACCTGGGTGCGGTACTCTGCACCCCAGTCGACAGCGGATGGGGATCGTCATGACGACAGAGCAACTTGTACCCGAACATGATCCAAGTGCGTCTCTGGGCGCAACTCGCAGGATCATGAATGGTGGATTGCCAGTCGGACCGGCGACCCACTTGGCCGAGGAACGTGAGCGACTCGCAAAGCTCACATGGGTGAATTTTGATGTGAAGCAGATTGGCTCGACTCTCGGAGCCGAGATTTCAGGCGTGGACCTACGCAACGAACTCTCAACGGAAACTATCGCTGAGATTCAGAAGGCCCTCGATGACTACAAGGTCATCTTTTTCCGAAATCAGCCGCTGACCTCCGATCAGCACGTCGCCTTCGCCAAGCGGTTCGGCGAACTTGAGGTCCATCCATTCATCCCGTCGAATACGGGCGTTCCTGAATTGGTTCGGTTCGAAAAGACTGCCGAGGTTGCTGGATATGAGAATTCTTGGCATCACGATGTGACCTGGCGGGCTGCGCCTTCCATGGGAGCAATTCTTCACGCCATCGAAGTGCCGCCCGTCGGAGGCGACACGCTCTTTTCCGACATGGGCGCGGCCTACGACGGTCTCTCCGATGAGATCAAAAATACCATCGATGGTTTGTTCGCCGAGCACGACTTCATGAAGAGTTTCGGTCGCACCGTTCCTGAGGAACGTATGGCGGAGACTCGAGAAATGTTCCCCATGGTCGATCACCCCGTCGTGGTTCGACACGAACGCACAGGCCGCAAGTTGCTGTATGTGAATCGGAACTTTGTCAACAAGATCAACGGACTACCCGAGGCCGAGAGCCGAGAACTCCTCAATCACCTCTGCGACCAAGCCGCCACTTGCGAATACCAGGTTCGATTCCAATGGGAACCAGATTCCATAGCGTTCTGGGACAACCGAGCAGTGCAGCACTACGCATCGAGCGACTACTGGCCGCAACGCCGCATCATGGAACGGGCGAGTGTTATCGGAACCCGACCAACTGCCTAACGGTCGAAGCCCATTTAAAGCGCGTGCGCGGTTCCCTCGGCCAAAGGAATCTCGACTGCGGTTGACCGAAGACGATCACGCACTCGCTTCACAGGCATACACGCCACAACGATGGCCCCGACAATCATCACCGGGATCATGGCGGTGAACCCTTTAGCGAGCGCGTGAGCAAACGCTTCTTGGATCTGTTCACGCACCCCATCAGATAGAGCGGCGATCTTCGTTGGTGCACCTTGAATGGAATCGACCGGAAAATCAGGGAGCCGCTTTTGTACGCCGTTTACAAGCGTGTTGGTAAAGATCGTTCCTACGAGGGCCACCCCGAGTGCGTTCCCAAGCAGACGAGACAGCATGATCGTAGATGTCGCCATTCCGATATCCGGTGCATCAGTGAATCGCTGAATCACGTACAGAAGAGTCTGCATCACGAAGCCGATTCCCATTCCGACCAACATTGCCGAACCCACGACAAACGCAGCTGACGTCGAAGCGTCGATAGTGGAAAGAAGAATCATTCCAACGCATGACACGACCATGCCCACGAACGGAACCACGACATGGCCTCCACGTCGATCGGTGATCTGGCCGGCAACGATTGTGCAAAGTCCCGAAGTGACTGCGAACGGAGCCAGCAGCAATCCGGCTTGGGTCGCACTTATGCCACGCACCGCTTCAAAGAACAATGGCGGGTAAACGATCGCCGTTCCGAACGCCAGCCCTGAGAGCAGATTGGCCGATAGGGCCAACGCCTTCACCCGGCCGGAGATCACACGCAACGCAAGAATTGGCTCTGGAGTTCTGCGTTCGTGAAAGACAAACAGAAGAACGAGCACAACCGAAAGACAGACGAGACCGATCGTGCGCACACTCAGGAATCGGACTTGGCCGCCGGTGCCACCGATCGCGAGAAGTAACGATGCAGCCGCACCCGCGATCAGCAAAGCTCCACGCACGTCGATGCGATGTGCGACTCGATTCGTAGATTTGGGAACAAACATCAACGTAATGAGACAGAGGATCCCGCTCGGGATGTTGACGAAAAAGGCCCATCGCCACGAGAAGTTGTCGGTGAAGAATCCACCCGCCCACGGACCCAAGATCGCGGTGACCGCAAAGACCACTCCCGTGTAGCCGAGATACCTGCCGAGCTTGTCGGCGGGCATGACATCAGCAATAAGAGCCATGGCAAGGGCCGTGATTCCACCCGCCCCGAATCCTTGAAGCACACGCGTACCGATCAACATCGGCATCGACTGAGCGAGACCACACAACATTGATCCGACCATGAACGTCACGACGGCAATGATGAAGACACGTCGACGACCAAAGATGTCGCCGAGCTTTCCGTACACGGCCATTGTGGTGACCTGCGCGAGTAGGTAACTGGTCGTCAGCCAAGGCAGGAGCGAAACGCTGCCGAGTTCGCTGAGAATCGTCGGAGCGGCGGTGGCCACGATGGCACCATCGAGTCCAGAAAGCGTTGCTCCAAGAAGGATTCCGAAAAAAATAACCAACAAGCGGTTGCGCGACAGATGAACGGTCACCCCGCTCGCCGTTGCCGAACCGCTCGTGGTCACTTTGAAGAACGGCGTTGTTCTCGCGCCTCTCGGCGTACCGCATCGGCGGCATTGTGTCGCTTCATGGACCCAAGTGGATCTTGCTTAAAGGCTTCGACCGATGCCTGATGCCCAGCGAGCGCTTGGAACTCGGAGCCAGCGCGAATGGCCGCCCGGACTCCCATGATCTCTGCCTGACGATGCACCATCCGCTTATTGATCTGAGCGAGATCGGTAGCAACAGCTGCAATCTGCGCCGCTACATCGAGTACCTCTTCGTCAAGGTGGTCGGCCGGGAATGAGCGATTCGCCCAACCGATTTGTGCTGCTTCCGGACCAAGCATTTCGCCGCCCGTGAGCATGATTTCCATCGCTCGCCGCATTCCGAGAAGAGGCTCGTGGTACTGACAATCGGGCGGTGAGGCAACGCGCACAATCGGATAGGAGATCCGAGCGTCATCGGCGACATACACAAGGTCACACGCCTGTACGAGTTCTGTGGCGCCGGCAATTGCGTAACCATGCACCTGTGCAATGACAGGTTTCGCGAGATCCCAGAATCGGAACCAATTGTCGGTGACCTGTCGGGCCCACTCGCCATCGCCAGGCGCAGTATGAAACGGAGGCGACACCATGAGGTCGCCAGCGAGGTCATAACCGGAAGAGAAACAGGCTCCCCCGCCGCGAATGATTGTTACGCGTACATCGGGATTTCGATCATTGGTCTCGAGTGCGATCAGCAATTCAGTGCGCATCGCCGTCGAGATGGCATTTCGCTTGTCTGGTCGATTCAGCGTGATTCGGCAAATGCCGTCGCCGGGCGTGTCGAGCGCAATTGTTTCAAACGTTGTCATGTCAATGCCCCTGTGTATCGCGAGTCCCGGCGAGGTCAGCGACGAGATTCAATCCCTCGTCGGTTTCTGAACGAATAATCAAACCCGTGAGACCCATTTTGGTCCAGGACTCCCAGCGCTCGCGGATACGAGCAGGAGATCCAATGAGCGAGCCGTCATCGTGGTATTCATCGGGAACTGCAGCGATCGCATCGTCGCGCTTTCCCGCCATCCAACATTCGTGAATGCGCTGCGCTGCTTCGGGAAACCCTCTGCGCGCCATCGATTCGCGGTGGTAGTTGTAAGTTGCTGACCCCATACCGCCGACATACATCGCTGTGAGCGGCTTCATGGCATCGATCGCGCCTTGCACATCATCGGTGAGCACAACGCTGACTCCACCAAAAATCTCGAAGTTGTCGGGACGTTGACCGCGTTTGGCGAACCCCGATTCAAGATGAGGCCCATAGACCGCTGGACCTTCTTGGCCCCACCCCATCGGAAGCATGCCGTCGCCGATCTCGGCACACAGTTCGGTGTTCTTCGGACCTCCAGCGGCAAGCCACAGTTCAATCTCTCCCGTCGGATGCAGAATCGAACGCAAGGGTTTGCCTTGACCAATTGCACCGGGACCGTTGTATGGGAGAGGGAACTCCGGACCATCGTTCGTAAGCGGCTCTCGAGCGAAAACCTTTTTCATGATGTCGACGTATTCACGCAATCGTCGGTTCGGACTCCCCCATGGCTGTCCGTACCAGCCTTCAACGATCTGCGGACCTGACACACCAAGACCGATGATCACTCGGTTACCGCCTGCAAGCGCATCGATCGTCAAGGCGTGCATGGCTGTTGCAGCAGGAGTTCGGGCAGCAATCTGAACAACGCCTGTGCCGAGTTTGATTCGTTTTGTTACAGCGGCGAGATACGCGAGTGGTGAGAGCGCGTCGGAGCCATAGGCCTCGGCGGTCCAGACGGAATGAAACCCAAGTTCCTCGGCCAGAAGCACTTGCTCAACCGGCATGTTGAGAGCAGCCCCGCGATAGAGGTCAAGCCCGAGAGCAAGTTTCATTTACCGATCCCTCCGACAACGGTCTGGGCGTAGCCACCACAACTATGAAGTTGTGGATTGATCACGCTCCCCCTGAACACTTCACTGCTCAACCTAGTTCGCGTCCACGGGGCACACGTATGCCCAGCGCGGCGCCGAACCCTGCGACTGCGGTAGCCATCACAAATGTCGCAATCAATCCGGGGATCTCAGAATCGGTGACAGACCCGATTGTTGAGACCAGAACACCGGCGATTCCAATGCCAAGAGCAGCGCCCAACGTGTCGCTCAACTGGAGTGCAGTCGTGGTCTTGCCTTCTTGGTCCTTGGGCGAGATTTCTAGTGCCACATGCGAGAGGGGTGAGAACGCCAATCCCATACCGAAGCCGGCGACTGCCCATGCAATAAGACCGATCCATGCAGGAACCGACGGCACCAACACCAGCAGCATCCCTGCCGCACCCAAAGCGATGATTGCCATACCGAACACAACGAGCACTGTGGCCCCTCGCGTACGGATCCATCGGGCCTGAAGCCACGATGAGAGTGTCCAGAGAACTGAGGCGGTCGTCATGGCTAGACCGCCATAAACCGGCGACAAACCTCGCACTGCGGTAATTGCGAACGGCACGAATGCGTCGGCCGAATAAAAGCCGAAATTCAGGAGGCCTCTGACCGCGACGGTTGCCGGCATTCCCGCATGTGCTCGCAGTGTGCCGATCGGGGTCAGCCGACGAAATGGCGGCACCATGATCGCCACACCAAGAACGGATACCGGGACCGCTACGCCGAGTTGATGAGAACCAAGACCAACAAGAAGTAGTCCAGCTCCGAACGCGACGAGGAGAGCGTTCATCAGATTGCGATCGCTCGATCGTTCTGTCGGAGCTGGTACCGATCTCACTCCGAAAATCGCGATGACTCCGATCACTGCCGAAAGCGGAAGCAGACCGAGGAACACCCAACGCCAACCAACAGTTTGGGCGATCCATGCTGCGATGACCGGCCCTAGGAGGGACGGAATCATCCATGCACTCGAGATCAAGGCGAACATCTTTGGCCGCTGTTCGAGTGGATACGTTCGTCCAATACAGACATAGGAGGTCGCTGGCATTGCGCCGGCGCCAAGCCCTTGGAGCAGTCTGCCGAGTACGAGAACAAACATTGACGACGCCGTGCCACCCACGACCAACCCAAGAGCAAAGAGGACCAGACCGACTGCAAATGGGACAACTGGTTTCATTCGGTCCGAGGCCGTCGCAGCGAGCACCACGCCGACAAGAGTTCCGAGGAAAAACGCGCTGAACACCCATCCGTAAAGCGCAAGGTTGCCGAGGTCTGATTCCACCAGCGGCATCACCGTCGCAACCGACATTGACTCAAACGCGACAAGCGTGACGATCGAGACGAGGCCAGACGTTAGAAGGCGGCGACCCGGAGCAAACACTCCGAGGACTGCTCCCCGATGCACACTCAACTCAAGGGCGTCATCAGGCGTTGTTGTCACCCATGAAGGATACGACGAGCGCCCCCGCCAGGATTCGAACCCGGAACCTGCCGGGTAGAAACCGGCTGCTCTATCCAGTTGAGCTACGGAGGCATAACTAGCCCGAAGCGTACGTGCCGAGTCCGGTCACGACTGACACGGTGATACGGGTTCGGGTCATAGCCCCCGCCTGTCGTATGATGAACGTTCTCATGGTGGTCGTAGCTCAGCTCGGTTAGAGCGCCAGGTTGTGGCCCTGGAGGTCGGGGGTTCAAGTCCCCTCGGTCACCCCATTGTGGTGATGGTCGTCCGTCGAAAGGCGGGCGACCATCGCACTGCTATTCACGCAACTCAACGTCACCCATCACCTGTGACAAACAGCGCTCATACGACAAGCACACGCAGAGCGGAGTGGTAGGTTGACCACTTACAAGCGCCTCTAGCTCAATTGGCAGAGCATCGGACTCTTAATCCGCAGGTTCTGGGTTCAAGTCCCAGGGGGCGTACCAACTGGATTCGACAGCGAAGCGTCGCAGATCCGGAACATAAAATGAACAAAGGCCCGGGCAAGCGCCCGGGCCTTTCTCATTTACTAACTGTCTTTCGACAACCGTCTTTCAACGACTGCCATTCACTTGTTGTGCTCAGCGACGACGTGCAGGTGCTTTACGAGCTGCAGCCTTGCGAGCCGGGGCCTTACGCGCTGGTGCCTTGCGTGCTGGAGCCTTACGGGCTGGAGCCTTCTTGGCAACGGCCTTTTTCTTGGCTGGAGCCTTCTTGGCGGGAGCCTTCTTCGCAACAGCCTTCTTCTTGGCCGGTGCCTTCTTGCCAGCGATGACGGCATCTTTGAATGCCTTCAGCGGGGTGATCTTGGCGGCCTTCTTGGCCGGAACCTTCACGGTTGCACCAGTCTGCGGGTTACGGGCCAGACGCGGTCCGCGCTGCACACGGCGGAACTTCGCGAAGCCGGTAAGAACCACATCTTCACCAGTCGCCACCGTATCGGTGATCGTGATGATGAACTCTTCGACGAAGGCAACAGCCTGCTTCTTGTCGATTTCGAGTCGCTCGGCGAGTTCAGCAGCCAGTTCTCGTTTGTTCACGCTCTATCTCCTTGATTCCCGACGGCCACCATCGGTGGTGGCTCGTGACGACCGGGGAGGTAAGCGTCGCGCACTCTTCACCAAGAATCGCGGCAATCGGGCAAGAAAAACCCGAAATCTTCTGATCGGATTGTGTCTTTCGTCTCTCCCATGACAAACACATCAGGAGTGATCGATCAACAAAAACTCCGAAAATGACTCAAATACTGAAAACAATCTTTCCGAAATGGTCTCCGTCGAGCATTTCCGCGAACCCGGAACGAGCCTCTGAGAGCGGTCGGACCGAATCTACGACCGGCCGCACGCCTGTCGAATCGACCATAGAAACAAGGCGTTGGAGTTCACCTCGGGTGCCCATCGTGGACCCGACGACCGATCGTTGAAGGAAGAAAACTTGTGTGAGATCTGCTGAGGGATCATCTCCAGTGGTCGCTCCGGAAACAACCACAACTCCGCCTGGCCGGACGGCACGGATCGACTGGGCCCACGTGGCCTTGCCAACCGTTTCAATGACCGCGTCGACACGTTCAGGAAGCCGCTCGTCGGTTGCGAAGCTGTCATGTGCGCCAAGTTCAAGCGCCTTGGCTCGCTTTTGTTCGCTCCGACTCGTCGCCCAAACGCGCAGACCCGCTGCACGAGCCAAAACAATTGCGGCGGTTGCCACTCCCCCGCCTGCACCCTGAACAAGAACCGTGTCACCCGGTCGTAGGGCTGCTCGTGTGAACAGCATCCGGTAAGCGGTGAGCCAAGAGGTTGGAAGGCAGGCCGCTTCTTCGAAGGTCAGCGTTTCTGGCTTCGGAATGAGATTGCGGCGAGGCACAGCGATGCGTTGGGCGAGGGTTCCGGGAAACCGTTCCGACAACAGCGACCGACGTGGGTCAAGGGTTTCGTCGCCATCACCTGCGTCCGGATCGGCAATCACCGCATGAACAATGACCTCATTACCGTCGGAGTCAACACCCGCTCCATCGCAGCCAAGAATCATCGGCAACTGTTCCGGCCGAAGCCCGACACCTTTGAGGCTCCAGAGATCGTGATGGTTAAGCGCCGAAGCGCGGAGGTCTACCAGCACCCAGCCCTCAGGAATCTCTGGCTCAGCAACCTCACCGAGGGTCAACCCGTTGAGTGGATTCTCCGCATCGAAAGACGTTGCTGTGACAGCAAACATTTAACCGACAACAACCGTTTCGCGCTCGAGAGCATCAAGTTCTGCCCGAACTGCGTCGGCTCCCGAAAGTCTCACTATGACCACGCCCTCGGCGTCAGCTCGAACAACAGTCGGAGCACGGCGCACTTTGTAGGCACTGGCCAGATCAAGATGCTCGGCCACATTGAGCACGACAACTGAATCTTCTGTTCGCTGCGTCGAAATCTGCTCGACAACACGAGGACAAACGGCACAGAACTCGGTTGTGAATACCAGCCACAGCGGTTTTCCGGTTCGATGAGGAGCGGGGATCTGTACCCAACCACCTTTTCGTTCGGGACGTTCAGCGTCGAAGAGTTCGCTTTCTTCGCGCTCGATGGTGACCACCCGCACGCCTCCACGAATGCGTACGAACAGCACATACATTTCGCAACCGACGCAAAGGCCCGTTGTGGCGGCAACAGCAGCAAGTGCAGCGACGATCAGTGCCAGCGTCCAGCCAATCGTCGACGCACCCGCGAGAAAGGCGATTGTTGATGAACCGAGAAAGAGCACGCCAATGGTCGCTGCGAAACGCGGTGGCCGCGGATCTTCAAGCTCACGCGGCGAAGCCAGACGCGGCTTTATGACCGAAGCGTAAAAGCGAAGCACCGGCCCCCACTTGGGTCCGAATGCCGCACCGAGAAACAAGACCACGCCAAAAACGGGCACCACCAACCATTGCCCGGCCATAAAACCGAGGACCAGTGCCCCAGCCAGAACAGCTTGATTGGTGCGGGGGCCCCGCGGATCGATTGGTGCTGGAGAACTCGCCATCTGCCCATCCTAATCCCGACCTATTCGATCGACAATAGGAACTTCTTGCAGTCAGGAGCGTTCGAGCCTTGTCACAACTTCCACATGGTGGGTATGAGGAAACATGTCGATTACCACCGATTCAACTGGCTGATAGCCCTCGGCGTTGAGAAGAGCGACATCTCGTCCTGCTGCTGCTGGGTCACAACTCACCAGCACGAATCGCTCAGCGCCAGCCGCGGCAAGGACCTTGACGGCTTTGCGACCAAGCCCGGCTCGTGATGGATCAGCAACAAGGATTTTGGCGGGCGGAACACGGAATCGTTCGATTGACGTGCCCACAACTCGCGCATCGAGGTCGGCAAGATTTACTTTGGCATCGGCGACCGATGATCGGCCTCGTTCAGCAGCAACGACCCGCCAGTTGTCCCGCCCTGCAATCAAACTCCCAGCGAAAAGGCCAACTCCGCAATAGGCATCGACGAGAGTGGCCTGCTCGGCGTGGGTGTCTTCGAGAAGATCGCTCACCATTGACTTGACTATGTCGACGAGTGCATCGGCCCCATCGGGGCGCGTTTGGAAAAATGATTCTGCGGAGATTCGCCACATACGACCAGCCACTTCTTCGTGGATCCAGGCGCGCCGGCCGGCTTTCAGCTCATCGACACCGATGACGAGCACGTCTGATGGCAGTCGAACGCCAGCCGCCGATGGGGTCACCACAGCGATTCGTTCGCCGCTGGCGATGCCGACCCTCAGTACAACTTCAGTGGCGGAACCAAACTCGCCGTCGACGAGTAGTTCTTCGAGACGCGGATGCGCTACCGCACAAGATGAGAGGTCGAGTACATCGTGACTCGAACCCATCCGAAGTCCCGCACGACCGTCGACCACTGCCGCCCGCAATGTTGTGCGAAATCCCCAAGGATCGAGAACTGGCCCTTGGACAACGTTTGGCTCTTTCCACTTGCCGAGACGGCGCAGGGCATCGACAACGATTTCCGCCTTGGCATCGAGTTGCGCTCCGTGAGCAAGATGGGCGAGATCGCAGCCCCCACAACCTTGAAGGACATTTGGACACACGGGCTCGATACGACCAGGCGAAGATTCGAGCACCTGAACGATTCGACCGTGTTCGCTTCCTTTTCGTTCGATGACCGAAACTTCAAGTCGTTCGCCGGGAAGTCCACCATCGACAAGGACGACTCGTCCGTCCTCACGGCGTGAAAGTCCTACGCCCCCGGCGACCAGTCTTTCGACATCCACAACCACCGCCCGATCAGAGAATCGTCCCGGTGAGCGATCGGAATCAAAATGGTCGGTCACCTGAGCAGCGTAGGCGGGTATCGTCGCCACAACGTTCAACTCGGAGAAAGTTCGCCATGACGACTCCAGCAGTCCCCCGCAAGATCCAAATTTCGCCGTCGGTTCTCACAGCTGATTACGCAAGACTTGGCGAAGTTTGTGTGGAGCTTGAACGAGGTGGCGCTGACCTCATCCATTGGGACGTCATGGACGGCAATTTCGTTCCAAACCTTTCGTTCGGGGCGGAAGTCATTGCATCAATCCGTCCACTTCTCACCATTCCGTTCGAGTCACACCTGATGGTCAACGAACCCACCTGGATTCTCGACGCCATGATCGATGCTGGTTGCAGCACAGTTATGGTCCACGCCGAGGCCTGCCGCCATCTTCACCGGACGCTTGGTCACATTCGCGAACTTGGGGCTACACCGGCAGTTGTCATAAATCCGGCAACTCCGCTTGAAGCGATTGTTGAAGTTCTCGACCTGGTTGGACTCGTTCTCATCATGTCGGTCAATCCCGGTTTCGGTGGCCAGTCCTATATCGCTTCGGTCGAGCACAAGACGAGACGCTTGCGGGAAATCATCCTCGAGCGAGGGCTCGATATCGATATCGAGATCGATGGAGGTATTGCACCTTCAACGATTGCATCAGCCGCCAACGCCGGAGCGAATCGATTCGTCGTCGGAAGCGCAATGTTTCGGGACCCCGATGGCTTCGAGCACGCCACGAATGAATTGCGGGCTCTCGCTACCGCAGCGACCGCGTAAATCAATGAGTGCGGCACGACCCAGCCATCGATCGCTGATTCTGTTTGCTCTCGTCCTCGTCGCCCTGGCCGCAGTCGGTATCGGAGTTTGGGCGTTCGCTGAGAAACCGCAAACGCGCTCTGCTGTGAAACTGTGTGAGCAACTCACTCAGGTGAACACACTCTCAACATCCATCGTCACTCTTGACCCGACAACACTCGGGCCACAGGTCGCGGAATTGCAACGCGCAACGAGCGTTGCCCCTTCCGATATCCAGGCCCAACTCACGGTGCTGGCAACCTTCGTTCAGGAAATCGCCGATGCAGTGCGAGCATCACCCGTCGACAAGAAGGCCGCATTGACCACAGCGTTGGCAGAGCGACAGGCACGTATCGACGAAGTGACCGCCGCTGGTCAAGCCGTCGAAGGCTGGACCATCACGAATTGCGGAACGTCACTGAGAACTACAACAACCCGGCGCTAAAGCGCTGGTTTGGAATTAGTTCAACTCGCCGCGCTTGAGAATCACGTTGTCGACGATTCCGTAGGCCTTTGCCTGCTCGGCAGTAAACCAACGATCTCGTTCGGAGTCGACCTGGATCTGCTCGGCCGGTTGGCCAGTATGGAACGAGATGCGTTCGGCCATGAGTCGCTTGATGTAGGCCATCTGCTCGGCCTGGATAGCAATGTCTGATGCTTGACCCTGAACGCCACCGAGCGGCTGATGCATCATGATGCGAGCGTGAGGAAGCGTGTAGCGCTTTCCGGCAGCACCGGCACAAAGCAGAAACTGACCCATCGACGCAGCGAGACCCATGCAGATGGTTCCGACATCGGGAGTAATGAACTGCATCGTGTCGTAAATCGCCATTCCTGCGGTGATCGATCCACCTGGAGAATTGATGTAGAGCCAGATGTCTTTACCAGGGTCTTCGCCCTCGAGGTACAGCAACTGCGCCACGATTTGGTTGGCGACTGCGTCGTTCACATCGCTGCCTAGAACGACAATTCGATCCTTGAGGAGCATGCGGAAAATATCCGCTCCCGGCTCAGCGATGGAGGCGGCCATGGCCACCTGCGGTGCGATCGGGGGATTCGACATCGGGCTCCTTCCAACGGAATGTTTGCCAATCGCTTCAGACTGACTCGTGCAGGCTACAGGCCCAGCCGACTCAAGCGACGCGCTGGGGAGGGCATCTTGGCTCGTCCGCCCGGCCATGTTGGAGCGAGAGGGTTAGAGGTACAGCGCCCCAAGCACTCCCACTGCATTCACGCACATGTGGGCAACGATCGACGGGCCAAGCCGGCCATTGGCCCGGATGACAAGCAGCGCGAACACCGCCCCGTATGAGGCGGTGACGCCGACGATAAAAGCTGCCTGTGCCACCGAGTTGCCTTGTGCATGGAACATGCCGAAGACCAGCGACGTGACGATCACGCCAACGATGAGGTTCCACCTTCGCCCAACCGACCGCAGGAATAAGCCGCGGAAGAACAATTCCTCAACGACCGGTGTGCACACAGCGACGAGCACGAAGATCGCCAACGCTGTGAGCAACGATGGCTTGGTCGGAAGGAACTCCGTATTCGTCGGAGCTGCCTCATTCGAAAGAATCGACCAGGTCACTCCCCCGACTCCCGAGATCACAAGTGCCGCCAGTCCGCCAAGAACTCCCCATCCAAGATCAATAGGGCGGAAATCCAAACCAAAATCCAGCCGAAGACTGCGCTGGCCCTTCCAGTAACTCGCAACGATCGGCCAACCGAGAAATCCGAGCCAACCGCAGATGACACTGATTGTTAACGCTCCGACACTGAGTTCTGTAAGAGAACTGTCTGACTCTGATCCGGTGGCGACAAGAACGATTGCTCCGACGATGCCTCCGACGAGCCACAACGCCAGACCAATGAGCACATCTCCGAGACCCCAACGAACGACTGGGTGGGCCGCAGGCCCTTTCGGCTCGGTCGAAAGATGCGAGACCACCGGCGTCGTTGGTGGTTGTGGCTGCGGCGGTGTTGGTGGTTGGTTCGGAAGCGTCACGACAGTTCCTTGGCAAGCGTTCGTAGCGCCCGACCTCTGTGACTCATCGAGTGTTTCTCATCTGCGCTCATCTGAGCGAATGTGCGGCCGTTTCCTTCATCGGGAATGAAGATCGGGTCGTAACCGAAACCACCGTCACCTATGCGCTCAATCGCGATGTGTCCTTCGACGGCGCCCATTGCAACCGTTTCACTACCGTCGGGCCACTGCACAAGCACAACGGTGCGAAATCTTGCCCGGCGCTGTTGCACCGTCGTCGCACCGACTGCCTTGAGTTCCTTGAGCAGTTTTTCGATATTGGCTTCGGCATCGCTCGGTTCGCCGGCGTATCGGGCTGATCGCACACCTGGCACACCACCGAGGGCGTCAACCTCAAGTCCCGTGTCATCTGCGAGTGCCGCACAACCGGTGGCTGCAGCGATTGCCGATGCTTTCAGTCGCGCGTTTCCCTCGAGGGTGTCGGCGTTTTCTTCAACATCAGCAATTTCTGCTGGACGCGGCTCTAAGACCACACCGCAGTCCAGCAAGATCTCTTCAATCTCTCGCACCTTGTCGGGATTCGCGCTCGCACAAACGAGACGTTGACCGACCATGGAACTCAATCCCGAGGAGGTGGTGGATCGGCGAGCAGAAGCTTTTGTAGCGTGAAAAGTTCTTTGATTCCGCCCTCGGCGAGACCAAGGAGTTCGTCGAGTTCTTCACGACTGAAACTCATACCTTCCGCAGTGCCTTGCACTTCAAGGAAGCGTCCGCCCTCGGTCATAACCACGTTCATATCGACTTCAGCCGCCGAATCTTCGACGTAGGGAAGATCGAGTACGGGGGCGCCGTTGACGATGCCCACCGAAATTGCCGCGCAAGCTTCGGTTAGCGGATGGGTCGCGATTCCGCCTGCTTGCACAACGCGTGTCAACGCATCGTGCAGTGCGATGTAGCCACCAGTGATTGCGGCGGTGCGAGTACCACCATCGGCCTGCAGAACATCACAATCGACAACAACCTGACGTTCGCCGAGGGCGACCATGTCGCAGACACCTCGAAGAGAGCGACCGATGAGCCG
>Ga0209296_1000847_pt1 | contig 25482 bp, 38 predicted proteins | sample S_130206_EF_Meta_FD_187319 | JGI IMG/M metagenome (GOLD analysis project Ga0209296, IMG submission 187319) | Freshwater microbial communities from Lake Simoncouche, Canada to study carbon cycling - S_130206_EF_MetaG (SPAdes) (version 2) | ecosystem: Environmental > Aquatic > Freshwater > Lake ...
CAATGCTGTGGCTGTAGAATTTGATATTAAGTTTGAGTATTTAGAAGACCCGGATACTGCGCCAATACTATCAGTTAATCTAGCTAGTATCAATCCAGCAGTTGAAGGACTGACATTTACCAAAGTAGGAACAGATACAATCAAGGTCAAAGGAACACCAGTTAATGTGTTCACTGATGAAATCTTTCGTTTCTTATTCGATGATAAATCTGAACGAGATCTTGCCCCAACTAATACCGAAGATTGGAAAACTATTATAAAATGGGCTCCTCCTGGATTGAAAGAGAAAACTGTAGCCTATAACTTTGCAGTTAAATACGATGATAATCCAGCGGCTGCTGTTCCTATTGTTGGAGCCACTGTAACAGCTACACTATCTCAAAATGTAGCCTGGCTGTTTGATCCGTCTCTGGCTTATTTTAAAGATCTAGTAAAGAAGGGGAAAGTATAATGCCACCAGCAGCAAGAGGCGCAGGAACAGACAGTGTTTTTAGTAAAACAGGTAGTGGGAAAAAATGTGGGAAACCAGTTACCACAGCGACTGATGCTTGTTCAGGCGATGTATTTTTTAATAACAAAGGTGCTGTGCGTATAGGAGATTCAGTAGCTTCACATTCTGCTGGAGGATGCGCACCAGACGGATCAGCACTCACTAGCTCATCAGGCAGTGTGTTTGTTAACAATAAAGGTGTTGCAAGAATTGGTGATGAATACACCGGTGACAATACCATTACTTCAGGTAGTTCAGATGTTTTTATAGGTGGATAATGAAAAAGTTTTTTTGGAAGATACTAGGTTTCCTTAGTTTAGGAATGGCCTACATTGGGCTAATCACCCCTGGCATACCCTACAGTTGTTTTGTAGTGTTTGCCGCTTATTGTTTTGCCAAAGGGTCGCCTAAAATGCACGCCTGGTTGTACAATCATAAAATATTTGGCCCGTTCCTAACCAATTGGGGTGAGAAACGAGTATTTCCAAACAAGATGAAATACTTCATGTTGGCCATGATGTCTAGCAGTTTGGTTATCATGTGGTTGACAGCAGTGCCCGTTCGTGGTATACTGTTTACAGCAGCCTTTATGTGTCTAGTGGCAATTTGGGCTTGGCGTTTTCCAGGTAGTGTTGAAGAACATGATAAGCGCATTGCAGAAGGCCGCAAGATTGGTTGGTTTAATAATTATATCTAGTCAACGAATTTCTGGGCTAAGGCGTTAAATATATACAGGCTCTAAGGAGAAGGTTATGAAAAAGGTCTTGATTGGTTTAGCCATCGCTGCAACAGCATTTGGTGCTAATGCACAACATACTAGTAATAGTATGATTCGTGGACACGGCTGGCAAGGGCCACAACATCATTATCATGGAGGTAATGGTTGGGGATGGATTGCACCAGCGGTAATTGGAGGTGCTGTAGTTTATGCGGCAACAAGATCTCCTGTGGTTGTACAACAACCTGTTATCGTGCAACAACAGCCTATAGATGTAGTTTACATTGACGGAGTTGCTTATAAAAAGCAGATCATGGTCATCAACGGTCAGTATCAAGAAGTTTTAATAAGATTATAATTCACACACACAGAAAACATTTAACACAATAGGAAAAAAATGGTAACAGGAAAAGTAAAGTGGTTTAACGACACCAAAGGTTTTGGTTTCATTACTCCCGACGACGGTGGCGCAGATTTATTTGCACACTTTTCACAGATTAATTCGAGTGGCTTCAAGAGCTTACAAGAAGGACAGAGTGTAAGGTTTGAAGTAACTCAAGGTATGAAAGGCGCACAGGCTAGTAACATCCAGCCTGCCTAAAAGAATTGTTGTAATCCCTTCAAAGCGAAGGCATGTTGGACGGCGGTTCGATTCCGCCCAGGTCCACCATAAGGAAGTTTGTGAAAAAAGTAAAATACGACTATGTTACTATTAACAAAGGTGTTCAAAATTTCGAACACAAGTTGTTGATTGGTGTTTGGGAAGATGATGTTTATCGTCCACTAAACAGAAACGAATTAGAGTGGTTTGCTACTCAATATACTTTTGATCCAAACATTACTGGTGCTAAGTTAGTTAAACAACCAGTTTCCTTATGATGGGCCTGCACTTGGTTTCGACAGCGTGAGATAGTAGAGACGGCAACACGGTAGGCGATGACCGCAAATCAAGCAAATAAAGTAAATGCAAACGCAGATACATTCGAGTTCAGTGGATTCAACTTCACAGGTAATACCGTTCGCGGTGCTGCCAATGAAGGTAGATTTGCTCTAGCAGCCTAAGAAACTGCAACTCCGGGGTAGCTATACCTTGTAAACCAAACTAGTAGAACCCGCTTCGGCGGGTTTCTTTTTGATGGCACAATAAATATATTCAGCAACATAGTTGCTCTATGACTGTTTGGCTAGCAAGGACCTGTAAGGGCGATGGATGCGTCTGTCAATAGCTTTTGGACGATTTAATTCGATTAGGGCACTCTGGTGCCTTTTATTTTGGTTACAAAATTGGTTGACAAGACAGCCGTCTCCTGTTATAATTATTACTAGACACACAGAAAGGGCTCAAAATGAGCAGAGTAGAAACAAGAGTTATTGAAATTTGCCCAGGAGAATGGGTAGTACAATTTGAAGGCGGACTAGGCGGCTGGACTACCTTTTCGGATACATTTGTTACAGAAGCTGAGGCTCGGGCATTCGAAGCAGAGCAAATTGAGTCAGCAGATTTTGGAGAAGAAGAATGACTTACATTAAAAGCCCGGCCGAACTTGGTCTTAAAACAGATTCGCAAGGCATCTACGTTGAGTCCAATAAACCTCGTATTGAAGCCATGATGTCAACGGGATTTTTAGAGTTCGGAGTCGGGGACACTCGAGAAGATGCTGAGTATAGTACCATCGCAAGTCGTATGCGTGGTCACGAAAGTTCTAAAAATCTAGGATGGCAACATTATTTGTTAGATTCTATCCCTGCCCCTGGATATAGAGATTATGTTTTGCATAAAGAAATTCGACAAACCTTTGCGGCACAATTAGAAGATCCGGTTACAAAAAAACGGAACGAAGTGTTTCGGGTTGCAGTAGAAGCATATCTTATTGAGGAATTTGTCAAGTCCAAAGACTTTGAACCAATACGTCAATGGCTCAATGAGAAAATCCGTAAGTGTGCGGCAAAACTTAATCCTAATCACGAGAAACAAGAAGTTAATCTTCGTAATGTGCAAGATCTTGTTATTAAAAAAGTCCTGTCTGCTCTCCGACAAAACGGTATTGTAACTAACTTCGTTTGCGAATTAGCGGCACGAATTGGTAAAACCATTTTATTCTTAGAACTTGCAAAAAATATGCAAGAAGAATTTGGTCATGAGTCTATGTTCATCATGGCATATGGTGTTGGTCTTAGTGTTAAGACCTCATACAAAGACGAAATTATAAAATACAGTAACTTTGCTGGCATGCAGTTTATTGACGCGGCAGATGCTGACGCAGAAAAACAGTATAAGCAGTCCTTGATGGATAGTAAAATGCCTATTGTGTTTATTAGTCTTAATCCTGAAATAGAGGAAAAATATGAATGGATTAACCAACTTGCAGGCACACATATTGCATTGTTAGAAGAAACTGACTTTGGCACCCATACAGATAGCCAGGTAGAAAAAGTTGATTACATTTTAGAAAACAAAACAGTTACTCGTATCAATGCTAGTGGCACTAACATTGGCCGTCTTGCTAAAGCATTTGGTAAGAATGCCATTGACGAGATTATTAGTGTTCCTTATTGCATGGTAGAACAAGACCCAAGCATTCCAGATGTGGTGTTGCGTCGATTCTATAATATGTCGTTTAATCCTAAGATGAACAAACTGTTAGAAGATTTTGACAAGGATGTCTTGCCTAATATCACTAAGATCCTTGCAAAACCATATAGTCAACAAAAGTTTATTTCTGCTCTGTTTCAAGATGTCTTTGGGTATCAACCAATTTACGGATTTAATATCAGTGATTGTGCTGGTGAAGAGATTAAACACTCTATGTTATTTGTAGGCAACATCGGTAATACTGCTATGGAGAAACTAGCGGAAGTTATCGAAAAAGCCTGCCCTGAACATAAAGTATTGCCTCTAAATGGAGAATATACAAACAACAAAGAAGCCGAAGGACTGACCAAAGAAGAACTAGTACGTTTGCAAAACGGTTACTATGAAGGTAGAGACAAACTGTTAGTGATTACTAACATGATGGGTACTCGTAGTTATAGTATTCCAGAGATCCAGGCTTGTTTGTTTATGCAAGAAGGTGGTGATGTATATCCTTACATGCAGAAATACAGCCGATGCCTTACTCCTGGTTTTAGCAAGAAGTTTGGTCATATCTTTGACTTTGCTTTTGACCAAAGTAAGACTCGCAATACAGTAATGAGTGTTGCGGTAGAAGCGGCATTGTTGATACGACAGAAAGGTAAAACATACCCAGACGCTGTTCGTGAGGTCCTTAATAGTGTCAACATCAAAGATATGATTACTGGACAATGGATGGACGCTGATACAATTATCAAGGAGTTTGAAGACAATAATAAACTCCTTGAGATTGCTAATGCTCATACTCGTATTACCATTGAGGACCTTACTTCCGAAGAAATTGAGGTACTTGGTGAATTGGCTAAACGTTTTTCTGGTAGCAAAGCAGAAAAGTCTAAGATTGACAAAATTATTGCTACTGGAAAAACTTTTGATTCAAATAATGTCGCTGGTAGCAAGGCAAAAAAAGATCCACTTAAGGCAATAGTTGAAAAAGCCACTCGTATGATCAACGGAAGTGCTACAACGATCTTAGCATTATCTAACTACCAAGGTGAATCCTTTTTAGAATGTATTGATCTAATAGACAATGATGTTGAGATGTCTACAGAATTTTTAGAGTTGTATGGAGTACCCCCATCAACCGTTGAACGTTTAAAACATCGTTTGGAAATTCCCACTCTAGACATGATTGTGCGTATGAGTAAATACAACACAACACAAAAGCACATTGAGAATAATGCACTGGCTATTCTTAAGGATGATGCCAAACTTTGGTCTGACATTTTTCTTAACCGAGCATTAAAAAGATTTATTAACAGCAAACATTGTAAAAAGATCCTTGTAGCGGCCGGCGGCCACGGATCGGAAGTTGATGTGTTAGTGGAAATGTTTGGAGTTGATATTATACACAAGATAGTGTATAATGACAAATATAGTTTTTTCTGTAATCAGATAAAACGCAAGTATCCTTCAATAACTGTGGTTAAAGGAGACTTTATAACAACGGAGTTTGATATGAAATTTGATGTAGTAGTTGGAAATCCACCTTACCAAGATCCAAAAAATGATAAACGTATGTTATGGAATCAGATTCTCGACAAGATGGCTGAGGTTACCGAAGATAACGGATACATCGCTGTGGTCACTCCATCGACTTGGTTAACTGCATCTACTAACATTCATAACAGTTATCGAGTGTTTGAAGAAAAACAAGTTGAAGAAGCAGTTATCTTTGACAAAGAAGATAGTCCGTTTGAAGAAGGTACAACTGTATCTTACTCTATTATTAAAAATACTCCTCGTCAGACTGATACTAATTTGTATTTTGCAAAATTTTCTAAGAAAACCAAAGACCTTGTTGGAACTATTGACATTGCCAAGGAAAAGTTTTGGCCAGGACAACTTGAGCCAATCAATCTTGCTATACACAACAAATTAAAATCTTTTGCTAAAATTGAGTTTATTAAAAGTTGTGAGTTCCACAATCAAGGGTTGAAGAAAAAACAACGAGTGTCGGATACAAAGTCTAAAGATTTTCCATACACTCATCATGTGAGTGCCGCAATCACACGTTACACTTCTGTTAAGTTTTCCGAGCACGATACATGGAAAGTAATGGTTCCATTGACATCAACAATTGACAAAGCGGTAATCAATAATAACTGTGGTCACGGCGAGGATATGTTAAGTCTATATGTAGCAGATGAAGATACTGCAAAAAACATCAAAGCAGTCTTTACCACCAAGTTCTATAAATTTATCGGTAAGTTATATAAAAACGGTCGGAATCAACCACTGCAAAATTTATTTCCAGTAGTGGATTTTACTCGCACTTGGAACGATGCTGAACTATATCAATTAGTTGGTCTTACCCAAGAAGAAATAGACTATGTCGAAGCCAACGTTAAGTGAAGTTATAGATCACATACGCAACCGCACTTACATGGGCGGAGTGGAGCGTGATCAACTGAGAGTAAAAGCCACCGGTGAGGTTTTTACTCCTACTGAACTTGTGCGTGAGATGCTAGAGCAAATTCCTATTGAGCAGTTCCAAGATCCAACCAAAACATTCCTGGATAACAGTTGTGGAGATGGGCAATTCCTTGGCGAAGTTCTTATTCGCAAGGTAGAAAATGGCATAGACTTTGAAGGTGCCTTATCTACTATCTACGGTGTTGATCTAATGCAGGACAATGTTAAACTATGTCAAGACCGTTTGCTTTGTGGTAGAGAAGACCTAAGACACATTGTTGAACAGAATATTGTCTGTGCAGACGCACTAGAATACAACTACGCATTTGGAGAGATTGAAACTTTCGGTAATGGACTTTTTGAATTTAACTAAGGATATTATGTCTGAACCTGTAGAACTCTATGTTACAAAAAATGACGACGGTGAATGGTTAGTGTGGTTCCCCCACTCACTTGGTGGAATGGATGTTATCGGAACATTTGATAACGAAGACGATGCTCGAGTGTTTTGGCAAGATCAAATTGATAATACTAATTATGACCAGTAAAGTCAAAAGCATCCTAGAGCAGATCCGTAGAAGACAACCCGATCCCTATGGTATCATGAAAATTTTAAACCCTCCCCCGGAAGAAATAAAGTTTGCCAAGACACACTTGAGTGCCGACGGTTGGCAGGATTTTAAGAGACGATGGATTGAGGAGTATGGCGGCGAGCCTGTGCAGCCAACGGGTATGACGCACAGTGAATTTTTACATTATATTGCCTCATCGGGAGAGCGTGAAAATGATCAATTCACTGAGCGCCAGCGGCTTCAAGCCTTGTTAAGGAAATTAGACAATGAAGATCCTCCGGGGTAGTTATACCTTGTAAACCAAAATAGCATAAAATGGCGTCTTTTGGCGCCATTTTATTTGACTTTCATAGTGAAAACGCTATATACTATCACTATGACAAAAAAAGTCATCGTATTAAAAGGAATTATACATTATGAAGAAAATTGCAATCGCAACAATCATTGCTTTGGCAGCTGCCTCAGCATCAGCTCTAGAACTAGGAGTTACTGCCGCCCGTGATTACGCCGGCGCCAAAGACCAAAATGGTTTTGGTATCATCGTTGGTGATAAGGCAGGCAAGCTAGGCGGAGCTGTTGGTTTCCAACGCTTTGATCGCGGAACTACTGACTATGACCGTTATACATTCATCGGTTCGTATGATGTTGCTAACATTGGCCCTGCTACAGTAGCGGTCAAAGGCGGCGCAGCATACATGGATCCGAGAACTGGTTCTAATGGGTTCGCCGCAGTAGTCGGTGCAGGTGTTAGTGTTCCTTTGAACAAGACTTTCAGTGTTGGCCTTGATGTTACTCGTCAATATGGTCAAGACCGTGTTAGCCAGTTTGATGGCAATATGGTTACTGCTGGTCTAAAAATGTCTTTTAGATAATAAGACATTGCGCCTCAACGCAGGGCTCTTCGGAGCCCTTTTTCTTTATTGATTTTTTCAATAACTGTAATAGAAATAATTATAGCAAAAACCTATTGACCCACAGGTTTAATAGGATATATAATAGTACAAACACACAAGGAGACATTATGTCAATAACATTGAAAAATTTGGAGTCGGCACTTGCTGGCGAGTCTATGGCTCACATCAAGTATCGTTACTTTGCAAAGATCGCTCGCGAAGAAGGCTTCGAGGATGTTGCAAAACATTTTGAGCACACAGCAGATCAGGAAATCAAACACGCTTGGGGACATTTGGAATTGCTAATTGGCAAGCCAACGACCCGTGAGTGCTTGGAGAAAGCCATTGAAGGTGAAACATACGAGTTTACTCACATGTATCCAGACTTTGAACGTTCAGCTAGATTAGAAGGCAATCAGCAAGCGGCCGAAGAAGCCCAGAATCAAATTGCAGAAAGCAAAGAACATGCAGAGCAATTTGCGGCTGTACTTGCCAAAGCTGAAAAGCGTTTTGCGGCTCTATTGAAAGTTGAACAACGTCATGCACAGGCATATCAAACTGTATTGGAGACACTATAATGGAACACGTATGCGTAGTTTGTGGTCACGTCCACGATGAAGAAACAGAAGGTCAATGGGATGAGCTTCCGGCGGATTTCCTATGCCCAGAATGCGGTGTGGGCAAAGACGAGTACGAAACAATCTAATTTGAACTTGACAACCTCCATGCTTGATGCTATACTAGTTGTATAGTTTAACAAGTTTGGAGGTTTCTTTTGAGTATGCACTTGGAAGGCCCGTGGTTATCAACTACAGGCAAGAAAAAAACTAAACGAAAATTTGCTTCGGCAGAACACGCACGAAAGGCCAGAGAATTGGACGAGAGTTGGAAAGAGCTACAAAAGAAGTGGGCTGTTGAAATTGAAGATAAGAAGCGCAAGCGAGCATTGTCTGCAGAACCTCTCAAGGGCAATTACAATCTTTCGATTCCTGCAGATCGCAGTACTGCTCATATTAAAAGCAGAGGTGACTTTACTGGTAATGCTACTTTGGCTCCGGCTAAGATCTATACTGGAACCAAAGTCAAAGGCATTGCTACAATGCATAAGAGCAACGCTGTTCCTGTATTCTCGGACGAAGAAGCACGAGATATCTCCAAAATGCGTCGATAATCACCAGTTTACCGGTACATTTTGGTTTTATGAGGTATATATTAAACGTTTCGCAAAGAAACTAAGATAGTTGACATGACAGAGATACCATCAAAATCATGTCCGCGGGTCTTGGCCAATGAGAAACCCGTATTTTCGGGATGCCAAGGGTCGCCAAAGGTACTGTGTTTATGAGACACAGTGGCTAATGGAGACAACTACACGAAAGTAGGGTTCTTTCAGAGCCTCGTGAAGTTACTCCCTAATGTAATGTTGTAGTAATACAACACCAAATTATAGGAGATAAAAATATGGAAAGATTCTTTAGACTGACAAGTTTTGTCACTGGTCTAATTGTAGTGGTCATGCTGGTGCAGAATATCACTGTTACCAAAATGAACAAGTTACGTGAAGGGCAGATGTTAAGTTCTCCTGATATCGTATCAATTAAGACTCGAGAGCGTCAGCTCGAATGCCTAGCGATGAATGTCTATCGCGAAGCAGGTTATGAAAATTTTGAAGGTAAGGTAGCAGTAGCACAGGTCACTATGAACAGGGCGTCTCATCCCTCGTTTCCAAATGACGTATGTGCTGTGGTCTACCAAAAATCCGTAATTATGGACAAGGTCGTTTGCCAATTCTCATGGTACTGCGATGGTAGTCCAAAAATCAAGCCAACAAATACTGCTGCATACAACGAAAGTATGGCAGTGGCTAAAAAGGTGCTATTAGAAGGCTTTCGTCTTGATGTTATGAAAGATGCCTTGTACTATCACGCAAACTATGTCAACCCACGTTGGCCTTTAGAGAAAATTGGATCAATAGGTAATCACATCTTTTACAGAGGAAAGAAAACAAATGGCTGATCTTAGCAAATTTAACCCAATTCCCCATTTTGAAAATCTTGAAGAATTCAAGAAATGGGCAGTAGAAAAAGTAAGTCATATTTCAGCAGAAACTTTTGGCTGGTTGGCTGTTATTGTTTTACATGCCGCAACTGTTCCTAGTATGTTGGCAGTTATGAGTGGTCTAACAGATAAGATGCCTCCCGTGGATCTTGTTCTGCTCTGCTGGGGCGGACTAACTCTATTGTTCGTTAAAGCTACTGTCCAAAAAGACATGTTGAATGTCGTTACAATCGGATTTGGATTTATTGTCCAGGCGGCAATAATGGCTTTAATCTTCTTTAAGTAATTTGGTTAGGCACCCGGTTGACTTTGAGCAACTGCGGTGCTATACTATATATACGCTGGTAAAACAGCTTAACACACACAGAAAGGCAATTATGAAAAAGGCAGTTTTTACAGGCATCATGGCAGCAGCCGTTCTTGCAACAGGTTGTTCTTCAATGAAGTCTATCGAGGATCGCAAGTCCTACGCTCAACCTGATTGGTATCAAGAATGCCAACAAGCAGGTACCACTGGTTGGTTTTGGTGGAAGAAAGAAATGGCTTACGCATGTGGTGGTGGTGAAAGTATTCACGCACAGGCCGCCGAAGAACAGATGTATGCCATTGCTATGAATAACTTTGCTAAACGCATCAACAGTGAAGTTAACTCCGCAACTGAAATCAAGTTCGACAACGACAAGAAGACCACTCGCACAGTGATCTCCTATGTGGTCAAAGATACCACCATTCGTGAACATCTGCGTACAGAGTCTGCACACTTTACCATGGCTGGTCGTCATTACAGTTTTGTGCGATTGGAAATGCCCAAGGCTAAATTTGATGAGTTGATTGCTGAAGCCAAAGCACAAAAAGTTGCCAAGGCTCAATAATGAGATATCTGGCATTAGTCGGTCTAGTGGCCTTGGTGGGATGTAGTTCATCTCCTAAGGTCACTGCACAGAAACCACAGTATTGCCACACCAGCCAGAACATCGTGGTCAAGAACGGTGAGAAGGTTGACAGTGCCACTTTGGTAGAGTGTACTGATGATCAAATTAAACGTATGCCCGCAGTTAGATTAGGTATGGCTCCTAATTGTGGTCAATTCTCTTACTGGATGCAGATAGGTGGAAAAGATGTTCAAAGAAAAGGTATCAGCTGTCAAAGGTTGGATGGTACTTGGGAAGTTATTAATACTACTCAGTAGTCCAGTACATGCCTCAGATGTCAATGAACCTAGGTTCTTTGAATATCGAGGCGGCCCTATTCTCAGCGAACTAATTAATGTTAGCTTTGGCTGGTTTAAAACTCTTGACGACGAGCAAAAATCAGCGTATTATCAAAGTATCACTCATGCTGTGATGTATGCCGAGAACGGCAAGAAGGTAGAGTGGTATCAAGGCAATGCCAGTGGTTATGCTGTACCTGTGGTAACATGGCCTAATGGCAGCGGCTATTGTCGTAGAATGTACATACAGGCCATTGCCTATAATACTGAACGTAGTATGCAGAGAACAGCCTGTTTTGATAATACGAATACAAAATGGCGCTGGATAAGGGAATAAATATTTGTTCATGAAAATAAATTTAAGCGACAAAATCATAGCCTGGCTAGCACTACTCAGCGGATTAACCATATCCGCTGTTGCCATTTGGTACAGCGTAGCAGGACTGGTCAGTATCTTTGCTGCCGCTGTTATTCCTATTATTGTTATGGGTGTGGCCCTAGAGATCAGCAAACTGATTGCCACTGTATGGCTTAAATTAAATTGGAGCAAGGCTCCGATCTTTATTAGAGGTTACCTATTAGGTGCCATTGCTATCCTAATGGTTATTACATCTATGGGTATCTTTGGATTCCTATCAAAAGCTCACAGTGACCAAAGTCTAGTAAGTGGTGATGTACAGGCCAAGATTGCCATCTATGATGAGAAAATCAAAACAGAAAAAGAAAATATAGATGCAAATCGTAAAGTTCTCAAACAACTTGATGAGGCAGTGGATCAAGTTATGGGTCGCTCAACGGATGAAAAGGGTGCCGAAAAAGCAGTCGCAATTCGTAAAGCCCAGCAAAAAGATCGCGGTCGTATTACTCAAGAAATTGCTCAATCGCAAAAGACCATCGCTACACTTAACAGTGAGAGAGCACCTATTGCGGCAGAGGTTCGAAAGGTTGAAGCAGAAGTAGGCCCAATAAAATATATCGCGGCATTTATCTATGGTAATAATCCAGATGCCAATGTATTAGAAAAAGCCGTAACTTGGGTTATCATTATTATTGTATCAGTATTCGATCCGCTGGCAGTTATTCTGTTGTTGGCAAGTCAATACAGTTTCCAATGGTTCCGACAAGCTCGCGAAGAAGAGGAAGATCTAGGACTGCTACACAAGACCGTCCCAATGTCCGATCCTGACACACCGATTGTAGACGAACAACCACCCACTGTCACAACAGTCGAACCGATCCCCGAAGCAACCAATGTCACATCAATTGATCCTGAGCCGATTCCTTGTATAAAATGCGGAACACCATTAACTGAAGTTCCTAGCATAGGATTTGTCTGTGCTAATCCAGACTGTGATCCTCCTATTCAAGAAGTAGAAGAAGACGACTCAATTGAAATCGAACAGGCCCCCGAAACTGAAAAAGCGGCAATGAAATCCTGGAAGGCTACACACCCTGACAGTAACATAAAGATGCAACGCAAGTTATTTGAAAAAGGCCTTATTGATAAATTGCCTTGGATGGACACACTGAAGCCAGAAGAGGACTTTGTAGATGATGCCGCCGAAGAAGCTGCTAAGTGGGCACAAGAGCAGAAAGACAAGGCTCAAGAAGAACGAGGACTCTATATTGGTTTAACTGAACGTCCTGGAGATTATATCTCGGAAGAAGAATCTAAAAAAAAAGACAGTGACGTGGATGGAGAGGGAAGGGGATCAACAAATCAAGAAGACCAAAGAGCTGTAGGCTATATACAGAATGCAGAACAAAATACATCAACTCTTTGGAATCGTGTTAAAGCCGCAAAAGGTGAATAATGACCGATAAGGTTTTGCTGGTAACAGCACCAGATGATTCACCAATAGATGCAATTAGGATTTTACTTGTAGATCTAACACAAGATCATACACAGCTAATTTCCGATGCAATTAATCAATTTACATCAATACCCAACATTGTTGCCTATATTTGGCATCCAGGTGATCCTACGGATTGGCTGTTAGACAAGAAGCATAAAAGTCATGCCGTTGTTTTTAATGCAGACTGTGAAGATCACATGATTACGGGCTATATGGCTGCACAGTCAAACTCACATTATTTTGGCACACTAAAAACTTTACGGAATGTGAATAATAATGCTATATATACTGTTAACGACTGCGTTAACCTTATAAACAATTTGATTATTAGATATGAATAATAAAAAACCATTTGGCAGAGTAGTTACTCTAAAAGAAAACGAGAACATCAATCAAGCTCTTCGCCGATTTAAAAAGAAAGTAGAAGATTCGGGGATTTTAGATGATCTTCGTGCAAAAGAATTCTACGAAAAACCCACCACTGAGCGTAAGCGCAAGAAAGGTGCGGCCAAGGCTCGTTGGAATAAAAAATTGCGTGAAAACGAATTACCTAAAAAAATGTATTGACATTTCTGTCAACTGACTGTATAATAGTAGTATGAATACAGACATTATGATAGACCTAGAAACGCTAGACGTTCTCCCTACAGCAACCATCCTTACAATCGGAGCAGTTAAGTTTGATCCCTTTGGCGAGGATGTTACAGAACCCAAATGCGAGAAATTCTACGTAAGGGTAGATGTTGACAGTTGTGATCGCATAGGCGCAACAGTTAGCCAAAGTACACTAGATTGGTGGGCTAGTCAAGACCAGGCCGCACAAGATGAAGCATTTGATCCTAAGGATCGAATCGCCATTGAAGATGCTATGGCTCAACTCTACAAATTTTGTTGGGGTGCTAAACGTGTATGGAGTCACGGTGCTGGCTTTGACGTTATAATCTTAGAATGGTATTTCCGTAAGATTGGTAAAGCTATTCCCTGGAGCTTCTGGGAAGTCAGAGATACCCGTACAATCTTTGATCTAGGTATTAACCCAAATCGCCCACCTGTATTAAAACATCATGCTCTCGAAGACGCATGGAATCAAGCAGTAGGTGTTCAAAATGTTTTTAAAACAATTCGCTCATCTACAACATTTGACGGTAAGTTAATTACACCGTTTGCAAATCAAAGGTAATATATGGATTCACAAACAAAAGAAGTAATGGACATTCTACAAGAAGAATGTGCAGAAGTAATTCAAGCAGTTAGTAAAATCAGCCGCTTTGGGCTAGACAATTTAAAACCAGGAAAACCTAAAACTAATAGAGAACACCTAGAAGAAGAATTAGGCGACTTATATGCTATGATTGAAATCCTGCAAGAACTAGATGTAGTTAGCTGGACCAATATTGAAGCAGCCGCAGAAGCTAAACGTGAAAAACTTAAAATTTGGTCAAATATCTTTAAAACAGAGAAAATTTGATATAAATAAAATCGTAGTTTGTACCATAGGGCAAACTACAGGGCATAGGGCCCAAACAATAGATCTTACTTTATAAGGAGATGACATCATGTCAAAGATCATCGGTATTGACCTCGGCACCACCAACTCATGCGTGGCTATCGTCGAAAACGGAATTCCCAAAGTTATTGAAAATTCAGAAGGTGCTCGTACTACACCTAGTATCATTGCCTATGCAAATGATGAAATTCTTGTTGGTGCTAGTGCTAAACGCCAGAGCGTGACAAATCCTAAGAATACCATCTATGCAGCCAAGCGACTAATTGGCCGCAAGTTTAAAGAACAAGCAGTACAAAAGGACATCGATCTGATGCCCTACGAAATCATGGAAGCCAAGAATGGTGATGCATGGGTTCGTGCTAGTGGCAAAGAATTAGCACCCCCACAGATTTCTGCGGAAGTTCTTCGCAAGATGAAGAAGACTGCCGAAGACTATCTAGGTCACGAAGTAACTCAAGCAGTTATCACTGTTCCTGCATACTTCAATGACAGTCAACGTCAGGCTACTAAAGATGCTGGACAGATTGCTGGCCTAGAAGTTCTACGCATTATCAACGAGCCAACAGCGGCAGCATTGAGCTATGGTGTTGATAAAACAGATAAAACAGATCGCAAGATTGCAGTCTATGACCTAGGTGGTGGTACATTTGACGTAAGCATTATTGAAATCGCTAACATTGATGGCGAGAAGCAAATTGAAGTATTGTCAACAAACGGCGATACATTCCTAGGTGGCGAAGACTTTGACCAACGCATCATGGACTTCTTAGTAGACGAGTTTAAGAAAGAGAATGCAGTGGATCTGAAACAAGATGTTTTGGCACTCCAGCGTTTGAAAGAAGCCGCTGAAAAATGCAAGATTGAATTGTCTAGTTCTGCACAGACATCAGTCAACCTGCCCTACATCACTGCTGATGCAAGTGGACCAAAGCACATGAATGTGACTATTAGTCGTAGCAAACTAGAAAGTCTGGTTGACGAATTAATCCAACGCAGTATTGCTCCTTGCAAAACAGCGATGGCAGATGCTAAAGTTACAGCCGCAGACATTGACGAAGTTATTCTAGTTGGCGGTATGACTCGTATGCCTAAGGTGCAGGAAGCAGTTGAGAAGCTGTTTGGCAAAGCACCACGTAAAGATGTTAACCCAGACGAAGCGGTAGCCGCTGGTGCCGCTATCCAAGGTGCTGTTCTAGGCGGTGATCGCAAAGACGTTCTATTGTTAGACGTTACACCATTATCACTAGGCATTGAAACTCTTGGCGGTGTAATGAGCAAGTTGATTCAAAAGAATACAACTATTCCCACAAAGCAATCACAGGTGTTTAGTACAGCTGACGATAATCAACCAGCAGTTGATATTAAAGTGTTCCAGGGCGAGCGTGAGCTTGTACAACACAATAAAATGTTAGGCGAGTTTAAACTAGATGGTATTGCACCTGCACGTAGAGGCACACCACAAGTTGAAGTTACCTTTGACATCGACGCTAACGGCATCATGCACATCAGCGCCAAGGACAAGTCAACAGGTAAAGAAAACAAGATCACTATCAAATCAGACAGTGGTCTAAGCAAAGAGCAGATTGAGCAAATGATTCGTGATGCAGAAGCCAACGCAGAATTAGATGCAAAAGCTCGTAAGCTAATTGACACACGTAACTCAGCAGAAGCTCAGTTACATGAGGTTCGTAAGGATCTAGCAGAACACGGTGACAAAATCACCGAAGAGCAAAAAGCTGAAATTGAAACAGTGGTTAAAGCTGTTGAAGAAGCAAACAAAGGCGAAGATGCTGAAAAGATCACTGAAGAACTCAACAAGGTGTATCCGGCAATGAAAGCATTGTTGGATGCCAAGCAGGCGGCAGAGCAGGCACAAGCCCAATCAGAAGCTAAGCCAGAAGACAATGTAGTAGATGCTACATTTACTGAAAAGAAAGATTAATCTAAAGTACCTAAAGGGCTTTAGTCATACTCACTTTATAAGGAGATAATATGAGAGTAAAAACATTATATGATAGACTCATTGTTAAGATGATAGATGCTGAAAACACTTTGAAATCTGGTTTGGTTATTCCAGATAATAATTCTGAAAAACCGAATCAAGGAAAAGTTGTTGCGATTGGCGAAGGTCGGTTAACCCTTGACGGAAAAATTTTACCTACACGCATTAAGGTTGGCGATACTGTTATGTATAATAAATTTGCCGGACATCCTATTAAGGTAGACGGAGAAGATTTTTTTGTTATCAAAGAAGACGAAGTTTTAGCATATATCAATGAAGGAGCAGAATAATCATGACAGCAAAACAAGTAATGTTTGGCGAAGCTAGTAGATCAAAATTAATTGATGGTGTTAATATTCTTGCAAATGCGGTTAAGGTAACCCTAGGCCCAAAAGGTCGTAACGTAGTAATTCAAAAATCATTTGGGGCACCTGCTGTAACCAAAGACGGTGTGTCAGTGGCTAAAGAAATTGAACTTCGTGATCCTTTAGAAAATATGGGCGCACAGATGGTCAAGGAAGTTGCTTCCAAAACTGCTGACAAGGCAGGTGATGGTACAACAACCGCTACCGTACTAGCACAGGCCATTGTTAAAGAAGGGATGAAATATGTCACTGCCGGTATGAATCCAATGGATATCAAACGTGGTATTGACAAAGCAGTCGGTGCCGCAGTTGACGAATTAAGTAAAATCAGCAAGCCCTGTACCACTACAAAAGAGATTGAGCAGGTAGGTTCAATTTCGGCTAATTCTGATCATTCTATCGGAAAACTAATTGCCAATGCTATGGACCGAGTAGGTAAAGACGGAGTTATAACCGTTGAGGACGGTAAAGGTCTGCAAGACGAACTAGATGTTGTAGAAGGTATGCAGTTTGATCGTGGTTATCTAAGCCCGTATTTTGTTAACCAACCGGATAAATCTTTAGCTGTATTAGAAGATGCCTTTGTTCTTGCTGTAGATAAAAAGATTTCTACAATTAGAGAACTTGTGCCTATTCTAGAAGCTGTGTCAAAAACTGGAAGACCCTTGCTTATCATCGCAGAGGAAATAGAAGGCGAAGCATTAGCTACCTTGGTTGTAAATTCTGTTCGCGGTATCCTAAGAACAATTGCTGTAAAAGGCCCTGGGTTTGGAGACCGTAGAAAACAGATGTTAGAAGACATTGCTATCTTAACAGGAGGAAATGTTGTTTCCGATGATCTAGGTATATCATTGGAAAAAGCAACTCTTGATCAATTAGGTCGTGCAGCAAGAATAGAAGTAGGTAAAGAAAATACCACTATCATTGGCGGCGGCGGCAACAAAGAAAGTATTACAGATCGAGTCAATGCCTTGAGATCGACAATGGCCGAAGTAACCAGCGATTACGATCGAGAAAAAATTCAAGAACGAATCGCAAAATTAGCTGGTGGTGTTGCAGTTATTCGTGTTGGTGCAGCTACTGAAACAGAGATGAAAGAGAAAAAAGATCGCATAGACGATGCTCTTCATGCCACTCGTGCAGCCGTAGAAGATGGAATCGTTGCTGGCGGAGGAGTTGCTCTTGTCCGAGCTAAGAACGCAATTAAAAACTTAGTTGCTGACAATGCTGATCAAACAGCAGGAATTAAAATAGTTTTAAGGGCAATGGAAGAACCTCTACGTCAGATAGTAACCAACTCTGGAGATTCTGCAGACGTAGTTCTAAACCAAGTCAGCCAATCTGATTTAGAAAATTACGGTTATAATGCGGCAACTAGTACATATGGAGATATGATCGAAATGGGGATTATAGATCCTACCAAAGTTGCTAAAACGGCATTAATCAATGCCGCAAGTATTGCCGGATTGCTGTTAACTACAGATTGTTCAATCTCGTTCCTTGAGGACAAGAAAGATCAATTTGCAGATCCAACATAATAAATATTATTGTGGGGTACCTTATTGGGCCCCAAACCCGGGCATAGAGCCCTATTGTTCTTACTTTATAAGGAGACTATTATGAACAATCAATTAACAAGACTAGCTGAAATCAATAGAGCATTAATCGGATTCGATACAATGTTCGATCAAATGGAACGCCGTTTTGCAAACAGCGTATCTAACAATTATCCACCACACAACATTATTCGCACTGGTGAAAATCAGTATGAGATACAGGTTGCTGTTACAGGATTTGACAAATCAGAAATTGCCGTACAGGTAGAAAGCAACGTCCTTACCGTTAAGGGCGAAGGCGAAGAATCTATCCGCCACGAGCAACCTGATGTAATTTATCTACATCGTGGTTTAGCCACACGTGACTTTGTCCGCGAGTTTCCACTTGCAGAACACATCGAAGTTACTGGTGCCGAAATCAAGAATGGTATGTTGATCGTTAAGTTGGTCCGTAACATTCCTGACTCTGAAAAACCAAGAGTAATCGATATCGTAGAGGTTAAGTAATATATAAGGGGGAAGGAAACTTCCCCCACTATGGGGGAAATATGACTACAGAAATTCAAACAGAAGAAAAAATCGCAGTATCGCTACAACCTCCACGTCTTTGGAAAGTAATATTTTTAAATGATGATTCCACTCCAATGGAGTTTGTAATTGAACTCTTAACTGGAATTTTTAAACACACTGAACAGTCTGCAAAAGAAGTTACTCTTGAAGTACACAACACAGGCAGCGGAGTTGCTGGAGTTTATGTTCATGAACTTGCAGAACAACTAGGAATCGAAGCAACTAAGTCAGCTAGAACCAATGGATTCCCACTCCAGGTAAACATAGAAGAAGAATGACATTTGATGATATAAAAATCCTAGGGCATAAACAAACTAGTGCCCAAAGATTTGGTCATTGGATATTCATAAGAAATCATAGTTCAAAAAGAGGTCAGGCGTTAAGAAAAACAGTTATAGATTTTTTTGAACAAGGCCTTGGCCCAATAGGTATTCGTTGGCAGTATCAAAAATGCACAGACAGTGATTATATTCTCAAATTAAATGACGAAAGAGATTTCCTATTTTTTTTGCTTAAGATAAAATAAGATTAAATACCCTAAGGAGATATCATGAGTCTAAGAGAAATTACCAAAGACCTGCATCACGAAGCAGAAAAAACACAGTTTGCTAAGATGCTACTTAGCGGCAAGATTGAAAAAGAAGATTACAGAAACTATCTATATAACCTACTAGCTGTTTACGATCCTATCGAATGGTATTGCAAACGTCAAGGCTTCCTTGACACCATGCCAGACCTTCCAAGACTAAAATCTATCTATGCAGACTTTCTAGAACTAGATGACAGTACCTACTGTTACCTAACTCCTGCTACCTTAGAGTATCAGGCATACTTACACTCGATTGGCAATGATCCAGAATATAAACATCTTATTAAAGCGCATCTATACTGCCGTCATATGGGCGACCTATTCGGTGGTCAAATCATTAAGAAACAAGTAGCACACATCAGCAGTGGTAAGTTCTATGATTTTGAAAATGCCGATGCTATGAAAATGGCTATTCGTGCAACATTAACAGATGACCTAGGTGACGAAGCCTGCGTAGCATTTAAATTTGCTATTAGAATGATGCAGGATCTGTATCATGGAGAGTAAGGTCTGGGACACATTAGTTGAAATTCAAAAATATTTTGAACAACGTTTCTATGCTACGGGCAGTATTATCAATGAACCCGGAATGGATCGTTTTAATCAGCCAGGTTGGGTCAACAAAGTTTGGCAAAGCAGTGTCTATCGTAGAGCGCACATTGATGTTGTAGATGCTCGCGAAAGCAAGGGCCTATGGATGATGCATTGTTGTGTCTTTCCTTACATACATAATTCAGCACCAATATTTGGTTTTGATGTCATTGCTGGTTCTCGTAAAATTACAGGCTGCTTTTATGATTTCAGTCCTACAGTGGACGATGATCATCCCTTATGTGATTGGTTTGCTGAAGAAACCAGAAACACAGAATGGAACAAGGTAAGAAAACTTCCCGAGTGGGCGGAGCGTATTTTTAGCCCTTGCATGGTGGCGGCAGGTAATGTGCAAGAACCTGAAGAACTTGAAAAAATCTTTAACATGGCCAAACGTGGGGTGGATTTTTATCTAGAAAATGTAGGCAAAACTAACAATTCTGTAGAATCTTCAAAAGATGCACAGAACTACTATTGTGAAAATCAAAAGCAAAATCCGCACACTCCTAAGGTTATGGTTAGTCTAGGGCTAAGTGAGGAAGATGTACAGGTGTTTATACAAGATTGTTTGTTCCCCGAAATACGATAAATAACTGTATGAGAGCATTTGAAATTATCACCGAAGACGCTAAGACAAAAAGCATGGTTATGAGGTCGCTAAACAAGCTACCCGACGATGCACCTATTTTTCAAGATGTTTATAAACAAATCATTGGAGAACCTCTTGGAAATAGACTAGGCAACTACATTAATACCCGAGGCGACCAAGATGCCATCAGTGCTGCAAAATGGCTAGTGGCTGCAATTCCTACTCTAGGTAACGCACAAGAAGTCAAAGAGTTTATTGGTAAATTTGCTGATCCTAGCTATGATCCAATTAATACTAAAGCACTTGCTCCTAAAGGAGGCATGACAGCTCCTGCAGATATTGGTTCTTTAGTGCTAGATCCCTTTGCAAAGAAATTGTTCGACAAGATCTTTCAAGAATTTGCAGGTAAGAACGATGCAGGTCCCGGTGAAGCTGCTCTAGCTATTCTAAGTCCTAAAATTACCTATTCTAGTCCTGGTGATATTTCGATTAACAATGTAAAAGTTGAAGTTAAAGCAAGTAAAGGTTCTGGTAAGGCTGGCAGAATTTGGGACATGCCTTTAAATCAAAAGCCTATGACAGCGATACTACAGTCTCTAGGTATTGCTAATTTCAGCGTATTAGATGGTGAGCAACCGTTTCCAGATCCAAAATTAGGTAAGAAATTTATCAAAGAAGCATGTATCTGCTGGTTTGGTGGTAGTGTTCCAGAAATTGAAAAAGCCTTTGGAAAAGCTGGATTTAAAAATATTTGGCAAGCGCACGTATTTGACACCTACAAAGCACATGGAAAATGGACAGGAATGTTGGCTCTAGGGGTAACAACCTATCAATACATTATTAGCGGCCAAGAGTTTGCCGCAAGCATGAAAAAAGCAAATCAGGGAACTATATGCAGACCAGCTGCTAAACAGTCTAGAGAGCTGGCTCCTCAGGTTTTCATAGCATAAATTTTTTATTCCCTGATCTAGCTATATAAATAGCTTAAGATGGAAACCTTACTTTTATTGCTCTTATTGCAAATCAAGCATTGGTACGCTGATTTCAAGATACAGACCTACATGCAGACCGTTAAGAAGGGCGTGTGGTTGGATCCTATTGGCATAAGTCATACACTAGATCATATCTGGACAACACTAGTAGTTCTATTCATTTTCAGCTTCTGGCATCCTATCACTATGACTGCTATTGTTGTAATTGCAGTCTGTGAAGGCATATACCATTATATGGTTGACTATACCAAAGTAAAGTATGGTTGCAAAGACAATACCAAACCTTTGTTCTGGAATCAGTTTGGCCTTGACCAACTAGCACATCAAACTTCTTATTTGGTCATTGCTGCCTTTGTCTGTCTTTAATAACTCATAAGTTAATCTAGAACAACTCCCGCTAAATACTTGCATAACCGGGAGCGAATCGGATATGAAAAAAATCTTAGTGACACTAAGTCTATGCCTGTCTGCATCAATATCGCAAGCAGAGCTAGTACAACAATTTAAAAATCCAGCATTTAACGGTGTTGGATATAGTAGTCATGTGTTGACCATTGACAGTATTGAAAAGTCACGCAAAGACGCTATCGAAGCAGACAAAAAAGCTGCGATTACCAAAGCAGAAGCAGACCTGCTAAACACACCTTTGAATAGATTTATGAGTCTATTCCAAAGTCAAGTCTATGCTCAACTTGCCAGTCAACTATCATCCAACCTATTCACAAACAAGTGTGCTGCCGCTGATGGCGGAAGTATTCCTGGTTGTGTAACTCCAACTACAGGTAACTTCCTATTAGATGGTAACACAGTTACCTGGGCCAAAGCCAACGACAAGGTTACACTCACAGTAGTGGATGCTAAAGGTAGCGTAACAACAGTGGTTGTTCCTATTGCTAGTTTTAGTTTCTAAGGATTAATGATGACAAAATTTAACTTATCTTTATTAACAATAGCAGTAGCAATGGCATTAGGTGGTTGCTCAACCGTTCGCCCACTAGGCGATACACGAATCAACGAAGAAGCCACAGTAACAGAAGCAATTAACAAGAGCTTTGCAGATATACCTGCACCTGCACAACCTCCAGTAACTGTAGCACTTTACGGTTTCAAAGATATGACTGGACAGCGTAAACCAAGCAATACCCTGAGCTTGTTCAGTACAGCAGTTACACAGGGTGCAGAAGCATACCTAATCAAGAGTCTACAAGAAGTTGGCAATCGTCAATGGTTCACAGTGGTTGAGCGTGTTGGCCTAGATAACTTGTTGAAAGAGCGTCAGATGATCAAACAAACTCGTGAGATCTATGATGGAGCCAACGCTAAGATGCTACCTCCTCTAACACTAGCAGGAGTTATCTTAGAAGGTGGTATCATTGACTATAACAGCAACACTTTAACAGGCGGCACAGGTGCTAGAATATTTGGTATTGGAGCACAAACAGCCTATACACAAGATGTGGTTGTTATCAGCTTACGACTAGTAAGTGTACAAACTGGAGAAATCCTCCAGACTGTAACAGTAGAGAAAAATCTACTCAGCACCGCAGATGGTGCCACAGCGTTGAAATTTTTCAACCAGGCTACACAGGCATTTGAATTTGATTCTAGCCAAACATTCAATGAACCAGGCAACTATGCTCTACGCAGTGCCATAGAAACTGGAGTTATTGAATTAATACGCAAAGGCGAAAAACAAGGCCTTTGGAAATACAAGGAGAAGACTAATGAGTTGGTTCAGCCACAGGCCCCCAAAGCACCCACCACCTCCACAGCACCTGCAGCCGCAGCACAGCAGTCCGATGTCGGACAAAGTGCTGGAGGAAACAAAAAAGAAGGTAAGACCGATTAATTATAAAAAGGGTAAAACCCAAGGAGACTGAAAGGCGAATACTAAGTCTTTCAAAAAAACAACATGAAAAAAACATTACTAGCAGTACTATTGGCCACAAGCCTACCAGTAATGGCACAGACCGCTGTTACAGCCCCAGCGACACCTACGCCACCTACTGTAGTTAGTGTTAGTCCTAACGCTACTGCGGCTTTGGCACAGAGCACCACTAACCGTGTGTTCATCGACCAAAGCGGTGATAATCCAAATGTAAATGTCACACAAGACGGCAACGGAAACATTGCCGGTTCGGCTGCTCGCCCAGTTTATCTACGTGGTATTGACCAAACAATCATTACACGCCAAATTGGTGCCAGCAACGAAATCATGCTAGAAGTAGTCAACGCAACTTCTGGCAATGTCGGAGCAACAGTTACTATTCAACAGATTGGTAACAGCAACAAGGTTGATGCAGCCTGCGGTTATGGCACAGCTTCAACAGGTGGAACAGCTCTAACAGGTTGTAAGGCAGCTGACCTAAACTGGAAGTTCACTGGCGACAGTAATGAACTACAGTTCCGTGGTACAGGTGACGACCTAAAGAGTGCTATTGATGTAACTGGTGATGTCAACAAGTTCTACATTGATGCGATCGGTGACAAGCACACACAGACCATCAAGGTAGTAGGCGATACCAATACCTTTAATATCAACCAACGCTCAACTGGTGCGGCTGGCAGCAGTGTTTGGATTGACCTAGCAGGTGCTTCTAATGCTATGACTATCAGCCAGACTGGCACAATTGACAGCGTTGTTAACATTAAGAGTGTGTCTAACTCAGGCATATTCAATATCACCCAGAAAAATTAAGGTGGCGTAATGAAATACGCTGTCTTTCTAACTGGTTTATTTCTTGCAGGTCAAGTCTGGGCAGACATCGGTTCAGTAACCGAACTGTCCGGCACCGCGATAATTAAACGAGGCAAGGAGACAATTGCAGTGGCCAAGGGTACCATTGTAGAAACTAATGATAAGATTGAAACAAAAAACGGAAAGGTCAAGATCGTTTTCAAAGACAACACCAATGTGGCAGTCACTGAGCACAGTGCTTTGGTTATTGACGATTTTGTATACGACCCTAAGAGTAATTCAGGAAAACTTAATCTAAAGGCAGCGGCAGGTACAGTTCGTTATGTTTCAGGTAACATAGCACACAACAATCCCAATGCTGTCAACATCAAAACTCCCACAGCGGCTATTGCTGTTCGCGGAACTGATTTCATAATGAGTGTGGCAGAAAGTGGTAGCAGTATGGTTATCCTTATGCCTACTTGCGAAATTGAACAAGGTGCTAACCTAAAAGGCCTAACCTGTGGCAGCGGCAAGATCGATGTTGAGTCTGGTCCCAACATTGTCAAGCTAGACCGACCATTCCAAGCTACCATTGTAGAAACTGCAGGATCAGCACCCAGCTTGCCTATGATTGTTAGCCTACTGAATACTCCAATTGGCAACAACCTACAGATTGCCCCTCCAAGAACACTAGCAGGATTAAATGTTGTTCTTGCTGCTCGTGCTGCCGCTGAAAAGACAGGTGATGCCAAGAAAGAAAAGCGAGACGGCAAGGAAGATAAAGAAGACAAGGATGATCGAGAAAAAGAACGCGATCATCAAATGGCCAAAGATGGTGAGGACCGTGGTCGTCGTGGCAGAGAAGATGAAGCTCAATCTGACGAAGCTAGAAATAAAAGACTCATAGTCACCGACACAGCATTAATGAGCGATGTTGGTGATACCAGCAAAGAAAATCCTTTTGTCAAGAAACTGTTCAAAGACAAGAGCGAAACACAACAGGTTGGTTGGCAGTATGAAAGTCTAAGTACTACTGAAAACAATTACACCAGTGTTACATTGCCTATGGACACCAAGGTATTGGTAGTGGTAACACAGGATCGTCAGACCAATGCCTACAATTTCAACACACAAAGCAGCAAGGCCTACGGACAGATAGTTGTAAATCAGAACTACAGATAATGAAAAAGATATTCT
>Ga0209296_1000848_pt1 | contig 25471 bp, 20 predicted proteins | sample S_130206_EF_Meta_FD_187319 | JGI IMG/M metagenome (GOLD analysis project Ga0209296, IMG submission 187319) | Freshwater microbial communities from Lake Simoncouche, Canada to study carbon cycling - S_130206_EF_MetaG (SPAdes) (version 2) | ecosystem: Environmental > Aquatic > Freshwater > Lake ...
ACTAAAAAAGGCAAAAAATTATGGCAAGAAAAGTAGCAGGAAACACAAATTCCTCAAAAAAAGTAAGTAAACCAAAAAGAACAAGCATTGGCCGTGGATTTCACAGTAAATGTATGATGAATAAACACAAAAGACGAAGTTATAAGAAGTATAGAGGCCAAGGAAGATAATGCCAGGCGTTGCACGTAAAGATACAGACGCTGCCGGCGGCGTTGCAATTGAAGGAAGTGAAAATGTTTTTGTAAATAGTTTTGGAGTTGTTAGAATTGGCGATAGAGTTGCAGGACACGGATTGCCACCACATAGTCCATCACCACCTATGTCAGAAGGATCAGCAAATGTATTTGTAAATGGTATAGGAGTATGTAGAGACGGCGATTCAGCATCTTGTGGCGATATTATTAGTGGTTCTGATAATGTTTCAGTAAATTAATATAAATATACGTATGCCAAACTACGATGCTGGTTCTTTAAACAAAAGTAAAAGAGCCACAAAACAATATAGAGATTTAGATTTAGATTTTGGTCGTAATTCGGTAACAAATGATGTAAATAAGTTAACTGATATTGAAGCTGTTAAGAGAAGTATAAGAAATTTAATTAATACATCACACTTTGATAGACCTTTTCATCCAGAAATAGGTTCAAGTGTAAGAGCAATGTTGTTTGAGCCAATGACGCCTCTAACTGCATTGAATTTGCAAAGAAAAGTACAAGAAGTTTTGATTAATTTTGAACCAAGAATTAAATTAGTTCAAATAGTATCAAATCCGAATATTGATAGCAATTCATATGATTTGAGAATTTATTTTTACGTTATTGGTTCAAATGATCTAATAGAAGTACAAACATTTTTAGAAAGACTAAGATAAGATGGCAAGTAACAAATTAGAAGTATCAGATTTTGATTTTGATAGTATAAAAGCAAATTTAAAAACATTTTTACAAAGTCAAACAGAATTTCAAGATTATAATTTTGAAGGTTCAGGCTTTTCTATACTTTTAGATGTATTAGCATACAACACACACTATCTAGGCTTCAATGCTAATATGTTAGCAAACGAAATGTACTTAGACAGTGCTGACATACGAAAAAATATTGTGTCGTTAGCTAAAATGTTAAACTACACACCATCATCAGTAAGATCACCGGTAGCAAGTATAGATATTGAAGTAAATGATGCAACAGGCTCAACTTTAACAATGCCAAAGGGCACAATATTTACAACTACAGTTTCAGGAGTAGGTTATCAATATTTAACAAACGAAGATTATACAATTACTCCTACAAATGGTGTATTTAATTTTTCAGATGTAGATATTTACGAAGGTACTTTAGTTACATTTAGATATACAGTTGATAATGAAGATCCAGACCAAAAATACATAATTCAAAATGCAAATGCTGATACAACAACACTCAAAGTATCAGTACAAGAAAGTTCTACAAATACAACTACAAACATTTATTCATTAGCAGGTGGTTTTAATAGTGTTACAGATACATCTAAAGTTTATTTTTTACAAGAAGTAGATGATGGTAAATTTGAAGTTTATTTTGGCGATGGTGTTTTAGGTGCGGCTGTTTCAACGGGCAATATAGTTATTTTAGAATATATTGTTACAAATAGAGATGAATCAAATGGCGCTTCTACATTTACTTTAGCAACAAATATTGGTGGATTTTCTGATATTACAATTACAACTAATTCTATATCACAAGGTGGTAACGCTGCTGAATCTAAAGAATCAATTCGTTTTAACGCACCTTTAAGTTACGCAACACAAAATCGTGCCGTTACAACTTCAGACTATGAAACTATTGTAAAATCAATTTATCCTAATGCTCTATCAGTGAGTGCTTGGGGTGGAGAAGATGATGAAACTCCTGTTTACGGAACGGTAAAAATTGCAATCAAAGCAGCCAGTGGTTCTACGTTAACAGCTTCTACTAAAGCAAGTATAGTATCCTCATTAAGGCCATTTAATGTTGCTTCCGTAAGGCCAGTTATTGTAGATCCTGAAACAACTTCTGTTTTGATTACAAGTAATGTAAAATACGATTCAAGATTAACTACAAAATCAGCTGCAACTTTAAAATCAGATGTATTGAGTACTATTACCGATTACAATACAAACACTTTACAGAAATTTGATGGCATATTCAGATATTCAAAACTGTTAGGTTTAATTGACAATACAGATACAAGTATAGTATCAAATATAACAACAATAAAAATTAAAAAAACATTTACACCTATTTTAAGTTCATCTACAAAATATAACATATACTTTAGAAACGCATTATATAATCCTGTGTTAGGTTATAATGCTTCACAAGGTGGGATTTTAGAGTCATCAGGATTTAAAATAAGTGGTGACATAACTAACATTTATTTTTTAGATGATGATGGTATAGGCAATATAAGAAGATATAGATTATCAGGTGGAGTAAGAACTTATGCAAACAATACACAAGGCACTATTAATTATTCAACAGGACAAATTACTTTAAATTCATTAAATATAACAACGATAGAAAATATAAGAGGTGCAACTTCAACGGTTATAGAGTTAACTGTTAAACCAAATTCAAATGACATAATTCCTGTTAGAGATCAAATCATAGAGATTGATGTTACTAATTCTTTTATTACAGTTGAACCAGATACTTTTATAGGTGGTTCATCAGATGCTGGTATAGGTTACACAACAACAACTAGCTATTAGTTTTTATGGCTACATTTAAAGATAAACTTTCAAACTTAATAGCTTCACAAGTACCTGATTTTGTAATTGATGAACATCCTAAATTTTTAAAATTTTTAGAAACATATTATACATTTATGGAGGCTGCTGAACTATCAGTTATTTCCGTTGAAACTACAGACGGTATTCAATTAGAAACTCAAACAAACCAACAGAATCAATTAATATTAGATGGCTCTCGCATTGATTCTGATAGAACAGCATTAGATGAAGGCGATAAAATACTTTTAGAAAGTTCTACTTTTGGTAAATTTACAAGAGGTGAAACTATAAAAGGTGAAATTTCAAAAGCTACCTCTACAGTATTAACAGAAGATTTGGATAATAATAGATTAATTATTGTAGCACAAAATAAATTTATTAAAGGTGAAACAATCATTGGATTAACTTCAAATGCAAGTGCTGTAATTAGTAATTATAAACCAAATCCCGTAAACAGTATACAGGAATTATTAAATTTTAGAGATCCTGACAAGGTTATTTCAAATTTTTTAACTCAATTTAGAAATGAATTTTTGGTTACACTACCAGAAAATTTAAACGTTAATGTAAATAAAAGAAATTTAATTAAAAATATAAAATCTATATATCAAAAAAAAGGCACACAAATAGGACACGAAGTATTTTTTAGATTATTATTTAACGAAAATTCAGAAACTTTTTATCCACGTGAACAAATGTTAAGAGTATCAGATGGTAAATTTACATCTAATAAAGTTTTAAGATCTTTTAATATAACAGGAAATTCTTCAAATCTAGTTGGCAGAACAATAACAGGACAAACATCAGGTGCAACAGCTATTGTTGAAAACGTTACAGATTTTTTAATTGGTGTAAATCAAGTATCTGAATTTATTTTAAATGCGGATAGTATATTCGGTTCTTTTATTGTTGGTGAGGAAATTAGAGGAACTGCCAGTGACACAGATGATATTTTAATTAAGGCTACGGTTACAGGTATTCCCGTAACAAAAATAATAACAAATGCAGGTTCTTTACATTCTGAAATAGAACCCGTATCTATTATTGGAGGAGGTTCAGGTGCAATTATTCAAACAAAAACTATTTCAACGGGTGGCGTTACAGAAATACTTATTGATACTGCCGGTTCAGGTTACGATATTGGTGACAATTTAGTTTTTGCAAACACAAACACAAGTGGATCAGGTGCTGCAGGATTTATTTCTATTGTTAACGGAGCATTTACTCCTGAAGATAGCACAAGTACAACAGAAGATCATATTATATTGGAAGACGCAACAACCCAAACGGACACTTATACAGGAAATAAATTAATACAAGAATTGGGAACAGGTAATAGAGATGTAACTGATATATTTTTGTATAATAAAGGATATGGGTATAAATCTTTACCTATTGTTTCTATTTCTACAATTGCAGGTACAGGTTGCAATTTAAAACTTTTTAGCACAGAAATTGGCCAAGTATTAGATTTAAATACAGTGGAATTAGGAGTTGACCACCAATTATCTCCTACTCCGCCTACTTTGAATTTTTTTAAACCTTGTATAGTTTTAAATGCTTCTTTAGTTTTTTTAGAAGGAGAGATAGTCACAATAACAGGTGGAGTTTCTGCTACAGTTGTAAGTTATAATGCACCAAGAGGGTTATTAATTTTAAAAAATAATTCAGGAACAATTAATATAGATACGTTGGTTACAGGTGCAACTTCAGGAGCTACTGCTACAATAAAAAGATTAAATAATTCATTAGCTGTATTGACTGTAGGTGCAGTTGCTGATACTGATGGAATATTTGTAAACGAAGATGGATTTGTTTCTGAATCTACTATGAAAATACAAGATAGTTTATTTTACCAAGATTTTTCATATGTAATAAAAGTTGCTAGATCAATTAAAGACTGGAGAGATGATTTTAAAAAAACAATGCATACAGCTGGCTTTTATTTTGCAGGACAAGTTGATGTATATTCAAAAGTGAATGCTAAAATAAGATTTCCTATTACAGGCGCTGTTTCATCAACCATTGAATCTCCTTTATTCAGTGTTCTTAATACTTTATTTTCTACGATATTTGGCAGAAGATTGGGAACAATAGACGATGGAACTACTTTAAGAACCACAGCAACTGTAGGTGTTGCCGCAGATTTAAATACTTCAACAATTTCTCCTTTTTCTTCAACAACAAGAGATGTAACTTTATTCAGAAATCCTATAGGATTAACAATAACTCCTAGGTTAAGAGGTATATTTAATGATATAAATGTAATACAAGGTTTTGCCTATGCAGGTCCTCGTTATGATACTATTAATAAACAAGCTTTAAGTGCTTTTATAAGAACAACAGACACAAATTATTCTATATCAGAATTAAGTAATAATGTTACATTCGGTACAAGAACAATATTAGATGGAGTAGATAATACATTATTATTTTGTTCTTCAGAATTAGGCAGAAAAATTAAAACAAAGTTAACAATACCTGCTGAAATTACAATAACAACTACACCATAAGTGAGTATAAATAATAGTAGGTTTGAATAACTTGTATAAATATAACAAAAGAAACTAAAAACTATGCCAGCAATTATAACAAATAAGTTTAGAATCAACAACGCTGAACAATTTAGCGAATCATTTACAGAAGCCTCACCAGAAGTATATTATCTAGGTATTGGTAGACCTCAAGCATTTGCTACACAAATTAGAGGTGATTTAAGATCAGACAATCAAGGTACAGATTCGGCTGCAATAACACCAGCAGACAGTGTTATAGAAGAATTTAATACGTTTGATGATTTATTGGCAGTTAAAAAAATTACATCTTCAGATGTTTCCTTTGTAATACCAAGAAGAAACTGGATTACAAGCACTGTTTATGATTATTATAGACACGATTACGGAAACAGAATTACAGGCACAACTACAACACAAACAGCAAACAGCGGTGCAACAACTTTATTTGATGCAACGTTCTATGTATTAACTGCAGCAAGAAATGTTTATAAGTGTTTAGATAATAATGGTAATGCAGCTTCAACTACAGAACCAACAGGCACATCTACAGGAATTTTAACAACTGCTGATGGTTATAAGTGGAAATATATGTACACTTTATCAGCAACACAACAAGCAAATTTTTTATCAACAGATTTTATGGCCGTTGTTACAGATGCTACCGTATCTGCAGCTGCCGTTAATGGATCTATTAATATATTAAAAATTAAATCTGGAGGTACAGGTGGTACAAACGGAACATTTACAGGTATACCAATTAGAGGAGATGGTACAGGCGGAGTTATTTCTGCTACAGTATCAGGAGGAATTGTAGTATCAGTAACAGTTACAAACGCTGGTTCAGGTTATACAATTGCTTATATACGAAATGCGGACATAGTATCTCAAGGAGCAACAGGTTTAACAGATTGTGAAATAGATGCAATTATTCCACCAAGAGATGGACACGGGTTTAATGCAGTAAAAGAATTAGGTGGTTTTTTTGTAATGTTAAATGCAAGTTTGGAAGGAACTGAATCTGCAAACACTGGAGATTTTACTGCTGAAAATGATTTTAGAAGAATTATTTTATTAAGAAATCCTTTTTCAGGCGGTTCAGCAGCTTCTTCTACAACATTAAGAGCGACAAAAGCGGTTAGATTTACTGGTACTCCAGGAACTTTTATAGTTGATGAAAAAATTACTCAAGCAACTACGCTTGCTGTAGGTAAAGTTGTAGAGTGGGACTCTACTAATAAAATATTACATTACATACAAACAAGATTTAATGACGAAGGACTTAGTTCTTTAGGTAACAGAACAGCATTTTCAGGAGCAAATGTTATTACAGGTGCAACTTCAGGTGCTACAGGTACACCAAGTGCAACAGCAAGTGAAACTGCTGACCAAATTACATTTACAAGTGGTTATAAAGATACAGAATTAGATAGACATAAAGGCGATGTTTTATATATTGAAAATCGAGCACCTATAACAAGAGCGGCGGATCAAACCGAAAATATTAAATTAGTAATTGAGTTTTAGGGAGATTTATGCCAAGTCCAACAGACTTTAACCTTTCACCTTACTTTGATGACTACGCTGAGTCAAAGAAATTTCATAGAGTTCTTTTTAGACCAGCATTCGCAGTACAGGCTAGAGAATTAACACAATCACAAACAATTCTTCAAAATCAAATTGAAAGAATATCAGATCATCTTTTTGAAAAAGGCGCTATGGTTATTCCAGGAGAAATTGCTTTTGATTTAAATTATTACGCTGTAAAACTTACATCTAAAACATACGCCACAGTTGCTGAATATATTGGTAAACAATTAACAGGAGTTACGTCAGGTGTTGTAGGTATTTGTATAAATGCTGTTGCAACCGACGGAACAGATCCAGATACTTTATATATTAAATATAATAAAACAGGAACAAATAATACATCTTTTACTTTTACATCAGGCGAAACAATACAAGCCAGAACAATAGGAAGTGCAACTGTTTTAGCAACCGCTGTAGTTAATTCAACTGCTACAGGTGCTGCAGCTAGTATAGCTGAAGGAATTTATTACATAAATGGTTTTCACGTTTCAGTATCAGAACAAACATTAGTACTAGATAAGTACACAAATACACCTAGTTATAGAGTCGGACTAACAATAACAGAATCTTTTATTACTTCAAATGATGATGTTACTTTAGTTGATAATGCTCAAGGGTCATCAAACGTAAATGCACCAGGAGCTCACAGATTTAAAATAGATTTAACATTATCTAAAAAAACACTCACATCAATAGATGATACCAACTTTGTAGAATTATTAAGATTATCAAATGGTATTAGACAAAACCAAGTTCGTTCAACAGAATATGCAATATTAGAAGATACATTAGCAAGAAGAACATATGACGAATCAGGAGATTATACTGTAAAAGATTTTGATTTAGATATAAGAGAACATTTAATATCAGGAAATAATAGAGGTATTTTTACATCAGGTAACGGTGGTGTTGAAACTAAATTAGCTGCAGGTTTATCACCTGGAAAAGCATATGTAAAAGGTTATGAAATTGAAACTATAGGAACAACTTTTGTAGATATAGATAAAGCTAGAGATTTTGGTACAGAAAATAATTTTAATACAAGATTTGACGTAGAAAATTTTGTAAACGTTACAAACGTATTTGGTTCACCTGATATTGGATTTGTTTCTGGTGATGTTGAAGCATTTAAAAATGTTAATCTATTTGATACAGCCACAGTTACAAGAGGTACACAACAATCAACAGTAGGTGTTACAGTACCGCAAATTGGTCGTGCTAAGTCAAGAGGCTTTGAATTAAATAACGGAACGGCCAGTGCAAACACATTTTCTAGTTCAGCCTTAACAAGTGCAGTTTATAAACATTTTTTATTTGATGTAGAAATGTTTACACATTTAAACGTAAAAACAGCGCCTGCTTTTTCTAACGGAGAAAAAGTAACAGGTGGTACATCAGGAGCTTTTGGTTTTGTTCAATCTATATCTAATACAAAATCGGCAGCAGTTTCAAGTATTTCAGTTGCAAGTCCTGGAGTTGTAACATTAAACGCACACTCATTTAAAGAAGGAATGCAAATTACTTTAACAGGTGGTTCTTTTGCTATTAATTCGGTTGCATATACAACTGGCACAGTATTTACAGTTAAAAATCCTACAACAAATACTTTTCAATTATTTGATGCCGCTGGTGATACGGCAATTAATGTAACTTCTTATAGTTCAGCGCCTACGGCCGCACACGGTGTTACAGTTTTAAATAATGTAACAGGCACATTTGTAGAAGGAGAAACAATTACAGGTACTACTTCAGCTGCAACAGCAGTTATACAAAATGAAAGATACGGATTCAAAGGTGTACAATCTTTTGATTTTACACAAGTTAAACAAGTTGGTATGTCAGGTTCGCCTACTTATACGGCAGACGTTGCTACAGATACAACATATGGAGAAAGATATCCTATATTTGGTTCTATATCAGTTGCAAATAGTGGAACAACAGTAACAGGATTTGGTACTTTATTTTTAACTGAATTAAAAATTGGCGATTCAATTTCATTTACTGATGATGCTGGTGATACAATTACTAGAATAGTAGAATCTATTTCCTCAAATACAAGTTTACAATTATTAACAGCAGTTGGTGCTTCTGATGTATCCACTAAAACAGTTGCATTTAGAAATCGTGGCAAATTACAAGGTTCAAATAAAAACATTGCAATATTTCAATTACCAAATACAAGAATTAAAACATTAAAAACTACAGCCAATGGTGGTGTTACAGATACAAACTTTAATGTAAGACGACATTTTACAGGTACATTATCTTCAAATGGTGATGTTACAATAACAGCCGGCACAAACGAAACGTTTCCTGCTCTAACAGAAAAAGATTTTTCAGTTTCTATTATGACACTAGGTGCAGGTGTTTCAGGCGCAGTAGGAAACGTATTAAGTTTATCAGGAAATAATCACGAAGGATTTACCACATTCGTAAGAGGTGGTTCACCAGAGGGAAAAACATTAACTTTAGATTTTGGTGCTAATTATTCAGGACACAAAGTTAAAATTTTAGCCACAATATCAAGAGCTGTTGCAGGTTCAAAAACAAAAACTTTAAACACTAGTCAAACAGTTGCGATTTCAAACCAAACTATAATACAATCTGGAATAATAGGATTAGCAAAAGCAGATGTTTATAAAATAAATGCTGTTTATATGTCAGCAGATTTTAGTACAGCCGCAACAACTGGTAGTACAAATATTACTACAAGATTTGATTTAGACACAGGTCAAAGAGATAATTTTTATGATATAGGTAGAATTAAACTAAAAACGGGTGCAATTGTACCAACAGGAAGATTATTAATTAATTTTGATTTTTTCTCACACGGTTCAGGAGATTATTTTGATGTTGATTCATATTCCGGAGTAATAGATTATGAAGATATACCATCATATAATTCTGACACGACAGGTACAAAGTTTGATTTAAGAGATTGTTTAGATTTTAGACCACGTGTTGATGATGCTTCTACAGTTTTAAGTTCAATACAAGATAGACAATATAGTGGTACAGGAGCTTCTATAGTTGATATAGTTCAATTTAATTCAGATGTAACTACTGATTTAGAATTTTATTTACCTAGAGTTGATAAAATATTTTTAGATAAAGATGGTTTTTTGAAAGTTATAAAAGGTGCTAGTTCTTTAAATCCTCAAATTCCAAAAGGACTTGAAAATGCTATGCACTTATATAGTTTATTTTTAAACCCATATACTTTAAACACAACTGATTTAAGAATTTTAAAAATAGATAATAAACGATACACAATGAGAGATATTGGCCGTTTAGAAAAAAGAATTGAAAATGTAGAATACTACACTCAATTATCTTTGTTAGAAACACAAGCACAATCTTTACAAATACAAGATGCTGAAGGATTTGATAGATTTAAAAACGGATTTATTGTGGACAACTTTACAGGACACGGAATAGGAGATGTAGGAAATTTAGATTATAAAGTTTCTATGGATATGGCCGGTGGTTATGTTAGACCTTTATTTAATTCTGAGTCTGTACAATTAATTGAAGCAGATGATGATGGTACAGCTATTATATCTTCGGATAGAACAGATAACATTTATCAAAAAACTGGAGATTTAATAACTCTTCCTTATGTAGAAACAACTATAATTAGTCAGCCTTATGCTAGTAAATATATAAACGTAAATCCTTTTAACGTATTTACTTGGGCAGGTTCAGTTACACTTGATCCTCCAGGAGATGAATGGAAAGAAACAAATAGAGTTCCTGATTTATTAATTAATGAACAAGGCGCTTTTGATACAATGGTTGCTAATCTAGGCAATCCTAATTTGGACAGTGTTGAAATAGATACAGTATGGAATGAATGGCAAGATTTTTGGCAAGGTACGCCGGTAGAAAGAGTTACAAGTCAAAGTGATAGAGCTGTTAATCAAGGTAGAGTAGGTACTGTAAGAGATACGGTTTTTACAACTGAACAAGCAGTTTCACAAACGAGAACAGGTATTAGATCAGCTTTAGTTCCTCAAGTTGTTAGAACATCTTTAGGTGATAGAGTATTAAATATTGCATTTATTCCTTTTATAAGAAGTAGAACAATTAATTTTACTGCTACTAGATTAAAACCAAATACTAGAGTTTATGCTTATTTTGATAATATCGCTATTACTTCTTACATTACACCATCAGGTGGTTCATTAGGTGGTAATTTAGTTACAGATGTTAACGGTGCTGTATCAGGAACTTTTGCTATTCCTGATCCAACTAATAACAGTAATCCTAGATGGAGAACAGGACAAAGATTATTCAGATTAACAAGTTCAGTTACTAACTCAACAACAGACGTTGAAACTTCAGCTGAATCAGATTATATAGCTAAAGGTTCTTTAGAAACTGTACAGAATACAATTGTCTCAACAAGAGAACCACAATTAGTTAGACAAACGGTAAACGATACAAGAAATATTACAAGAACATCCACAAGAGATACAACACAAGTTATAGCGTGGATTGACCCTATTGCTCAAACATTTTTAGTTGATGATACTGAAGGCGTTTTCGTAACATCTATTGAATGTTATTTTCAATCAAAAGATGCTAATATTCCAGTTACAATGCAAATAAGAGAAGTCGTGAATGGGTATCCTTCACGTACAATCGTACCTTTTGGTGAAGTTGTATTAAATCCTAGTTCAGTAAATATAAGTTCTGACTCAACAACAGCAACTAAATTTACTTTTCCTTCTCCCGTATATTTACAGGGAAAAACAGAATACAGTTTTTGTTTATTGAGTAATTGTAATAACTATAATGCTTGGGTGGCTAGATTAGGAGATACACAGGTAGGATCAAACAGAACAATATCAGAAAATCCATATGCAGGCGTGTTGTTTAAATCGCAAAACGGATCAACTTGGACAGCAGATCAAGAAGAAGATATTAAGTTTAAAATTAATCGTGCAGAATTTTCTATAAGCAGTCCAGGTCAAGCAACTTTTACTAATGGTATTTTACCTGTAAAAACTTTACCTAACAATTCATTGAGAACAACAAACACTTCAGGAGTAATAAGAGTATTCCATAAAAATCATGGAATGCACGGCTCAAATAATAATGTTACAATTGCTGGAGTGGCAGCAGGCACATATAACGGTATAACACATACACAAATTAATGGAACATATACAAGTATTTCAAATGTAACTTTAGATAGTTATGACATTACAACAGCTGGTACAGCCACTGCTACAGGAGACATTGGTGGCACTACTGTAACCGCAACTGAAAATAGATTATATGATGTGGCGTGTTTAAATTTAGGTACTTTAACAGTTCCAGGAACATCTTTATCTTACAATTTAAGAACAACAACCGGTAAATCTATACACAGTAATGATTCTGAATTTAGTCTAAATTCTACAACAAATACTATTAATGTAATACCAGGAGATAATATTTACTTTAATTCTCCTCAACTTGTTGCAAGTTCTATAAATGAAACAAACGAGATGACAGGAAGTAAATCATTATTTTTAAACGTAATTCTAAGAAGCACTAATTCTAAACTTTCTCCTGTAATAGATGTTACGAGAACAAGTTTAGTAGCAATTCAAAATAGATTAAATAATCCAACAGTAGCTAACACACCAAATTTTGTATCAGATACTTCTCCTACAGGTACTTCATCAGCTGCAGTTTATTTAACAAGACCAGTTATTTTAGAAAATGCTTCTACAGCTTTAGATGTTAGATTAACTCAAAATGTTAGATCATCTTCTTCTGTAAGAGTATTTTATAGAGTTACAAGCTCTTCAGAAGTGAGAAATATAAATGATTTAAGTTGGTTGCCATTTAATATAGATGGTTCTGAAGATACAACTGTAACACCTGCCGAAAACTTTAGTACTTTTAAAGAATACAAATATTCCGATACAGGCATAAATGAGTTTACGGCATTTCAAATTAAAATAGTTATGAAAGGTAGCATTTCTTCTTATCCTCCTATTATTAGAGATTTAAGAGGAATAGCATTAGCGGTATAATATGAAACTTAAAGTTCAAGGACACGATTCATTAGTGAGAGATTTAAAATCTAATGCAATTGTAAATAATTCTAATACTGAATATCAAATATATATGAATAGAATTAAGTCACGTGAACAACAAGGCGATCAGATAAGAAATACAATAAAAGAGATAAATACTTTAAAGCAAGAATTATTTGAAATAAAAGAATTATTAAAAGAGGTAATTAAAAAATAAACAATGGCATTTACAGTAATTAATACCACTGATACATTAGAACAAATGCGAGTTAAGTTAAATACTTTAACTCAAACTGATTTTGGTAATCCATCATTACTTGCAAGTGCTGGTCTTTCGTCCACGTCTATTGTAGGTGCAGTTATAGAAATAAAAAATATTGTTTCTTCTGTTGCAGGTTGGAATATACGAGACTCAAGTTCAACAATTCAAGTAATTGGTGCTGGTGAAACTTTAAGTGTTTTAGGAACATCAAATCAAATTACCGCCGTAGTAAGTGCTACAGATACTTTAACGCTAAGTTTAACTCCAAATGTAACTATATCAGGAAATTTTACTTCATCTACTGGAAATATTATTGCTACTAGTGGCAATGTAACTGCTGGAGGTTCTTTACACACATTAGGTACAATAGAAATTAGTGGAAATAATATTAGATCAACAGATTCCACAACAGTTAGAGTTAATGATTCTTTAAATGTTGTAGGAACTGTTAATGCCTCTTCAATGATATCTTCAGGAACAATAGCGGGTACAACAGGAACTTTTTCAGGCGCAATATCAGGAACTACAATTACTGGTTCAAGTTCAATACAAGGTACAGAATTAATTTTAACTTCAGGTAATGTTATATTTGAAGGAACAACAGCAAATGATTTTGAAACCATTTTAACAGTTGTTGATCCTACGGCCGATAGAACAATTACCATACCTAATATCACTGGAACTATTATTACAACAGGAGATACTGGATCTGTTTCTACTACTATGATTGCTAATGATGCTGTTACCGAAGCAAAAATAGCAGATGATGCAGTAGGTCAAGATCAATTAAAAACACTAGTTACTTTACAAATACTCAATTCAACTGGAGGAGTTTTAAAAACTATCTACGGTGCTGGTGCATAAATAGATTTAGAATATATTATTATGGCTGTACGAATACCTCTTTATTATAACGCTGGCAACTTACAAGAATTAACATCAACTCAAATTACAGAAATCAAAACAAGAATGTTTTGGTTATTTGTAAATGATCCTTCCGTTACACTATCTGTAGTAGGATCAGCAGGATCTTTAGGAACAATTAGTGATACTAGATTACAAGCTGGCGCGGCCGCAACAAACGTTAGTGCCTTTCCTGATGAAAATACGACAGATGAACCTAGTGTAGTTACAGTAAATTACGGTAGAATAAATCAAACTGTTTCTTCAATTGCAGAACCATCAAATACAAATAATATTGAATATCCTGTTTATTATACAGTAACGGGTGAATTACGTTCAATGTCATTACCTGATATGTACGATACTTTTGCTTACGACACTATAGATAATTTAATTGTAGGCGGCGAAATATATACCATTGCGGCGACCAATACCATTTCTAATTATACATTAGTAAGTGCTACACCAATTTTTACAGATACAAGAGCTGATACTTCACAATACACGGCAGGTGGTATACAAGAAACTTTAGATCAACCAATAACAATACAAAACTATTATTTACATAAAAGAAATGTATCTACAACTTCATATACAGTTCCTTCAAGAATAACTTTAGATGGCAATATAGAAACTCCATCTTCAGCAACTTTTGATAATATATTAACAAATGTAATTAAATACACTGCTCAAAGCATTTTTAATTATAGAATAAGATTTGGTTGGAATATTTCAGGAGCAAATGCTTGCGGTACCTCTATGACTGACACCCGTTTAAATGGTTCAGGAAATTATCAAACATTACAAGTTGGTGGTGATGATTATAGAGCACAAGAGTTTCCAAACGGTTCAGAAATAACAATAAATACATATAACTTAACTATAGGTAAACAATAATGATTTTAGGTAAAGGTAAATTTACAAATGCTGTTTTTTCAAACAGTAAAAAAGATTTAATATTGACGATATGGTATGATGAAGATTTAAAAACATACCAAGAAATAGCAATCAAGCCAGATTTGAACGATAATATGTATAAAAAATTATTAGAAACTTTTACTACTGATGAAATTTCTACAATGACCGATCAGAAACATAAAAATCAAGCCGCAAGTTTTGAGTTGGTTGTAAAAGACATAGCAAAAAAATATGGTTTAATTTATGACCCAGCAATTACTAATCCACAAGATAAATTAACATTAGATCATTTATTTACGCCCACAAACGATAATGTAGGAACAGATTTATTATTTAATCTTAAAGTAAAAATATTTGATTTGCCACAGGTAAATTCTTCTACAAATAGTGAATTGAAGAAAAAATTAAGAGAAACTAAAACTCCTTTAGAAGCTCTTTATGTTGCTGGTAAATTTTTATACGAATAAATTGTATTTTTCCCAATCGTGTGGGTGGTTATCCATATGTGTAAAATGCACATACTTAATATCAGGATAAAATTCATTTCCTAAAAACATATAAGGATTACCAGTTACCTGATTATATAATCTATTCAGTGTAGCTACAGTATGTCTTGCAAAATGTTTGTTTCTAGCCTCCATTCTACAAAACCATTCATTTGGTAATTTAATCAATTTAAGTTTTTCTTTAACTGAATCCTCTATAAAGTGTTGTTCACCATTAATCGGGCCTGAAGTAAATCCTTCTTCTATATATTTTTTCTGCCAATGTTCTGGATTGCTCATAAATTTTTCGTAAATGTAATGACAATCTTTTGGAAAATACTTGTAAAATCCTCCATTAATACTAAATCGTTTTCCTTCTTCTCCCTTTAAATCTCTCCACCATCCTGGAGCAGCTAAAAACTGGCCAGGTTCTATAGGGTATTCAAATATTTTTTTATAATCATTGATTAATAATATGTCAATATCTATTACACATATAGGTTCATCAATGTTTAGGGTCATACCATACATTTTGTTCCATTGCAATTTAATATTATCGGCCATTGGTTCTCTTATCCAAACAAATTCATATTCAGGTAGTTTACTTTCCAAATATGTTTCATATTCAGGACCATATCTATTGCCAATTCTAACTGCTACTATTTTCATATTTTTTGCAATGCTACTTGATTTTTTTTAGGTATAATTAATTCTTTAATTTTATTTTTATATATTTTTTTAAAACTATCTACCGCTAATTTAGGACTTAAAGTTTCATCTTCTAATATTTGATTTGTATTATGATCTCTGGCCTTCCAATTTACTGCGTCATCAATTAACATTATACCATTATCATTTAGTATATTAAAAGAATATATTAAATCTTGCATAACAATATGCGATCTATGATCTCCATCAATGTATATAAAATCAAATTTTTCTTTTGTGTGAATTAACTTTTGAAGTACATTTAAAGAATAGTCTTTATAATAAGTTATTTTATTATTGTTTTTACAGTTGTGTAAGTTATGTAACCAATTTTTCTCAACAGTATTAAATAAAGATTGCGATAAATTGTAAATATCTGATTTGAAAGGATCTATAGTGTATATTTTTAAATCATAATTATCGGCTAACCATAATGAATATTTTCCTTCAAATGTTCCTATTTCTAATACTCTTTTAACAGAATTGTTTTTGAACAAATGTTTTGTATTTTCTATTGCGTTATCTGACCAATTTCTATTGAATTTGTAATTACCAAATTTAGAATAATATTCATTTAGAGACATTTTAGGTACATTAAAATATTTTATATCTCCTATGTAATATATGTATCTCCAAGAAGAAGATTTTTCAGAATCTTTTCCTACTTGATATAGTTTATTATCGTCAACATAAAAACCTTTTTGTTTGTATATTCTTTTTATTGGTTTAGAATTAGGATGCCTAGATATAAAATAAAAATCATATTTTTTTGTGTCAACTAATAAATTAATTCCATTTTGATAAATGTCTTTCATGGTTTTTAATGATAGTTTTCCAGCAAATTTAGGATTTGCAAAAAATTTAGTGTTACATCTTATAACATTTTTATCGTATAAATCACCATTTCTGGCTGTATATGAATATGCTGGTTCTTCATCTATTAAAACAACACCAAAATAATTATCATTTTTATCTTTTATTACTTTTTTGATATTTAATTTTTTAGCTACTGTTTGTAAATAATCAAATTCAAAATATGGTTTATTAGATAAAATATATTTAATATTATCTTTTACACTTTCAATGTACATTTAAATCCAATAATCTTTTATCCAAGTGTTTAAATCTTGTTGTTTATTTCCGTGATTTAAAATACAAACTTCATAATCTGTTCTTAGTTTTTCTGGTGTGGTATCTTTACCATATCTTACACCTTTCCAATATGAATAAGCTATTGAGGTTGGTAATAAATCTACTTCAACAGGTTCATTAAACAAATACCGATCTATGCCTTGATATTTGAATAAAACCATTTCTTTATTTTTTTGAAAATAATCGTATATTTTAAACCCTTGATTACCTTCCCATTTCATAATAGATGAATTATATAAAGTAGGATATTTTTCTTTTGCTGTCGGCATTAAATACCCTTCTTTCCATTGAGAATACAAAACCGAGAAAGTTCTTGTTTTAACTGAAAATAGTCTTTCTAAAGGATTTAATATAATAACATCTAAATCTAAAAATATGTTTACATCTTTATTAAAAATATTTAATAGATCAAGTTTAGGCCACCAATCTTTTAAGTCTGAATTTATTTTAACTGTTTTTATATTGCTTGATATATTAGAAATGTTGTCTGTATAACAATAGAAATTAAATGGTTGCCCATTTGAATTTTTCAAGATCATGTTGTATAGTTTGTTAACATAATCCGAGGAATATTTTGTTCCCCATTTAACACATAATATATTCATAATAAAAAAATAATTTAATTGTAGTCTGTTTTATCTTCTACGTTCATTTGTAGTAATGAGTATTTTCTTTCTAAACAGGCATTACAATAACCACAGTGCGATTTTGTGGTTAAAACTGAACAACAAGTAGAGTCAAAAATTTTATCTTCTAATCCTACTATTTGATAAAATTTAATAATATCTATCTTTTTTAAATTTTCAAAAGGTTTTTTTACTGATTGATAATAATAGTTTACTTGTTCAAATCCCCACACGTTTTCAGCTGCCCAATAATTGTTGTCAAAGTTTTTAACGTAATAATAGAGTTCAGGATATTTTTCTGAATTAGTATTTAAATAATCATATAGTTGATAGAACGATATTAAACCTTTATCCCAACCAGAATCCCATAATAGTTGTATAGTTTCTCTGTGTTTATTGTTATAACCTCCAAAAATAAATTTTACGTTATCGTATTCATTATTAATTTTTTCTACTATCAAATCATAAATCATTCTATGAGGTTCGGAAAGCCCACTACTAATGTTTAATATGTTTACAGCTCCTAATTTTTGAAGTGCTGAATTAAAACTATTTGTTATTTTTGTTGTTTTTTTTTCATTGTTTTCTATATTAATAAATTCATCTGTAGAATTTAAAACAAAAACAATGTTTTCTATACCGTAAATTTCTTTAGCTATTAAAGCCAATAGGTGTGAATTGCTTCCTCCTGAATATAGTATTGCTATTTTTTCACCTGTTGCAATAGGTCTAAAAACATCAAAAGTGTTGAATGTTTTTCCGTTTATATTATAATTACTATTCATTGTCTATTCTTTCTTCTTTAGTGTACCACAAAGTTTTTTGTGGTGTTTTAATTCCATCAACTTCAATAACGTGTACCTGCGAACCTGTACAACGTTGATGGCAAACAGATTTGTTGTTTGCATACATTGAGTTTAACCAATCATTATATAATTTACTTTTTAAAATTTCAAAAATACTTTTATTATGTAATGATATATTATATTTATCTTTATAAATTGACCAGTTAGTGGATTTATGAAATAAAGAGGCTGTCCAACAACAAGGGAATAGATTGCCCCAAGAATCTACATATATTTCTTTTCTTTGTTTATGTAAACAAATAAGCGGGCCTTCTTTAATTTGCATATATTCTATATTAAAACGATCTGCTGTTGGCGGATAAATTGATTTTTTGTTATTATCTTTATCTTTATATAAGTATGGTTTTTTGAAATCCTTAAATCTTGCCGAAATTTTTAAAACAAATTCTCCAAACCCCATTTCTTTAGAAAGTTTTTCAGCTTCTTCCACTTGATGTTCATTATGAAAAAAAGGTATAAAAAACCATTTAGCATTAGCACCTGTACTAATAAAGGCTTTTGAATTTTCCATAAGCTTAGACCATTTAACATCAACACGATATGTATGGTTTGTATCTTCTAATCCATCTATATGAAATTCTACAAAAGATTTAGGTGTTAATTTATAAAGTTTTCCTAATTTAATCCAAAAATCTGTATTTCTTACACCACCATTTGTGCTTAAAGACATTAGTATATCAGGATTATTGTCTAAAATATATTTTGTTATAGGTAATAAATCATGAGCTATAGCTGGGTCTCCAAAATTGCCACAAAATTTAAATTTTTTTAATGACTTGATAAAATCTATTGGAAAAAACTTAATAAAATTATCATAACTAATTTCTGATTGATTATTAAGTATAAGTGGATTATTAGTCCTAGAACACATAGGACACTTTGCATTGCAACGGTTGGTTATTTCAAGGTGAACGGAATCAATTTGTTTCATTGTTTTATGGTCTATTTATGTCGTATAAATATAATATGAATTATATCATAAAGGAGACTATATGTCAATAACCATTAACGGTAAAGAGTATGATGAAACAAAGTTCAGTGATAAATTAAAAAATTACATTATAACAAGACAAGAAATGCAAAATAATAAAATAAAATTACTTGTTGAAATTGAAAAAATAGATGTATTGACTGAATATTATAATAATAAAATAGTAAAAGAATTAGAAATAGAAATAAAATAAATGGCATATATCGCAAATTTATATCTTGATGCTGGAGCATCTTTTTCAAGTGATGTCTTTGTTCAGAATAGTGATGGTACGGCTTTTAGTTTAGCTAATCACACGGCTCAAGGAAAAATGTCCAAAGGATATTCTAATACTTATGAAAGAGTATATTTTGATATTGTAATTTATGAATCTGATGGAATTGTAACTATAAAATTAGACCCAGCTACAACAGCTCTATTAGAAGATGGCCGTTGGGTATATGATGTAGAAATAACTAACACGCTTGACAGTACAGTAACTCGTGTGGTAGAAGGTATTGTTACTGTTTATCCTGGCGTAGTTTCTACTTATACTCCTTAATTTTTTTTGAAAAATGGTAATCACCATCTGGCCCGTTATCGCAAAAAGGACCAGAAATTAATTTAAAACCTAAATTCTCAACATACTCAATTACTTCATCTCTTAGTGGTGCACCTTTGTTATATTCCACTATTTGCAATTCTAATATTAAATCTTTACAATTTTTTAAGGCTTCTTTAGATCCTTTTAGTACATCTAATTCAGCGCCTTGTACATCTATCTTTATTAAATCTGGCATAGGCAGGTTTTTTGAACTTATAATACTATCTAAAGTTTTAGTTTTATATAATTTTTTATTACTTTCATTATATAATCTATTTGATTCAGAACTAATTTGTTCGTTTTCTTTATAATAACTATTACCGCCAGGATGATAAGTGTTTTTATAAAAATTAACTTCTCTATCGTTTCTATCACTTAGTACACCTATATGATATTGTAAATTATTTTCTTTATATAAAAATTCACACTCTGACATAGCTTCAAAAACAACATACTCAGCATTTGGCCATATTGTTTTAGCTTCACTTGTCCAGTGTAGAACACAAGCACCTATATCATAAATTACTTTTGGTAATATACTTAAACTCTTTAAATAATCTACATGCATTTGAGGCAACAATCTTTTTGTTGATAAATCTTTTAATCTATCAGGTATATTAATTTCTTTTTTATTTACAGTTGGTGTATTGGGTGTACTTTCTACTTTAAAAATTGTATTACCTATATGTTCACAATGTACTGTTGTATCAGCAAATATTCCAAAACCTTTTGCTTTAACTTTTCTACAAAAATCAACATCTTCTGATATTGTGTTTCTATGATCTATTGCTGAATGATAAACAAAATGAGGATAAGGTATTGATCTAAAAACTTCTCCTTTGATTAATACACAGCCCATACCACAAGCTATCAATTCTACTAATGGAATATTCTTTATTTTTTCGAATGGTATATTTGAACAACCACCTCTATCATTAGGTTCATAAACTTCTAATATATGTTCGTTTTGTTTTCTTTGTATATAAAGGCCAGATACCATATCTTTATTATGACTTAAAAGTTTTTTAAGTGTATCTGGTGTAAATGAAATATCACTATCAACTGAAAACAAATAGTCATAACGAGTAGACCAACTTGCTATTAAATTTCTTATTTGATCTATTTGATAACCAAAGAAAAATTGTAGTTCAACTGTATAACCATCAGGAACTTCAAGATCATAAATGGCCTTCATTGTTGTTGTTTCAACATATTTGTTTGTTGGTATGGCGATCAATATCTTTTTCATTGAGTTAATATCCTATTTGCGTTTTTAGTTTGTTCTTCTGAGTTTACTTTATAATCATTTAAGGGGTGGGTATCATTATAGTTGTAAATAATGTCCTGCACCACTTTGATCTTTTCAGGTTGACATTTTTCTATAAGAGTATAAAAAATAGAACCATCTCCTCCTGCTTTGTACCAATTTCCTTTTTCATCTTTAAACATATTCTCATTCACATTTTCTAAGAGAGAGGCCTTAAATGTTCTTAAATGAGTATAAGGCATATTCCAATTGAATTTGTATTGTCTATATTTCTTTTCTTTTTTAATTTGTTCTGGATAAGGTTGAGATACTAAAGGTATCTTATCTACCATAGACCAACAAGAACCATAACTAAACTCGGTTGTGCCATCATAAAGATTATTGTAAAAATGAAATATTTGATTATCGTTTACTAAAGAATCATCTCCATCTAAGAACATTACTATATCATCACTTTCACAAAATTTATTTATTGACTCTATTTGATTTCTTACAGCACCTTTATTTTCTGTATTCTTAATTACTTTAATCTTATCACTCTCATATTTTTTAGCCAACTCATAAGTATTATCTGTAGAACAATCATCAATAACAACCATTAAATAATTATCATAGTCTTGTGTAATAACCGATTTGATACATCTCTCAATATATTTAGAAGCATTGTAAGTAGGCGTAATCAAAACAATTTTTTGTTGAGTATTTCTTGGTAAATAATTTTCTTCGTAATTGCTAAATCTTCTACCAAATACCTTTTTAACCCTAGAATTGATATGACTAACTTGTTTGTATTCTTCTTTTGAAAGATATTCTCCTAATTTTTTATATATATGTTGTTTCCATTGTAACGCAATTGAATCCCAACCCACGATGCCTTTTATAATATTACAAGAATACATTTTTTGTTGATGTAAATATCTATTATTATTGGCCTGTAAAACCATATTTACAAATTTATTTTCTTGTTCTTTTTTGTCAATAAATTTAAAAAGACTATTTGGTTCTATTGCATAATCGATTAAATAACAGGCCTGTTCAACGGCAGTTTCTTCTAAAGCTCCAAAACGAGTTGTAATTAAAGGAGTGTTATAAGCTAAAGATTCTAAAGTTGAAATACCAAATGTTTCAGGAAAGGCACCAGGAAATAACATAAAGCTGGCTTTTGCCATCAATTCTGCTATTTCAGATTGTTTAATTATACCTGTAAACTCTATATCTAATTTTTTATATTTTTCATCAGCGACTAATTCTCTCCATTTTTTTTCTTGTTCATCAGGAATAGCATTTTCTCTAAATCTATAATATCCACCAATTACTTTTAATTTAGCTTGAGGTATTTGTTGTTTAATTCTTTCCCATATATTCTCAACTAGAGGCAACATGCCTTTTGTAACTGAAGCATTGTAAACATATAAATGAGGATCTTTTTGTCTTATGTCTATTTCATCTTTATAAAGAACAATACCATTACGTGTCATAAACATATGAGATTTTAATACTTCAAAATTTCTTCTTTTACCATGATCGCATGTAGTTACATAAGAAGTATGAAAATCTGAAAGAGTAAATATTTCATCCATATCTTTGTGAACGATCATATCTTCTAGTAGATGATCTCCTTTAGCAAAAGTATCATGCATCCACATTGCTTTAAATTTAGCATTTTGTTTTATTTTAGAATATCTTTGAGGTTTAAAATTTTCAAATTGGTTATATAAATGAGGTGGTAAAAATGGTATTACTGTTCTGGAAGATATGACCACATCAAAACTAAAGTCGTTTTTATAATCTAATATGGTATGATCTATATATTGAACATTATCGAATGTTCCTTCTTTCGATTCTTTATCTATACAATTATTAAATACAGTTACTTTAAAATTTTTTTTAGCAAGTTCTTTAGCGAGTAAAATAACGGCGGATTCTGAGCCTCCTAAACCTCTTTTGTTTAAGGTGTCGCCGTCATAAGTCAATCCAATAATGTCAATAATTGCTATAGAAATCATTTATTATAAAGTTAAAATTATTTATAAATATACTATAACATAATATGGTAGATTTGTCAATCTAAAGAATTTAAAATAAATGCCAGTAATTAAAGGTCAGAATCAACAAGTAAAAGTTACTCTTCCATCACGTGGAGGATTTACAGGTTCATCTGGAGGTGTTGGATTTACAGGATCATCAGGTTCTTTAGGTTACACTGGTTCAGCAGGCGCTGGTTATACAGGTTCAGCTGGTTCAACAGGATTTACAGGATCATCAGGTTCTTTAGGTTACACTGGTTCAGCGGGCGCTGGTTATACAGGATCAGCAGGCGCCGGTTACACAGGTTCAACAGGATTTACCGGATCAGCAGGAGTTGGTTATACAGGATCAGCAGGTGCTGGTTATACAGGTTCAACAGGATTTACCGGATCAGCAGGAGTTGGTTATACAGGATCAGCAGGAGTTGGTTATACAGGATCAGCAGGAGTTGGTTATACAGGATCAGCAGGAGTTGGTTATACAGGATCAGCAGGTGCTGGTTATACAGGATCAAAAGGAGATTTAGGGTATTCAGGAAGTTTAGGATTTACAGGATCAGCCGGTGCTGGTTACACAGGCTCAACAGGATTTACCGGTTCAAAAGGAGATTTAGGATTTACAGGATCAGCCGGTGTTGACGGAACAATTGGTAGAGACGGCTACACAGGTTCAATAGGATATACTGGATCAGCAGGTGCTGGGTACACAGGCTCTAAGGGAGATTTAGGATTTACAGGAAGTTTAGGATTTACAGGATCAGCAGGTGCTGGTTATACAGGTTCAAAAGGAGATTTAGGGTATTCAGGAAGTTTAGGTTACACTGGTTCAGCAGGCGCTGGTTATACAGGTTCAAAAGGAGATTTAGGATTTACAGGTAGTTTAGGATATACAGGATCAGCCGGTGTTGACGGAACAATTGGTAGAGACGGCTACACAGGTTCAATAGGATATACTGGATCAGCAGGTGCTGGTTATACAGGTTCAACAGGATTTACCGGATCAGCAGGAGTTGGTTACACAGGATCTTCTGGAGTTGGTTATACAGGTTCAACAGGATTTACCGGATCAGCAGGAGTTGGTTACACAGGATCTTCTGGAGTTGGTTATACAGGTTCAACAGGATTTACAGGTTCACAAGGTATTATAGGATTTACAGGATCAGGAGCAGATAGTCCTTTAGTTTTTACAACATCAGGAATTTATAGAACACTTACAGGTTACACTGAAAGTGGAACAACATCTACAGTAAGAACGGCAGAATTTGTTTCTAGTGCTTTAAGATTAACTTTAGCAACATTTACACCTACACTAGCGGCAGCAGGAACGCCAAGTGCTTCTCCAAATTGGGACGTAGCAGCAACAGGATTTACAGTTACAGTAACTAATCCTGATGACGTGACAAGTGATTATATTAGTTCTGTTTATTCAATAACAGGAACAACAGGCAGTGTAACAGGAACATTAGGTTCATATACAGCAGGAGCTAAAAGTAATACACCAGCAGCCACTATAGATTGGACACAAACTTTTACTACAAATGGTTCATCATATATTAGACCAGTTTCATCTACAATCACTGGAGGTTCAGCAGCGGCTACTGTTAGATTTAATCACAATACAGGTTCAGAATCAGAATACACAACAAGTAATGCTAGTTTTACTATTACATGGGCAACACCTTCAATGAGTTTATCTAAATCTGATAAAAGTGGTTCAACATTTTTAAAAACTTATACAACTACAACTTATACAGCTTCTGTAACAGGTATTACAACTGCTGCTAATTATGTTCATAG
>Ga0209296_1000849_pt1 | contig 25469 bp, 24 predicted proteins | sample S_130206_EF_Meta_FD_187319 | JGI IMG/M metagenome (GOLD analysis project Ga0209296, IMG submission 187319) | Freshwater microbial communities from Lake Simoncouche, Canada to study carbon cycling - S_130206_EF_MetaG (SPAdes) (version 2) | ecosystem: Environmental > Aquatic > Freshwater > Lake ...
CACTTCTTTCTCCACTATTACCTCTTTGATTACCTCAACAGGTACTTCCTTGATAGTTTCAACTATCTTCTCCTGTATCACCACTCTATCCACAGGGACTTCTTTGATGACTTCAACTATCTTTGGAGGTGTATCTTCCAACTGTTGTATTTTTAACAACAGTTCATTTATCTGAGTATCATCACTAACGTATTCTGTTTTGGTAACAATTTTCTCAACAGGAATTTCCTTAATCACCTCTTTAATAACTACCTTTTCAACAGGAATTTCTTTGGTTATCTCAACGATTTTTTCAACAACTCTGTCTACTGGAATCTCTTTGATAACCTCAACAATCTTCTCAACTATTACTTCTTTGGTCACAATCTTCTCAACAGGTACTTCAACATATTCAATCTTGATAACCTCTTTCTCTTCTACCACAGGAACCTCAACATACTTGATGACTTCCTTAATAACCTCTTTCTCTTTAACCTCATTATCAGCATTTAGGAGACCATACCTTTCGATATTGAATCCAGTTGTAAAGGAATCCTTGACAACTTGACTTACCAATAAATCATTCAGATTACAGAAAGAAATTAAATCTTTATGTTCGGAATTGGAGAGATTAAGTTTAACTTCCATTTTAGTAGTTAACTAATTTTTCACTTCCTTTTTCTAAGCACTCAATCGAGTTAATGTAAAAAGAAAGAAAAGGTTTAGGATTAGGTAAATCCACAAAAGTATATTCGTCTTTTTCAACTTCATACACACCATAGCCATGTTTTCTAATTGTTTCACCAAAGTTTTGTTGGATGGTAGAACCAACCATATAAGCCTTCTTGTCACCAGGGATATCAAAAATTTGTCGTTTATGGATATCACCACAAAGAACCAAATCACATCCTTTGAACTTGCTCACATCAAATCCATCTTCAAACTTATACCCTATGTCGGTGTATAACCCTTGAACTGGTCCGTGGAATAATCCTATGTTTATTTTATCTGACTTTTGAACGTCAGGAGGAATGTTGTGGTCCATTAATGAATACACACACCAATTGATGTTATCGTCCTCATATACCCCTCTATTTTTGTAGTAGGATATGTTATCGTTTTTTAGTGAATCGATGACTGGTGTTAACGCATCAAGTCGTGTATTGTTATTCTCAAGGAAGTCGTGGTTACCAATGATAACAACGGTCTTCGCAATCTTGGCACACTCAGTTAATACCCAAGCAACGAACTCCACCAACTCGGGTGTCATTTGATTCTTTGAATGAACCAAGTCTCCTGTGAATACAATTCGGTCAGGCTGAAGTGTTTGCCACTCCTTTAAAGCAATTTCAAGGACGCTACGATATAACTCGTGGTCCTTGAACAATCTGATATGTAAATCAGAAAAATGTATTAGTCTTTTAATCATTGTCTGTCATTAACATTAATCCTAAAGCTATAAATAATGAACCTACAGCCCAATTTTCAAAAATTATAAATTGAGTGATTCCGGTACCAAATAAAAAGAAAGGACCGTATTTCTTCCAAAATTTCATAAATTTATTCTCCATCTGTTATTGTTTTTTGTCCTTCAAAAGGATTAAATCCTTCATTTATGTGACCACAATCGTCACACTTGTAAATTGGAAATGGTACTGTTGTATCTTCAGCATCTCCTGTCATTATCTTAGATACTTTCTTAAGATAAATAACCTCTCTAAAATAGATACTACCACAACTTTCACATTTGATTGTCGGACAGTCTCTTAGATTAATTTTAGGTCTTTCTAAATTTTGCATATTCTGTTTTTTATTATTTAAAATATAATCAATTACTTCTTAGTTATCAAATATTTTTTCACGTCCATATCTAAGACAGTGTTAACTATCTCTTGAGGAACTCTGTATTCTTCAAATTGAGCTTCATCTGATAAGTGAGTGATAACACACCCTAATAACTTAATATCAGCATATTTGGTACCCTGTAACATCTTTAAAAGTAATTTAGCATATAAAGGTAGTTGAAGGTAGTAGTGACCTAAGGCAGTATCAGGGAACTTACCAAATGGGTCTTTTAACCTTTTAGTATAACTTGTCTCTTGAAAATTCTTTTTCTTATTGGTCTTCCAATCGGTAACAACAAATCCAAATTCTGTTTTTGCTTTGTTCATCATCAACCATATTTTATCGGGTTGTCCTGTATACCCCAATTCAGGGTCACCAAGAACCATCTCCGTATCTAATAGAACAGCACCTCTCTCTTCCATTAAATCAACATACTTCTTACCGGCATTAATCATTGCATCACCCTTCATCATTTGGGTTAAATCACAATCAAAGATAGGTTGTCTTACTTCTTTGTAATTTCCGTTACGTTCAATAACATTCTTCTCCAAAACATAGTGAACTCTACTACCCATATTGGTTGAGTATTCACCAGCTGCTGCCCACTCGTCAAGTAATTGTTGTTGTTTTTGTGGGTCACCACCTGCCTTATGATAAGATATTTCTTCTGATGGAAACTCTGTGTAAAATTGTTTGAGGACTTTAGAAACTGAAGGATAATCTTTCCTTCCATTCATTGTGTAGATGTGTTTGTCTTCTTCAAAGGTCAATCCAAGTTCTTGTTGTTTTGTTTTAACTAACTCTCTGATTTCTTGTGCGATGTTACTTAATTTCATAATAATATTCCTCAATTTGCCCCTTTAAATCACAAACGTCTTTGTCATTTGGTAACTTGATGATTTTAATTTTGTTGTATAATCTACCACCATTTAGTTCGTGATATAGTTTCAACCCGTCCGTCCACGCATCTCCATCAGTACAGATGATGATATTCGCTTCAGCTTTATTGTATAACGTCTCAAACAATAACTTACTCATTTTCTTTCCCAACATCACTATCGGGTTAGTTAAAAAGAACGAATCAAACACTCCTTCACACAAATATACGTCTTTTTTCCAATCTATAGCGCTTTCATTGAAAATAATTTCATCTTTGGGCACTGGCGGATTCTTGTATTTCATCTTTTTGGGTACCCAAGCCCTTGCAACGAAGTAATTTAGGGTGTTTTCCGTGTTATAAGACGGGACAACAATTCGGTAGGCATAATCCCCAACTGCGGTATAACCTATCTTAAATCGTTCTATAATGTCATCTGTGATACCTCTTGAGGCTAGATACTTATAAGCCTCGATATGTGGAATGAACCTTGAGTTGGAGTCTTTGAATTGGGTATACCCCTCTGGTAATCTCAATCGAGGACGTTTGATGTCCTCCTGTTTTAACTCCTCAGGTTTGATGAGGTCATAGACTTTCTTCTGTTTCTTGGTTCCGTACTTATCGAATAGTTTACCAAGTGGACCGTGGGTACCATATAATTCACCACAAGCCCAACACTTGTATACGTGTTTACCGTAGTTAATCTCCAAGTTACCCTTACCATCGCCATCTTCCAAACCTTTCTCAGCAGCACAAGCAGGACAATCAAAAGATATCTGACCTTTTGATTCGTAGTGCTGATGTGGTTTACCCAAGACATCAGTTAAGAGTTCAACCAGTAAATCAACTTCATCAGTCATTATAAGGTGTTTTATCGTGCGGGTCGGGTGCAATGACATTTCTTCTCCACCATTTCATTACAGGGTGAGATTCATCAAAATTCTTTTCAATAACACACGCGACTATTATAAATAGAGTCGTTAATAATAGAAAAGAAATCCATATGTAAGCAAATATAACCATATTATTCCCATTTAATTTTTTTAATGTTTTCGTAATATTTTATCTCAACACCGAAGTAATTCATTCTTGTTTTAACCTCAAATAAACAAGACTTTCTTAAAAATCGATTAAGTTTAACTTTTGAAATATTATGCCTTTTTAAAATTGAAGTACTATGCCACGTTTTATTTTCGTTCACCACTCTAACATAGATTTTTCCCTCGAAGACAACATCTACCTCATCATTCCAAGTATATTTTCTATAATTTTTAATTTTGATGACACCATCTAAATGGTCTGTATGGATAGGTATTTCACCCCACTTTTTGAGTGATTTCTTAATAGCTTTAGAGTCATTATTTTCTACTGTATATCTCGCCATAGAAGACAAAGATACGGAGAATAATTTAAACTACCAAATTTCTTTAAACTTCATATAACCGAGAGCGGCACAATAAGCATCCGTTTGGTCATAGTTTTCTTTCTTAAGGGTATTGTTCTTGGTGTATTGCCAAGTGATTTGAGGTTCTCTTTTCGCAACCAATTCCCATATGATGACTTTCTTGTCTGCATCTTTCTCAAAACCACCGAAAAGTACGTATTTACCTTTATCGTTTGGTTGAACAAGATGTGGGAAGGCGAATTTTCTTGAATTGTATGTTGAAATAAACTCAGGTATAACTCCTAACACATCATAGATTTCTTTACAAATCAATGTGTTGTATCTCATAAGAGTACCTACAGTCCATACATTATTTGAGTTTAATAATGGTTCTTCTATAATCACTTTAGTGATTCCCATACCAACATAACCTTCTAACTTATTTCTAAAGACACCACTTTTAAGTAATAATTCTTCAATTTTGCTATCAGTTGTTGGTTTAGGTCTTGGAGACACGTGAGTTAACTCCAATAAACTTTTAGTCTCAATATCAAATAATGCGACTCCTATTGTCTTTGTTGACACATCCAACCCAAGAACTTTGGGTGAATCTTTTACTATATTTTTAATCATAATTAGAAATCTAATTTAACCACGTACTGCTGAATACCTTGTCTTAATTCAGGAGACTGTAGCTTAGATACAACAATAAGGTCTTTATTTGTATCGTAAAGACCAATTTCAGTTACATATGAAGTTGTCCCTGAAGTCCATGTAGGATTTGAGGTATTAGTAAACTGGTTCCTTCCAAGAGTTATAAGATATTTCATCTCATAAATTGTTGCAGATATGTCAGTTTCAAGATTTCCGTAGAAATAGAACTCATCACCGAAGTTTAATATTTCGGTATTGTTTGAAGGTGTTAAATCAATATAATCACCAAGATTATATGTGTTACCTGTTTGAGCTGCTTGATATTCAGCTAAAGATATTTGTATTGTTGTACCAGTAAGACCACTTTGAGTTAAATAACCATTAACCATAGATGAAGCGAATTCATCCGTAACATCAATTGGATACCAACCTATTGGACTTGGTTCAACATCTCCATTCACTAATTGACATATTAATTTAATGGAGTTAGCAGAAAAACCTGTCAAATTTGTTTCGAATCCAGGATTAAGGAATGGAAACTCAGCTCCAAATCTAACCGCAACGTTTTGAGTATTTGCTGTTACACTTGAGTCAGCACTTATTAAAGAATAATAATTACAATGTAATGAGTTAGTAAATGTGTTACCTGTATTGTCTAGTCTATAACTAACATACATCTTCTGTGTTGCTCCTGAGAATATACCCGTTGCAGTTCCGTTATTTGTAAAACAAGTGTTTGGTGTTAATAATGATAACTTAGGTGCTGGTATTGTCCAGTTTCTATTAGACTTGTTGGACATTGCTGCAACAACTTCTTCGTCATCAATAATAACAGTTTGTTGGTCAGGGAATACTTTACCAATTCTATTAAGATTACCATTGTCATCAGGATTTGTATCCCATAAATGGTAGTATCTAATACCAGGGTCATTCATATCCACATTAACTTTAGACTTGATATAGTAAGGTTTACATAAATCGTAATCAGGAGGGTCAATCCAAAATGTCTCACCAATTGAACTTCCTGTTGATTTGTGCCACATTAGTGTTGGTAAAGTCAATTTGAATTTTCTAGCCAAACCTGGTTTAGTTTCATCTGGATTTTGTGGGTCAAAAGGAATTGTTGCAAATTTTTCACCATATACGTTATCAATGTCTTGATTGGTGTAGTGAATAATCGCAATGGCTTTTTGTTGTCTTGGCGTCACAACTACCTTTTCGTCAAAAGAGTTATAATAGTATACCTCACTTGTATCTGTTTGTCCACTTGGTTCTTGATACCCCAAATATTCTTTAGTACCTAAGTAAGTAACCGAACCAAAGTTATTATAACCTTCATATAAATTAGTATTTAATCCCGCTGGATTTACAGACCAAGGAATATTCATATTCCAAATAACTGTATTCTCTCTATTTGTAACATCACAAGGAGATTCAAAATTAAGAGTATCAGTCTGCCAATAAGGTGCTGGTGTTACAAAATCATATAATTGAGTCATCCCTGATGGATAAATCAAAACACGTGCAATTTGTCCACCAAGAGTAAATCCTGTATAATTAGGTACAGCTCTATCTAACGTTAACGAATAATTTGTAGTACCCGTAGTTCCTGTTGCAGGATTCATTGACTGAATTCTGTATGTTAATATTGGATATGTCCCAAAATCACCACATCCTCCATTACCATCTAAAATAAGTGTTACAAAATCATTTACAGAAGGTGTACCAGTTGTTGCTCCACAAATCAATGCATCAAGTTCAACATCAATAGTTGTTTGTCCCGATAAACTTATCATGTCAACAGTATAATTAGATGTAACAGTGTATGCAGAACTTGTTTGTGCTGTCCAAGCCCCTTGAGTTCCCCCTGTAACAAAAAATCCTTTGGTTCCCGCTGAGTTATAAACAGATTGAACAGCACTATCCATAAATGGTATACCATAAGTGTTACCAGCATTGCTACTAACATAATACGGGTATTTAATATTCTCTTTGTTTGATTCAGGAGAACCTGTATCGTTTTGCGCATTGAATGCTGGCATCAAGATATTATTTCTTGTTTGATTATAATTTGTTACCGCAGAATAACTTACTTCACTATCGCCTATTTGGAAATAAGAAATATTGAAATTACCCTGAGATAGGTTTCTTCTACCTACATCAGTAAGTCTTGTGTTAATTAACGCTGCCGTATTTTTTATAATGTATGCCATTGTTTATAAATATTCTTTTTTCTTTTTTTAAAATTTAATTATACACAAGAATAACCTAGTACTCTTGTAGTAATCACACCCAATGAATTAACCGTATATCTTGTGGAGGTACCACCACCACCTACTAACATAGTCATTGGAATATTAACAGGAGTACCTTGGTCATCCACGTAAACTGTTGCTCCCGTAGTTAATGTTTGAGTAGTTAGCTTGTATAATGTAGTTGAATCCTCAGCTTCTTTGTTGTCACACGCATCTGTTACTGTTGACCCTGTAAATGCTATGAACGAAGAATACGATATAGGTGGAGGACATGTTGTAACTAATATAATATTACCTTCATTGTTATATTGAGGAGTTAAGTTCACTTGTAATATTTTTGAATCTACCCAATCATTATAAAATCCATTAGCAACAGGATATTGTAATGATGAGTCTTGATATAATATAGTTCCCAATTGAGATAAATTACCTTGATAATACACATTAAACCTTCCGCTAGTTTCAGCACAAGCGTATGATATTCCTTGTAATGTTGTTGCACTATACACTGATACTGAAGCAACACTACACAACGCACAATTTGCAAATTCATATCCATTTGTTGCAACAGCGTAATCTGCATTAACCTCAGTTATCTCCGAAACCCTCCAACAATTAACCCCATCCATACTTGCAGGTCCATCAGGTCCTATTAATTGATAAACTTTATTCCTGCTTAAAAATCCTGTCGGAGTGCTAACAATATAGTTTTCCGTACCATAACATTTTACAACTCGATAATTATTTACCGGATTGCCTCCACCTTCTATAACACCACCATATTGAAGAATATGTTTTGTAATACCTTGTGGTGTTTCATCATCCACAATCGCGCTACATGTGTTTCCATTAATAACTGCAGAATTAACCGCTGTTAAGATAGATTGTTGTAAAGTCGTAATACATCCATTAGCACCAACAACACCATCAGTTACATTTAGTATTGATGTTGATGTACCGCTAACAGTAGTTTCCGAATTAATTTGTAATTGGTATGTTTGGGTATTGCTCACAGTAATTGTTTCATAAGGACTACAATATGGTCTAGATGTTGTTGAAGTGATTGATGACGTTGATGATGGATAAACTTGAACTGAATTTGACATAACCTCAATAGTATCACTAATATCTCCCGTTCCAGGCTGATTATATTCTTTATTAACACTAACATTTAAATCAAATGAAACAACTGAACCATCAGTTATTGGTGGATTAACATCAATATGCCAGTAAGCAATTTGAGTTGTAACCCCAATTGTTTCAATTCTATCTAATGATGCACTAATAGTATATGTTGTAGGTGCACTATCAAATCCAATAACAACAACTTGTGTTTGAGTATTACCTGTTGAATCCTTAATAATCACAGTATATGTTCCTTGACACAATCCGTTAAACACATTACTTGATTGATATGAGATTCCATTGTTTATTGAATAGATATATGGTGGAATTCCACCGCTTGTTGTAATGCTAATTGAACCGTTACAATTTAATGTTCCACTACAAGATGTATTTGTTCCCACGACGTTAGTTAATAAAGGTAAATATGGAGGACATGCCCCCTCAGTCATTGAGATTTGAGGTTGTGTTCCTGTACCTCCTGCTATAGCCCAAGAACTTGTTGGTATATTTGTTGGATTTGTACTTACAGGTAATCCTGTAGAAATTGTCCAACCTTGAATCTCCCATCTCGCATTTCTTGTTGACCATCCAAGAACCATATTACCTGAAGTCCATTGTGGTTTTCCATTTTGACTTCCTGAAATAACAAATTGGAACGGACCGTAACTTACGGTACTGTAACTTACAATTAAACATAAGTTTGGCCATACTGAAGATGGTGTTACTGTTTGTGTCATAGTCATTGTTGGTGTTGGCGTTGGTGTTGCTGCGAAAATACTACAAATAGTATTTGCGGTATAATCACCATAATAATCAACAACAGTAATTGGATAGTTTCCTGGAGGTATATTTCTTAATGTTTGAGTTCTTTGTCCTCCATTCCAATAATAAGAATAAGGTGCTGTTCCTCCTGTTACTTTCATTGTTAATATTCCGTCAAAAGTAGTATTTGAGGATGGCAGTTTTATTATTTGACACCTAATACCCATATCAAATAATGTAAAAACATCACATTCATTTTTTAAATTATATGCCGCACCATTTGATGGCGTATTTGATAAAGAAACTGTGGTAGTTGGTGTATTAGTTTGTGTTGGAGTAACAGTTGGTGTAGCAGTATTTGTTGGAGTTTGAGTAGGTGTTCTAGTTTGAGTAGGTGTTGGGCAACTTGTTGTAGCAACAACATTCATTTTTGTAATACCGTTGGTAGGCTTACTGTAATCAAGGCTAACTAATTCATTAATGGAATTTCCTTGCATAAAATTACCACAACAGTCTGTGTAGTAATAACTTCCAGTAGTAAATCCTTGTCCACAAAATATTGGTGTGACAGACGGAGTTGGTGTTGGAGTTGTTGTTGCCATTAATTGATTTTATTATATCCTATAAGTATAAGATTTTAGAATATTTTGTATAGATTAATGATTAGGAACACAAAACAAAATCAGTAATCTGACCTGAAGTATTAATTTTAACAGCATAATTATTACCACCGAACACCATTAATAAGAACTTATTTCCTCCGTTAAAAGGGTTATAAAGTGTTCCATATAATTGAGTAGTATACACTGTAACTCCGATTACCGGTATACTATTTGCTTGATTTAAATATGTGTAATAATTTGTTGAAGTAATAATATCTCCACAAGAATCACCAGACAATAAATAGGTATTCTGTCCTTTGGCATGATAAGATAATACAGGTGTTACAGATGGAGTTGGCGTTGTTGTTGGAGTAAGAGTAATTGTTGTGGTTGTTGTAGGTGTATTTGTTGGTGTAAATGATGGTGTATTTGGTGGTGTTGCAGTTACTGTTGGTGTTACAGTGTTTGTTGGTGTAACTGATGGTGTTGGAGTTGGAGTAACGTATACTTCTTGGCTATAAATACATCCTTGAGTATCATCAATTATGACTATAAAATCTGCATTATCGTAAGGGTCTGGAATATTAAAAGTAAAAGGGAATGTTGATACTGTTGCAACATACACCTGAGATACGCATGCATTATCACAATAATAAATGTCTACCGGAGTATTCGCAGTAACTGATGTTATAGTAAATTCTAAACTCATGATACGTTTGCTACGGCATTAAATGTACATCCCTCAGCATCTTTTATTTTTAACATATATGATAATGATGTGTTGTTGGGTTCGGGTATATCAAATACATATGATGTTGAACTTATTGTTGCAATATAAAAGCAACCAGCACCACTTGCTTGACATATGTAAATGTCGTAAGGGGATGTCCCTGTTATACCTTCGATTGTAACTTGTACTGCCATAACTATAAATACTTTAAAGTCTATTTGTATTATTAATAAAATATTGTTCGTCTGTAGTTAAAAATGTTTTAACATCAAATACTGATTTTAATATTCTATTTGGGTTGTTTTTTATTCTATTGACCACTTTTTCTTTGGTAGGATATTCGTTATGATACCCTTCAACCAAATATTCTGTTATTTTTTTCACACCCTCATTATTTCTACTATCAACTATATCAACCTCTAAACCAATCTCTTTTTTGATATAAGCAGTTTTAATATATTTTAGTCTGTAATGAACAAAATTTTCTGAAGTTATTTCTTCGTAAGTAACAACAGGTAATGGTATTTCATACCATTGAATATCTAAAAGTAATCTGAAATGATTTAAAGCCAAGTCATACATTAAATTCATATCATTTTCTAATTCTTCATAATTTTGAATGGGTCCAGTAATACATAAATCAACATCCCAAGTTTCATTAAAATCATATAAAACTCCACCCATTAGATAAACATCATATTTGGATAATATATCCGTCTCTTCGTTTATAACCGTGAAAAAATCTTTAATGGATTTGTATGATGGTCTATTCCATGCGATGCCTGTATGAACACTACCTCTTTGATAGTGAAAGTATTGATGTGGAATAGATGTTTTGTTAAATGTTGTCATACATTATGAACTTGAACCTCCTCCACCAGTCTCTCCACCACTTGCACTTGAACCAGCCGCATCAATACAGGGTTGACAGTCAGCATATCCTTGAATTACAAATTTTGCAGTGTTTGATGAAATATAATAATCTACTATTATTGGACCCTCACTTACAACATTATAACAAGTACTAGTTGTTGTAACACTAACGTAATTTCCTCCGTTAGCTTGAAACGATGGTGCACTTGTTGGTTGATATATTGTTACGTTTTGTTCACTTCCATTACAAGCGTTTGCAAGATACGTTCTATATGTTGGACATACAAAACATGATGAAATATTAGTACCAATAGTTTTTGATACAATATAATTGGTATTTTGTACCCCTAATTCGCTATTAATAGTAACACAAAAATCATTAGTCCCATCATTACCTACAGCAATTTCACCAACTTGAACGTTAAGGTCTAAATAAGATGTTCCTAAACTAGCGTTTCCACCTTCAAATGTATTAACAGTAACTGAAATTGGTTCATAATAAGGACTCTTAACAATTATTGTTTGTTGGTTATCACATCTTGTACCACTGAAATAACGTAAATTAGAAGGTGGTATTACAATTGTTTGACAATCTTGACATGTTGGGTATGTAATATTTTGAACCCCTGAGAAATAGTTACCACTATAAGTAACTGCATTGACCGTTGGAGGTGCGATGTAATCATTATTATATCTACCCAAATAGGTCCAACAGTTGCCAGAATTATCTTTAAATATAACTCCTTCAGCATTAGTGAATGAAACTTGTTGAGTTTGAATAATTTGAGTTTTATTGATTGTTGAAGTTGATAACGCGTAACAACTTTCATACACATAAACATAGTTAGGTGTTGCTGAAGGTGTTGGTGTTACGGTTTTAGTAGGTGTTGCAGTTGGCATTGGAGTTAGTGTTGCCGGTGGTGTTGTTCCAATAGTTGGCGTCGGACTTACAGTTATTGAAGGTGTTAGTGTGTTAGTTGGTGTTGGGCTAGCAGTAATTGTTGGAGTAGGTGTTGGGACAACACTACAATAACTACATTCGTTGTAGAATGATAATACCTCATCAATAGTTGCATTAGATGAAAGATTTGAATCATCTCTATCATAGGTAACACACGTTAATGTTCCATCAATAACCGTTAATATTGTTAAACCAATAGTTGCAGGTGTACCACTTAACACTAATCCTGAGTTAACATAAATTTCATCACCTGTGTTACAATCAATTAATACTTTAACAGATACACAACTAAATGTTTCATCTAATATTGTATAATTTACAGAACCTCCAACATCAACAGTTCTTGTTAATGTAACTGTTGCCGTGTTTGTTGGTGTTGGCGTAACTGCTGGTGTATACCCACTTAATGAGAATATCACCGATTTACCAGAACAATTTTTTGAAGGCGTTGGTGTTGGAGTTACTCCAATCGTTTCATAATCAAAAGTAACATCGTCACAAGCAACACTTGGAGTTGGAGTTGGAATTGGTTCCCAATCACAATCAAAATAAGCTGTGAAATCAAAAGTATCGCAATTAATAGGTGTTGGTGTTGGTGTCGGACATACTCCTGATGTGAATATATTAGAAGATAAATCAGGACAATTATTATAACAAGGAGATGCTCCTTGTAATAGACAAGAACCTGTTGGAGATGAACTTAAACACCAAGCGGTGTTATTATAATAAATATAACCTGTTGATGTTCCGTCCCCTGAAAAAGTTGACCTTCCATTATAAGAACCTGTATAATAGTAATTTCCATTATATGCCGATAACGTGGAATCAGTTGTATAGAAACAATACGTAGATGGACAAGCAGCTGGCGTTACTGAAATTGTTGGTGTTTGAGTTGGTGTTGGATACGGCGTTGGTGTTGGTTGTACAGGTCTACAATCAATACATCTGCTATATGATGGTCCACCAACCACAGACTCACCACCTGGTCCTCCAAACTGAATAAACGAATAACAGGTTCCACTAATAAGATATACTGCTCCTGCGAAAGCGGTATCTGAGTCAATATTGAAATAAACAATTTGACCTGTAACACACTCAGATAATGTTGCCGCTGACTGAGTTGCAGATAGTAATACCGGTGATTGTATTGTTGGACATACAGAGTCACCACATCCACTAGTCATTGTGAATATTACACCTGTACCATCAAATAATGAACCCTGTCCTGTATTTTCAACTATTGTTGCACATCCTACAAAATCAATACCGTCAGTAATAGAATACGTATCCCCTATTGTTGTTGGGAGAGCCCCATTATGAAATCTAAAAATGTTAGAACCATCATTACAATCTTCAAATTGAACTGTCAATCCAATGGCTAAACAAGTAGAACAATCATCATAACTTAAAGTTGACACTACGGTTTCAGTAGAACCAGAAGCATCAACATCAACAGTGTAACAACCATCAACTAAAGAGTTAGTAAACGTTAGATACAATACGTCTCCGTTGGTTACCCCAGAAATAGAACCGAAATCTGCGTTAAATGATGTCCCTGAAAGACAGGGTGTAATCTGCTTATATGCCATAATTTTATCTTACTCTATAAATAACCCGGTTATTGATTTTTATACATATTAAAATATAGTTTTATTGAAAACTAAATAAAGGGAGGTCTAAAGGATATTTATCAAATATGAAACTTATCAAAACGATAAAGAAAATAATACAAGAAGCTGAGGAACAATTGAATGCCGCGTCTGAAACTAATCTTCCATTGGAAGAGTTAGACAGGTTAGAAAAGCATTACAAAGATTCTTTAAGATTATTAAAGTTGTATAAATCAAAAGAAGAAGAAAAAAAGAAAAAATAGATTAACCTATTTTAATCCTGTTTTAATTTCCCAAAATTTTATAAATTCGTCGACTGTTTTGTTATCGATTATTTCTAACTCTTTTAAATAATCTGTTGATAACCCAATTGTTTTATTCGCCCATCCAATATCATCGAGCCCATAAGCAATCCCAAACATTTGTATTGGATTATTTAACCTGTACTCTGTCGGTGTATATGTTTTCAGATATTCTTCAGATTCCGTAAACGCATTAACATCAGTTTCTAATGAAGGTCCTGGATTTAAAATAATTGCTTTACACCCACATAGTGTTGCCGCTAAAGTGAAAAAACTTTTTTGGTCGTAGGTTAAAAAATATTCATATTTATTAAATTGTTCTCTTAAATAATCATGGGCACCTATAGTTTTCCATCCACCTAAATCAAAAGAATTAAATTGTTCAATAAATTTTTGAGCGTCATTAGGTGTATTTTTATGAAACATATGACAAAACCCTTTTCGTGGTCCGTTATTAGTTGTATACAATTTATTGAAGTAGTAATTGAACACTGTTAATTTTCTATCCTCAGTCTTTCTATATGTTTTAAAATTTCCATAATTAAAATACACATCAGTATCTTGAAAATTTTCCTCTATTGGAAGTTGTGTGTGATACAAAATCCATCGTGCAACGTGTTTTGTATTATATGGATTCTTTCGAATAATCTGTGGATAAATTGAAATTGTTTTTTCGAGTGGGTATTGGAATGACTCCCAAGACCATTGTGTTTCAAAATCACTCGTTTTATTACCTTTAGAAGGAATTACGGTAATATTTGGATGTTTAAATTCTGGTTCACAAAATGTGAACACATTATGTCCTCTTTCCGCTAACTTATATGCCAACATGTGCATAGCAACAACTCCACCAGTTAAAACATCTTTGAATTCAACATGAACTCCAACTAAAAAATTTAGTTTATTATTATCAGGTAATCTCATTTCTTTTTAAATTTAACAGGAACACCGACATAAACCCCGCCAGTAATTATATTTTTAACAACAGTACCATTTGAACCGATTGTAACGTTTGAAGATATGTGTATCTTTTCTTTAATTGATGAGTTTGTTCCTATGTAAACTTTATCTCCAATTACTACGTTACCTGAAACAACTGCTCCAGGCATTGCACTGAAGAAATCACCTATTACTGTGTCATGACCAATTTGATTTCCTCTATTCAAAATTGAGTGTTCTCCAATTTTTATGTTAGTTGTAATAATGGAGTATGCACCAATAAAACTTCCATTACCAATTTCAACGTTGTTATCCATTATAAGTGCTGTTGGATGAATAAATGTAAAATATGTTGTCTCTTTAGGTAGTTTTTCAACAATTCTTTTTCTTTCTTGTGAATCTGCAACTGCAACCATCATCGTGTGTGTCTCAGGATTAAACTCACTAATTGGTTTTGTAAACTCATTCACATATTCGTCGTCAACAAAGAATAAAACCTCTTTATTAATCTGAGCAGCTACTTCTCTAGCATGTCCCCCATATCCAAATAACGCTAATTTCATAATATCTTTTTTTCCCAATATTTGATAAAATTATCAACTAACATAGAATCTTGTTTTTGTAACTCAATAATATTATCTCTAACCAAATTAATTGTTTTATTTGCCCAACCAATATCATTTAACCCATACGCAACACCAAATAATTGTGTGGGATTTTGTAATCTAAAATCAATAGGTGTTAAATATTTTTCATTTTCAAGTACTATAGATTTAGCCCCACATAACCCAGCAATTGTTGTTAGATATGTTTTATCTTCAAAAGTTATTAGATACTCATATCTATTAAATATTTCCAACAAATAATCATACCCACCTCTATGTTTCCAATCAGTAATGTCAACCGCACTAAAATTTTTTAAATACTCCTCACCCCATTTTGGTGTTGATTTATTTTCCTGAGTTAAAAAACAAAATCCATCTCTTTTATCATAATTTAAATTCTTAAATTTATCTAATTTATAATCAAATACCGTTAATTTAGATTGTTTAATATTTTCAGGAATTTTAAATTCTCCAAAATTACAAATTAAATCATCTTTTCCAAAAGTTTTCCAAGATTCATCCATATAGTCATGTAAAATCCATCGAACACTATGTAATGTATTATAAGGATTGTGGAATGATAATTGATGATAAATTGAAATAGTTTTATTTAAAGGATAATGAAATGTTTCCCAAGCATATTCCTTAGTTTTTTCATCATATATTGTTGGAATTACTTTAATATTTTCATGCGGAAAATAGGGGTCATTAAAAACATAAACATTATGTCCCCTAATTGCTATTTCATATGCCAATTTATTCAACACTATTGACGCCCCTTGTTGTGGAGACCTAATGGAATACTGAGTTGAAACTATAAAATTTAATTTTCCTTCATCATTACTTAAATTCATTTCTTATAAATTTCAAATTTTGATAAATCAGGATAAGGTAATTCCAAATCCTCATTGTGTTTTTTTGTACCGTCTAAATTATAGAATTGAGTCATCATTAATAATCCTCTTGCTGCGAGTTCTGGCATCATATAGAAATTCCAACCCAACATATCAAAGTTATCATCATGATAAGAACATTCTCTTCTTCCGCTGAATCGGGCTCTTTTAAACCATAACATCGCTTGATAATCATCAGTAATGATTGCACCCCCTTTACTAAGCTTTAAGGTCTTATATGGACCTGTAAAAGATAAACACATGTGAGTACCCGCCTGATACATATCCGCCGTGAATCTTAATGCTGAATCAATTACATTGGATGGTGATAATGTGTATGCCCCTTTAATTGTTTTACCTTCAACAGGGGTAAAATTAACCTTAAGTCCTGCATGAATTATCTCACATGGAACCGAAGGATAAGTTTTTGATGGACAGTCTACTGAATCACTTATTAATGATTTTTTAACATTTTTCTCGTAATACAACGCTAAAAATAAAGCGTTACTCATGTTATCAAGCGCAATTGCGTGAGGTGCTCCTGTGTAGTCACATAAAGCTTTTTCAAAATCTTCAGTAATTTTATGAACTCCTTGTGCCATATTATAAATTTTATAATTTAATTATATCAAAAGATTTCTATATTTCAATCAAATATCTAACGATGATTAAAATTTATGCTCACGGTTCATATGTAGGAAATACAGGTTACAACCAACACACAAGAGATTTTTTCAGACATCTTTCAAAACATGCAAAAATAAAATTAAGAAACTTTACAGTTGGTAACAGTTGGAAGGGTTATAATTTAACCCCTCATGACGGTGAATTGTATTTCAACGAAACAGATAAAGAAATACTTTACGAACAAATACTTTGGGACAATAAAGGAGAAGGAAAAAGAAGTAACTACAAGATTTATCCTCACGAATCAAAAGATTTTGACCAAGATTTAAACATTGTTCTTTGTGAGACAAATCACCACATTTTCTATGATGAATATGAAGGACCAAAAATTGGATATAATGTTTGGGAATCAACATTACAACCACAAGGTTATTTTAATAAGTTACTTGAATTTGACGAACTATGGGTTCCGTCAAAGTGGCAAAAAGATTGCACCATAGCTCAAGGTTATCCTGAGGATAAAATAAAAGTTGTCCCTGAAGGTGTTGATGTAAACACATTCTATCCTGATAATACTGTTACCCACCCATTAACAAAAGATAAGTTTACATTCTTTGTTGCAGGAAGATGGGATTACAGAAAATCAATCAAAGAAATTATTGAGACATTCATTAAAACATTTGATAAAAATGAACCAGTTGAATTAATTGTTTCTGTTGATAACCCATTCTCAAACGATGGATTAAAAACAACTGAAGAAAGATTAAAACATTATGGATTGGAAGATGATAGAATTAAAATTCTTCATTTCCCTCCAAGAGAAGAATATATTAAATTGTTAAAGTCTTGTAGTGTGTTTGTTTCTTGTGCAAGAGCTGAAGGTTGGAACTTACCTCTTATTGAAGCAATGGCTTGTGGTACACCATCCATTTATTCAGACTGTTCAGGTCAATTAGAATTTGCTGAAGGTAACGGTATTCCTGTTAGGATATCACACGAACTACCAGTAAGCGCCAGCACATACAACCACTTCAACGAGAATGTTGGAAACTATTATGAACCCGATTTTAATGATTTGGGTGAAAAGATGATGTCTGTTTATGGTGACTATAAAAGATACAAAACATTCGCATTAGTAGAGTCAGAACAAATTAGAGAAGACTTTAGTTGGGAAAACATTGCGTTAATCGGATTAAAGACAATCGAAGAATTCTTAGAAAAACAAAAATCATTACCCCCAAAAACAATTGAAAAAAATCAAACAATAATCTCATATTTGGATGGGCCTCGTGTAGAATTTTTGGGAAATAAGAAAGAGTCATATCGTGTTGAATTCTTAAACAAAGAGACAGGTGATGTTATTTTTTCTGATACAATTAAAAATAATATGTGGACATCTTCAAGCAAAAAATACTACATACCTTGGCAAATAAAAGTTAATGGTTTAGTTGTCGATGAATTGAATTTAGAAGGTAAAGAAGTTTTAATTTGTTTAGAATCAAAAGCGTTAGGTGATACAATATCATGGGCACCATACTCTGTAGAATTCGCAAAAAAGTATAAGTGTAAAGTAATTCTATCAACGTTCCATAACAGTTTTTTTGAAAAATTAGATTCTTACAAAGACATCAAATTTATAAAACCAGGTCAATCACATTCTTGTGTTGCGGTTTATAGAATAGGGTGGTTTAAAAAAGATGGAAGGTGGGAAGATAAAAACAAAAACCCAAATCAAGTTAATATCATACCTCTTCAACAAGCGGCAACAGATATTTTAGGTTTAGATTTTAAAGAAGTAAATCACGGTATAGATTTCAAAAAAGGGAAATCTCCTTTAAATAAACCATATGTCATCTTTGGTCCAAACGCAACTTCAGGTTGTAAAGAATGGGATTATAACCATTGGGTAATGTTATCAAAAATGATTAAAGATGTCGGATATGAAGTTGTTACACTAACACAAAAACCTTTTCATATTGAAGGTACCATAAATGTTATAGGAAAATTAGAAGAAGCCGCAAATTATTTATGTCACGCAAAAGCATTTATAGGTTTAGGCTCAGGACTATCGTGGTTTAATTGGGCGTTAGGCAATCATACCTATATGATTAATGGATTTGCAAAACCAGGACATGAATTCACAACAAATTGCACCAAAATTTATAACGATAACACATGTGTTTTTTGTTGGAATGATGAAGTCTTTGTATTCGACCCAGGGGATTGGGATTGGTGTCCAGTCTATAAAGGAACTAAAAAACAACACGTTTGCCAAAGGTCAATAACACCATTACAAGTTTTTAATAAATTAAAGATATGATAAATTTAGATAATTTTGATTGGGGTCCGACATCACAATCATATAAAGAACAAATGATGTCTGAAATTTTTTCAGATAAAAAAAGTCTATACGAATATATGTTTGATGTAGAAGAAGGAGATGTTGTTGTTGATATTGGTGCAACCATTGGTGAATTCACATTTAGTATTTTAAATAAAAAACCAAGACACTGTTATGTTGTTGAACCTTTCGGTATATTTTTTGACACCTTAAAAAAGAATTTGGAAGGTCATCCCGTTTCTTTTATTAATGCAGCAATTTCATCCGAAAAAGTTTTAGAAATTGATTGGGATGGTCAAGAAGAAAATTTTAGACCGTTAACATTTAAAGAATTTATTGAACAAAATCGATTAAAAAAGATAGATTTTTTAAAAGTAGATTGTGAAGGAGGAGAGTATGATGTTTTTTCAACAAAAAATATTGAGTATTTAAAACTAGTTCCAAAAATTGTTACTGAAATACATTTAAGAAGTAAAATAAATAAAGAAAAATTTAGATATTTTAGAGATAAAATTTTACCTAATTTTAAGAAATTTACTTTTAAATCAATTGACAACGTTGATGTAACTTGGGATTTACATAACGAACATTTCATTGAATACTACAATGAGGTAATGCTTTATATTGATAATAGAAATTAAAGAGACTTATAAACTACCAATATTTTTGGTACGTCCTGTCTTTCAGCATGAACAAGGAAATAACAATCAATTTTACCTGATTCAGATTTAATACGAATTTGATTACCATCAACACTTTCAACCCAATGTGGCGTATATTCTCCCTTCGGTGTAAGTTGAACTGTTGTGGTATCTACGTCTACCAAACCTGACCAATATTCAGGTAATTCTATGATATCTGACTTTGTTTTTCCTCTATGATAAACAGCATGTTCAGGTCCTTCTAAACAACCATAAGTAATTCTATAACCTTCTCTTGTTGGGTGGGCAATATCAAATGACTTTGTTGTTGCACTCAATGAACCATTAATTGTGGTATTCCCTGACGTAGTTGTATTCCCCGTATAGTTAAAATTAACATACGCATTAATAGAATCAGTATTAACATCAAAAACTGGACCTGTATCTCCCGATATACCCCACAGTAAGTTAGAGGTGGGGTCATCAACAACTTCCATAAATGTTCCTGTCACACCGGTAATAGTTAATATACTTGCAGAACTATTACCTGAAAGCACTGTTACACCATTTACGGTTAAACCAGTAGACTTTATGTTATTAGTATCAAAAACGTGTATGTTTGCCATTGTTAATAAATATCAATTATTTTTTATTTTTAAGGACATTCGTCTATGTAATTTGTTGTAACTCCATCTATTGTGGCATTACCTGTATAAAAAACACCAGTCAATTCACTTATAGTTGCACTGTTGAATCCACAATCTGAAATAGTACCATGTACACTATCAATTATTTGAACTTCAGTAAAATCAGGTGTGGTTGAAGTTAAACTATAAGTAATTTCATCAGTTGACTCCACAGAAAATGAATTACTACCCAATCCAAATTGGTCCACTATTAAAATAGCATTTTTGTATATTTGTAAATTATTTGTTCCTGTAATTACTGAGTTGTTTGTCCATGAAATTGTAAAACTTGGTGGTGCTGATGTTGGTGTTGATGTTGGTGTTGAAGTTGGTGTTACGGTTGGAAATATAGGAGGTTCACAAGTACATCCTCCTCCTGTTAAATAACCTGTACCTCCATCAAAAGAAACTGGTAAAGTATTAACATTACATACGCAAAGCAAAGTTCCTGTTGGGAAATATTCGTTTCTATCTACAGCATTACAATCTTTCCAAAAGAATGTACCAGAATTAGATACATAATATTCTCTATTTGTACATACTATGGGTGGAGTTGATGCTGGTGTTGATGCTGGTGTTGATGCTGGTGTTGATGCTGGTGTTGATGCTGGTGTTGATGCTGGTGTTGATGCTGGTGTTGATGCTGGTGTTGATGCTGGTGTTGATGCTGGCGTTGATGCTGGCGTTCCTGTTTGTGTTGGTGTTTGTGAAACTAAAGTACTACAATCAACATAATCTAAAACTTCTCCGTCTGTAAAGACTTGAGCCGCCCATGTTGTACCTCCTTTTTCCAAAAGGAACCATTGACCACTTGAACCACCATTATGAGGTACTGTTAAATTAGAATTATCATATAAAATCATTCCTACCATAGGTGTTGTGTATCCAGGAGGAGCATAAACAACGATAGTTGTTGAACCTGCACAAGCATCATAAGTACTACCGTAACCAAATGATGACATATTATATGCAATTGCCAATTGTGTTGGTGTTACTGCTGGTGTTGATGCTGGTGTTGACGCTGGTGTTGATGGTGGTGTTGGGTTAGGTGTTGATGCCGGTGTTGAAGCTGGTGTTGATGCCGGTGTTGATGCCGGTGTTGATGGTGGTGTTGAAGCTGGTGTTCCTGTTTGTGTTCTCGTTGGTGTTTGTGTTGGCGTTTGTGAAGGTAAAGTACCACACAGATAAACAGTTTGAAGCACTCCACTCGCATTTGGAAGAACAGCATAAAATGTTCCATTATATTCTAACAAATACCATCCACTACCAGCCGGAGTCCAAGTATTTGTTAATCCTGGATTAGTATACATTTGAGCACTTACTGCAGGACTTATTCCACCTCCCGCACCTGGCGTTTGATACAAGAAGTCAATTCCACTAACCGAACCTAAACAAGTGAAATATTCATTAGCATAATCACTTGAAGACCTTGAAAACATTGTGGCCGGTGTTGTTGGAGTTAGAGTTTGTGTTGGTGTTGATGCTGGTGTTGATGCTGGTGTTGATGCTGGTGTTGATTCAGGCGTTGATGTCTGAGTTTGAGTTACAGTATTAGTTGGTGTTAGTGTTGGTGTTGATGTCTGAGTTTGGCTGGCAGTTATACTTGGTGTTGGTGTTTGTGTTGGAGTTTCAGTGTTTGTAGGAGTTTGTGTTTGAGTTATAGTATTAGTTGGTGTTGGAGTTTGACTCTCAGTAATTGATGGAGTCGGTGTCTGAGTTTTAGTTTCTGTATTAGTTGGTGTTTGTGTTGGAGTTTCAGTGTTTGTTGGAGTTTGTGTTTGAGTTTCTGTGTTAGTTGGAGTTACAGTATTAGTTGGAGTTTGTGTTGGAGTTTCAGTATTAGTTGGTGTTGTAGTTTGTGTTGGAGTTTCAGTGTTTGTAGGAGTTTGAGTTGGAGTTTCAGTATTAGTTGGTGTAACAGTTTGACTCGAGGTTATTGAAGGAGTTGGTGTTTGTGTTTGAGTTTCTGTATTAGTTGGTGTTTGTGTATTTGTTGGAGTTTGTGTTTGAGTATTTGTTGGAGTTTGTGTTTGAGTTTCTGTATTAGTTGGTGTTTGAGTTGGAGTTTCAGTATTAGTTGGAGTTTGAGTTGGTGTAGTGGTAGGTGTTGGCGTTAACATTGGCGGAATATATGTTAATACCGCTTTCGCTATCGCATTTACCTTAAAATTTCCTTTGTTTACCCTAATTGACATTATTTAATTTTATTTACTTAGGATACATTTAATGTTGCAATCCAATAAGTAGGATAAAGTAGTCCAGTGTTACTATTAGAATTAAGTATAAACCCATTTACTGTTACACTTTCAACTGTCCATACTCTAGCATCACCGCCTGTCACAGTTACTGAGTAACTAGTATTAGGAAATGCCGAACTAAATAATACTTGATAATTTAAAGGTGTTCCCGTAAATGTTGAGTCTGAAACAATTCCAGATTTAGTTGTTGTTGAACTTGTTCCTGTTCCTGCCGCAATAATCCAATTAGTACCATCACTAATAACCTCAATACTATCGTTATAAATTAAAGTTTTTGAGACTGCACTATCTATTGTTTGACCAGATGTAGTTGCGACTGTAACAACACCTGTACCTCTATTTTTAATGACATAGTTTTTACCATTAACGTTAACAGCAGTTGGTAGAGTTACTGTAATAGTATTACCTGTAACATCTATTAAGTAGTCATTTACCCCTACGGTATAAGTTGTGGTAATTCCTGTAGCAGGAAATGTTATTCCCCCTAATGATATTATACCTTTTCGTGCAACAAATTCGTTAGCCATTACTTTTTGAAATTAAGGGAGAGGTTTCCCTCTCCCGTTTTATTAGTTTTGTTCTTTGTATTCAATCAATACTTTTTCAACATCTTTACGTTCTGCTTGTATGAAGAAAGTAGCATTTATGATTGATGTTTCAGAATCTATGTAAACTTTATTATCCTCAATCTTAACAAGATAATGTAATGTTGCTGAACCAATTGGTGTTAATTGAATTGTTATACTATTTTCGTGAACTAGTCCTGTCCAATAATCAGGTAATTCAATTATATTTGATGTTACAATACCTCTAATATAAACACCGTGTTCTGGTCCTTCTAACACACCGTATCTTAATCTGAATCCTTCTTTTGTTGGGTGAGGGATATCAAATGATTTTGATGCTGCGGTTAAAGCCCCTGTCATTGTTGTTGCTCCCGTAATACTCAATGTTGAACCATCATATCTCATTCCCGCGTTACCTTGAACTGTTCCTGCGGTTCCTGTTGCCGTAACAACAAAAGTATTTGTATTGTTATTCACAACTGCTGAATTACCTGAAGTTCCGCTTGAGCCAGATGTTCCTGAAGAACCTGAAGTTCCTGATGAACCTGAAGTTCCTGAAGAACCATTTGTTCCCGATGTTCCGCTTGAGCCAGATGTTCCTGAAGTTCCACTTGAACCAGATGTTCCGCTTGAGCCAGATGTTCCTGAAGTTCCTGAAGAACCATTTGTTCCCGATGTTCCGCTTGAGCCAGATGTTCCTGAAGTTCCACTTGAACCAGATGTTCCGCTTGAGCCAGATGTTCCTGAAGTTCCACTTGAACCAGATGTTCCTGAAGTTCCACTTGAGCCAGATGTTCCTGAAGTTCCACTTGAACCAGATGTTCCGCTTGAGCCAGATGTTCCTGAAGTTCCACTTGAACCTGAAGTTCCTGAAGTTCCGCTTGAGCCAGATGTTCCTGAAGTTCCTGAAGAGCCGTCTGTACCACTTGAACCAGATGTTCCACTTGAGCCACTTGAACCAGATGTTCCTGCTATACCACTAACTCCACTTGTTCCTGATGAACCGTCTATACCCGAAGTACCGCTTGAGCCAGATGTTCCTGATGAACCATTTCCGCTAGTTCCTGAAGAACCTGAAGAACCTGAAGTTCCTGAAGAACCATTTGTTCCCGATGTTCCGCTTGAACCTGAAGTTCCTGAAGTTCCGCTTGAGCCAGATGTTCCTGAAGTTCCACTTGAACCAGATGTTCCGCTTGAGCCAGATGTTCCTGAAGTTCCACTTGAGCCAGATGTTCCTGAAGTTCCTGAAGAACCATTTGTTCCCGATGTTCCGCTTGAACCTGAAGTTCCTGAAGTTCCACTTGAACCAGATGTTCCGCTTGAACCAGATGTTCCGCTTGAGCCAGATGTTCCTGAAGTTCCACTTGAACCAGATGTTCCGCTTGAGCCAGATGTTCCTGAAGTTCCACTTGAACCAGATGTTCCACTTGAACCAGATGTTCCGCTTGAGCCAGATGTTCCTGAAGTTCCACTTGAACCTGAAGTTCCTGAAGTTCCACTTGAACCAGATGTTCCGCTTGAGCCAGATGTTCCTGAAGTTCCGCTTGAGCCAGATGTTCCTGAAGAACCACTAGTTCCACTTGTTCCTGATGAACCAGATGTTCCGCTTGAACCTGATGTACCACTTGTTCCTGAAGAACCAGATGTTCCTGAAGTTCCGCTTGAACCTGAAGTTCCTGATGTACCTGAGCTACCATCTGTACCATTGCTACCACTAGTTCCTGATGAACCTGAAGTTCCTGAAGAACCAGATGTTCCTGAACTACCATCTGTACCATTAGAACCTGAAGTTCCTGATGAACCATCTGTACCATTGCTACCACTAGTTCCTGATGAACCTGAAGTTCCTGATGAACCGCTTGTTCCTGAAGAACCACTTGTTCCTGAACTACCATCCGTACCATTGCTACCTGAAGTTCCTGAACTACCATCCGTTCCGTTTGAGCCAGAAGTT
>Ga0209296_1000850_pt1 | contig 25444 bp, 24 predicted proteins | sample S_130206_EF_Meta_FD_187319 | JGI IMG/M metagenome (GOLD analysis project Ga0209296, IMG submission 187319) | Freshwater microbial communities from Lake Simoncouche, Canada to study carbon cycling - S_130206_EF_MetaG (SPAdes) (version 2) | ecosystem: Environmental > Aquatic > Freshwater > Lake ...
CTTTGCAAAATTTGGACACCCAAGTGAGCCAGGTTTTGCGGGTTCACTATGTGGCAGGCTGTGATGGTGGCAGCTCGTTTGTGCGCAAAAAAATAGGCGCCAAACTGGAAGGCACAGAAGTCATACAGCGCGTTCAATCGACCTACATTCGCGCACCCCAGTTGGCTGCTCTTTTGCCCGGCAAACCCGCATGGTGCTACTACTCTGTGAACACACGCCGCTGCGGCACGGCATTCGCCATTGATGGCCATACAAGCTGGCTGGTTCACAACCACCTGCATCCTGACGAACCTGAATTTGATTCTGTCGATCGCGATCAATCCATTCGACATATTTTGGGTGTGGACGAACATTTCGAATACGACATCATCACCAAAGAAGATTGGGTGGGCAGAAGATTGCTGTCCAATCACTTTCGCGATCGCCGCGTGTTTTTAGCAGGCGATGCCGCACACCTTTGGGTGCCCTATGCAGGCTATGGCATGAATGCAGGCATTGCAGATGCCACCAACTTGGCATGGCTTCTGGGTGCGGTCGTCAATGGATGGGCAGACCCACGTATCTTAGATGCCTATGAAGCCGAACGGCATCCCATCACTGAGCAGGTATCGCACTTTGTGATGAACCACGCACAGAAGATGATCAAGGCAAGGCGTGCTGTTCCGCATAACATTGAGGCCTTAGATGCTGAAGGTGCAGCAGCGCGCGAGTTGGTGGGTACTGAAGCCTATGACTTGAATGTTCAGCAGTTTTGTTGTGAAGGCTTGAACTTCGGTTACTTTTACGAAAAATCGCCCATTATTTTTCACGAGGCCGAGCCTGCTCCGGCTTACACCATGGGCTCGTTCACGCCCTCCACAGTGCCTGGTTGTAGAGCGCCTCATTTTTGGCGCCAAGACGGCACGTCGCTTTACGATTCATTGGGCAATGGCTACAGCCTGCTTCGATTTGACAGCCAGATTGAGGTGCAAGAACTCTTGGCACTGGCTGAAGCATCAAATGTGCCCCTTGATCTGATCGATTTAGAAGACGAGGCCCACAAACCTTCAGCTTATGAGCACCCATTGGTTTTGTGCAGAACAGATCAGCACGTGGTTTGGCGGGGTCACGCGTTGCCGTATTCGCTTCCAGAATTTATGTCATTCCTTCGCGGCCAAGCTGTTTAATTTGCGTCAATGATCAGTGCTGCGTCAACCAGTCTGACGCGTTGGTCAATGTAGTAACCACCATACTCGGTGTACTTTAAAACAGCACATCCGCATTGTTGGCAGCCATACACATCGGCGCGGTTGTAGGGGAAATAGTTTAAGGCAATGGGCGCCTGTGGCGAGTCATAACGCGTGCCGTTTGGGTGAAATTCTTCGAAGCTCAATTCAGACTCACCATCCGCCAACTCGCGGCGCAATGTGCCTTCAAGTTTCAGTTGTTTGGCTGGCCAGCGGTCATTGCTGACGCTTTCCCAGCCTTTGCAAATTTTGAGTGGGCAAGAACATTGTTCCACTGGCTTAGTGGCAAGCGCTTTGAGTTGGCTTGAATTCAATGGCAATGACGGTCCGTCAGACATATTCAATTCTTATTGTGGTGTGAGTACCGTGAAAAAATAGCACATGCGCATTTGAAAAAAAGTGACCAACAGGCATCTTTTTTGCATGAGTATCGTAGGATACTGGAATATTGCACCAATTTAGTACTTACACATGACCTGGTCTTTGCTTGCTCGAGAAACTGATGGCACTTTCGGTGTGGCCATTGCCTCGAAATTTTTTGCGGTGGGTGCCTTGTGCGTTCACACACAACGCGGCGTTGGCGCAGTATCCACACAAGCTCTCATGAATCCATTGCTGGGCCCTCTGGGTCTCAAACTCATACAAAGCGGCACGACATCACAGCAAGTGATTCACGATTTATTGCAGACAGATGCGGGCAGTGCCCAAAGGCAAGTCCATGTGCTACCCCTGCATGGTGAGGCTGCTGCCCATACTGGAGAATCTTGTATCGATTGGTGTGGCCATGTATCAGGCCAAAATTTCAGCATTGCAGGCAACATGCTGGCAGGCCCTCAAGTTCTGGCAGAAACAGCCAGAGTATTCCAAGCTACTGCGGGCATGCCGCTGGCCGAGAGACTCATTTTGGCCATGCAAGCTGGCGAAGATGCTGGCGGTGACAAGCGAGGCAAACAATCGGCCGCTCTCAGAATTCATGCGGACGAAGATTACCTCCAACTCGATCTTCGTGTCGATGACCACGAAGATCCTCTGTTGGAACTCCAGCGTTTGTATGACAAAAGTCTTGAGCGCTTCCAACCGTTTTTAAGCTGCCTGCCTGGCAGACACAATCCGGTAGGCCTGACAGATCGCGGCCTCATTGACGCTCAAATTGAACGCTTTCATCAAGCGCGACTTAAACCATGAGCAGCCCCTCACAAGCGTCTACCGTTCTTCAGGTCAAGGATTTGATCACCAGCTTCGACACCGACGCGGGCGAGCTGACGGCGGTGGATGGCGTCAGTTTCAGTGTGGCTGCAGGTCAAACCTTGGCCATTGTGGGCGAGTCGGGTTGCGGCAAAAGCGTCACCTCTTTGTCCATCATGGGGCTCTTGGCCAAGCCTGCTGGCTCTGTTCGCAGCGGCTCCATTCAATTTGAAGGCCAAGAATTGGTGGGTGCGCCAGCCAGTCAGCTGCAAAATCTGCGCGGCAATCGAATGGCCATGATTTTTCAAGAACCCATGACCTCCCTCAACCCTGCTTTCACGGTGGGCGAGCAAATTGTGGAAGGCCTCATGCGGCATCTGCCCCTCGACAGAACCCAAGCCACCCAGCGCGCTTTGGAAATGCTCCAAAAAGTTCGAATTCCAGCACCAGAGAAAAGACTCGACGACTATCCGCACCAATTGTCGGGCGGTATGCGGCAAAGGGTCATGATTGCCATGGCCCTTTCCTGCAATCCCAAATTGCTCATTGCAGACGAACCGACCACTGCCTTGGACGTCACCATTCAAGCGCAAATTCTAGATTTGATGCGCACTTTGCAAGATGAAACCCAAACAGCCATTGTGCTCATCACCCACGATTTGGGTGTTGTGGCGGAAGTGGCTGATCACGTGGTGGTGATGTATGCCGGCCAAGTGGTTGAGCAAGCGCCGGTGCAAGCTTTGTTCGATACGCCACAGCATCCCTACACCGTGGGTCTGCTTGGCTCCATTCCTAGCCTAGATGAAGTGCAAGGCAGGCTAGCCTCCATCGAAGGACAGGTGCCCAATCCTTTGAACCGCCCATCGGGTTGTGCATTTGCACAACGCTGTCCGTTTGTCCAAGAGGCTTGTCTCACTCACAAACCAAAGCTCACAGAGCTGACAAGTGGCCATTGGAGCGCCTGTTTGCGGGCCCCCCTCAAAGCAGAAACATTGATGCCTTATGCCCCACATTGAGACACCCCTGCTGAAGGTTCACGGACTGGTCAAACATTTTCCAGTCAATGCGGGATGGTTTGAGCGCAACCCCAACAAGGTTCGCGCAGTGGATGGCATCGACATCCATTTGAATGCGGGCGAAACCTTAGGTGTGGTGGGAGAGTCGGGTTGTGGCAAGTCCACACTGGGCCGGTTGGTGCTTCGACTCATAGAACCCACCCAAGGAAACGTGGTTTTTGCGGGCCAAGATTTGTGCGGTTTGTCTGCAGATCAATTGCGTTCTCAGCGCAAAGAAATGCAAATCATTTTCCAAGACCCCTTCTCGTCGCTCAATCCGCGCATGACGGTCTATCAGTGTTTAAGCGAGCCCTTAAAGCTGCACAACTTGCATGCTGGGCGGCACACAGAACGCGTGCAAGAGTTGTTGAAATTGGTGGGCTTAGCGCCTGAGCATGCACAGCGCTATCCGCATGAATTCTCGGGCGGTCAACGGCAGCGCATTGGCATTGCGCGTGCTTTGGCCGTAGAGCCAAAATTGATTGTCTGCGACGAAGCCGTTTCTGCGCTCGATGTATCCGTACAAGCCCAAGTTGTGAACTTGCTGCAAGACTTGCAAAAGCGATTTGGCTTGGCGTATCTTTTCATTGCCCACGACTTGGCTGTTGTGAAACACATTGCTGACCGAGTAGCTGTGATGTACTTGGGCCGAGTGGTGGAGCTGGCAGACAAGCACCAACTCTTTGAGCAACCTCGCCACCCTTACACACAAGCTCTTTTAAGTGCCATTCCCAGGCCGAACCCCGGAATCAAGAAACAGCGCACCCTTTTGGGTGGTGATGTGCCAAGCCCCATGAATCCTCCTACGGGTTGCCACTTTCACACGCGATGCCCGCATGCAACTGAACTGTGCCAAACAACAGTGCCGGCCATTCAATTGAATGGAACGCATCAAATTGCCTGTCACTTCTGGCAAGATTTGCCCATCCCCGATTCAGTCATCTTTCAACCCAATATGAGCCGCGATGCGCAACATTTGAAATTGTTGCAATCTGCATTTGTGCAAACCCCTTAATTTTTTCACTGGAGATATGTCATGACTTTCAAACCTCAAAAGTATTTGCTTCTGCCGCTAGCGCTTTTTATGGCCTTGGGTCAAGGCGTGGCCAGCGCGCAAACCTTGCGCATTGGCCTGGCAGAAGACCCTGATGTCCTTGACCCCACCTTGGCGCGCAGCTTTGTGGGTCGAGTTGTTTTCGCATCGCTGTGTGACAAGTTGTTTGACATCGATGAAAAACTGAACATCTTGCCGCAATTGGCTTCGAGCTACGAGTGGTCAGCCGACAGCAAAGCGCTCACTCTCAAAATTCGCCAAGGTGTTACTTTCCACGACGGCGAAAAGCTCGATGCAGCGGCTGTCAAGTTCAACATTGAGCGCCACAAAAATCTGCCCGGGTCAAATCGCAGAGGCGAATTAGCGCCTGTAACCACTGTTGATGTCATTGACGCCAATACCGTTCGTTTGAATTTGAGCGCACCATTTGCTCCATTGCTGGCCCAACTCACCGATCGAGCCGGCATGATGGTTTCGCCCAAAGCCGCGCAAGCTGCAGGCGACAAATTTGGCTCGAACCCCGTCTGCTCAGGCCCTTTCAAGTTTGCCGAACGCGTGGCACAAGACCGCATCGTGCTTGAAAAGTTTGCCAACTATTGGAACAAAGATGCGATTCATTTCGACAAAGTCATTTACACACCCATTCCCGATGCCACGGTTCGTTTGGCAAATTTGAAGTCAGGTCAACTCGACTTCATTGAACGCATGGCCTCCAACGATGTTGAAAACCTCATGAAGGACAAGAAGTACAAAGTCTCTCGCATCACTGAAATTGGTTATCAAGGCATCACCATCAACGTCGGTAAAAGCGAGCAAGCCAAGAAGAATCCTTTGGGCCGTGATGCCAAAGTTCGTGAAGCCTTTGAATTGTCTTTGGATCGCCAAGGCTTGGCCCAAGTCGTGATGGACAATGAAGCTTTGATAGGCAATCAATGGGTTGCCCCTACCAACACCTATTACGCCAAAAATGTACCCATGCCCAAACGGGACATTGAAAAAGCCAAGGCACTGCTGAAAGAAGCGGGCGTTGTCAAACCCAGCTTCACTCTCATGACCACCACCGCCTCAGACGCACAGCGCTTGGCCGTGGTGATTCAAGCTATGACACGCGACGCCGGTTTTGATGTGAAGATTCAAACCACCGAATTTGCGACGTCTTTGAACATGGCAGACAAAGGTGATTTTGAAGCCTATGTTCTTGCATGGAGTGGCCGCCCAGACCCAGATGGCAACATGTTCAGCTTTCACGGTTGCAAACAACCTCTCAATTACGCCGGCTATTGCAGCGCAGAAACCGATGCGCTTTTGAACCAATCGCGTGCCGAGCGTGACCCGGTCAAACGCAAAAAAATCATGGAACAAATTTCTGCACAAGTTCTGAAAGATCGTCCTGTGATCTATCTCTACCACCGCAATTGGCTGTGGGCCTACAACGGTAAATTGGCAGGCGTGCGCAATATTCCGGATGGTCTCTTGCGTGTTACCGGTCTGAAAATGGCGCCATGACAAGCTACTTGGTCAAACGCTTACTGTCTGTTCTACCAACGCTGCTGTTGGTGTCCATGCTGATCTTCGGGCTGCAGCAATTGCTGCCCGGAGACCCCGCCAAGATTTTGGCAGGCGAAGAGCAAGACCCCAATGTGGTGGCCTATCTCACGGCCAAGCTGCATTTGGATGAACCGCTGCCTGTGCGCTACGGCTATTGGATAGCCGGCGTGGTGCAAGGTGATTTGGGTGAATCGGTCAGAACACAATTGCCTGTTCTGTCTTTGATTTTGCAGAAGTTACCCGTCACGGCAGAGTTGGCGTTTTTGGCCATGTGTGTTGCAGTTCTGATTGGCATTCCTGCAGGCATTGCGTCTGCTGTGGGGCGCGGCACCGTTTGGGATTATGCGGCCAATGTGTTTGCGCTTTGGGGCTTGTCAACGCCTAACTTTTGGTTGGGCATTCTGATGATCATGCTGTTCTCAGTTCACCTGGGTTGGCTGCCCGCATCTGGGTTTGTGAGCCCCACAGAAGACTTGCTAGGCAATTTGGCCAGCATGGCCATGCCCGCATTTGTGCTGGGCAATGCCATTGCTGCTGTGCTCATGCGTCACACACGCAGCGCCATGCTTCAAGTGATGCAATCTGACTATGTTCGCACGGCTCGCGCCAAGGGGCTAGACGAGCGCACTGTGATTCTGAAGCACGCCCTTCGCAATGCCTTAACGCCCATCATTACCTTAGGCGCTTTGGAATTCGGTACGCTTTTGTCGGGCGCCGTTTTAACTGAACAAGTTTTTACCATTCCCGGTTTTGGCAAACTCATTCTTGATGCTGTTTTCAACCGCGATTATGCGGTGGTTCAAGGTGTGGTTCTGTTCACGGCCACCACTTACATCATGTTGAATTTGATGGCCGACATGGCCTACTTCTGGGTCAATCCGAGGTTGCGTCGATGAGCCAAAGTCTGTCTTACACCGCGTGGTTGCGTTTGCGCAGAAGACCCAGTGCCTTGATCGGTTTGGCCGTGGTCATTGGCTTCATTTTGTTGGCCATTTTGGCACCTTATATTTCGCCGCAAGATCCCATTGCCACCAGTTGGGGCGCCATTCGAAAAGCACCCAGTGCAGCGCATTGGTTTGGGACCGATGAAATTGGTCGCGACGTTTTGTCACGCGTCATTTGGGGAACGCAGGCATCTCTGATGGCTGGCGTTATTTCTGTCAGCATCTCGCTTTTGATTGGGGTGCCCATTGGGCTCCTGGCTGGCTTTGTGGGCGGCACGGTCGATGCCATCATCTCGCGCATCACCGATGCATTTTTGGCATGCCCCTTTTTGATTTTGGCCATTGCATTGGCTGCATTTTTAGGGCCCAGCCTGACCAATGCCATGGTGGCCATTGGCATTTCTGCGGCGCCCATCTTTGTTCGACTGACGCGTGGTCAAGTCATTCAAATTAAAGTGGAAGATTTCGTAGAGGCTGCGCGCTCTGTGGGCAACCCGCCTTGGCGCATTGCATTGGTTCACATTCTGCCCAATATCTTGCCGCCCTTGTTGGTTCAAGCCACTCTGGCCATCGCGGCAGCTGTCATTGCGGAAGCCAGTTTGTCATTTTTAGGATTGGGTCAACAACCCCCTGCACCCAGTTGGGGCAGCATGTTGAACACGGCCAAAAATTTCATTGAACAAGCCCCATGGATGGCCATTTGGCCTGGGCTCTCCATTTTCTTATTGGTCTTGTCTTTCAATCTATTTGGCGATGGTTTAAGAGACGCCTTAGACCCCAGGCAGCGTTGAATTCAAAAAATTCGCGGCTTACTTCAAGAGATGACTGTCTAGAAATTGCATCACGGCCGTCAGACCTTTGTCGGGCTGCTCTTCCTGCAACAGGTGTCCTAGCTTTGGAACAATCACTGTGGTGGAATTTGACAAAACATTGGCGTAGCTTTGCGCATTGGTGCTAGGAATCATTTGATCCTGCTCACCCCAAATGAGCAAGGTGGGGGCCTTGATGGCTTTCAAACGCGGCACAGGATCTGTGTAAATGGTTTGATTCGATCTGTTCAAAATAGCGCCACGCACACCGGGCGCTCTGAGCATGTCGAAATAGCGATTGACCAATGCATCGTTCAATGCGTCAACATCTGAGAAAGCAGGCTCAATGGACTTGCGCACCAGGTACTTCGGAAAAACATATTTGACAAGGCCCATGACGGCAGGCACTTCATAGGGCTTGGTTCCGATGTCTTTGGTTTCAGGAAAACCATCAGGCGCCATGAGCACCAAGGCTTGAACACGTTCAGGCTGAGAAGCCGCCAAAGACCAAGCCATTTTCCCACCCATTGAATGGCCCATGACCGAGAACTTTTCAAGGCCCAGCTTGTCGGCAAAGTGCGTCAGGGTGGCAAGGTCTTTTTCTTCTGAATAATCATTTGCTGGGCTAGCACCTGTGAGGCCAAATCCGGGTAAATCCAGCCTGATCACTCGGTATTTCTGCTCTAACTTCACAGACCAATCGTCCCATGCTTGCAAACTTGAACCAAAGCCGTGCAACAGCAACAAAGCAGGTGCACCTTCAGGCCCAGTCGCTTTGTAATGCACCTGCAAACCATCGACTTCAATGATTTGAGGCTTAGAAGCCACGTAGCGTTTTTCCAATTCGGCGCGCTCAAGGTCGGGGGTCCACAGGCCATACAAAGCAAGGGCCACAATGGCAGCACCAAAGCCAAGTGTATTTAGCATGTGACAAGCTTCACAATCGACAGCAAGCTGAAATTCACGCTCATCAAGTACTTTCTAAAGATGTGACCTTGTGGTACGAAGCATCATAATTTAACTGCATTTGATGTGATATTGTTGGTATTCTTTAAACTGCTCCTACTCGCTTTTCTGAGGACTGCATGACAGCATCTACACACGCCACTGATTTGAACAAGGCCGTCACCCAAGACGCCATGGCCAGTTTTTCAAAAGCCACTGACCCCCGGCTTGCACACGTCATGAGTCTGCTGGTCAAACATTTGCACGCTTTTGTGGAGGAATCTCAACTCAGCAAAGCAGAGTGGTTGAAAGGTTTGGAATTTCTCACGGCGGCGGCCAAAATAACCGACGACGAGCGCAATGAATTCAGTCTGTTTTCAGACATCATGGGCATCTCTTCCATGGTCGATGTGGTTTCGCAGCCACCAGGCGGCACATCCAGCAGTGTGTTGGGTCCGTTTCACAACCACGACTCACTCATTCAGCCCAACGGCTGTGACCTCACGCAGGGTCAGCCAGGTGAGCGTGTTTGGTTGCATGGTCGCGTTTTGGACATTCATCAAAATGCCATTCCCAATGCACAAATTGATTTTTGGCAAAACGCAGACAACGGCCTGTACCCCGCGCAAGATGCGGCGCAAGACCCCCAAAATTTGCGCTGCAAAATCAACTGCGACGATCAGGGTGCTTTCAGCTTGTTGACCATTCGCCCACATCCCTACACTGTGCCCACTGACGGGCCTGTTGGCGCCTTGTTGGCCGCCAGCAATCGGGGCATTTGGCGGCCTGCACACTTTCACATCATTGTCAGCGCCCCTGGTTATGTGGGTTTGGTCACCGAACTTTTTCCTGCAGGCTCTGACTACCTTGATAATGACACTGTCTTTGGCGTGCGTCCTGGTTTGATTGTGGATGTGAAAAATTGCCAAGACACACAAGTAGCGCATCGGTACGGTTTGACAGCACCCTTCAAAGAAGTGGCATTTGATTTTTCATTGGTCAAGCAAACTACCGCTTGATCTGACTTGAATCTAAAGGAGACAAAACCATGGTTCATTATTTCAAGGCCCTTTTGGGCTTGGCCGTCATTGGCAGCTTGCATCTTTCTGCATGGGCGCAAAGCGATTGGCCCAAAGCCAAGCCAGTAACCCTGGTGGTTGCTTTTGCGCCAGGTGCTTCTACCGACATTGTGGCAAGGTCACTGACTCAAAAGCTGAATGAACTCACGGGTGGTAATTTCATTGTAGACAACAAAGGCGGTGCGGGTGGCAACATTGCGACCAGCCAAGTCAAACGCGCGGCACCCGATGGCTACACCATCTTGGTTCACAGCGTGGCCTTTGCGGTCAATCCGTCGCTTTATGCAGACGCTGGTTACGACGCTCTGAAAGACTTTGCGCCCGTAGCGCTGGGCCCTAAAACGCCTAACATCTTTACGGTCAACCCCAGTGTGGCCGCTAAAACTTTGCCAGAGTTGGTTGAAGCCGCCAAGAAAGCGCCATTCAACTATGCCTCTTCGGGCATTGGCACCACCACGCATCTTTCTATGGAGCGTTTGAAAACGGCGGCCAAAATTGACATCGTGCATGTACCCTATCAACCAGCCGCTGCCATCAATGCCGTTGTGGCGGGTCATACCCAAATTGCATCTACCTCTATGCCGCCTGCAGTGCCCATGATCAAGAGCGGCAAGCTCAAAGCCTTGGCCGTGACCAGTGCCACGCGCTCACCGCTGTTGCCCGACGTGCCGTCCATTACGGAATATGGTTACAAAGAATTTGACGACTACACCTGGTTTGGTTTCATGGCGCCTGCGGGCACGCCGCCCGATGTGGTCAACAAACTCAATGCGGCCCTTAACCGTGCCATGGCTTCTGCAGATGTTGTAGAGCGTTTTGCGCAATTGGGCATGGCCAGCACCCCTAACACCACCACAGAGTTCAATAACTTCTTAAAAGCAGAAGTACCCAAATGGGCTGCGGTGGTTAAAAGCTCGGGCGCCAAAGCCGATTAAATTGAACGCGTTATTTTTCACCAAAGTGAAGCGGTAAGCCCACATAGTTTTCAGCCATGGTGCGCGAACCGGCTTCACTGTGAATGAGATAGTTCAATTCAGCTTCTTGAAGTTTCTGACCCATTTCGCCTTGGTCAGGGAAGTGGTGCATCAAGCTGGTGAACCACCAAGAGAAGCGCTCTGCGCGCCAAATACGCGCTAAACAACGCGTGGAATAGTGGTCAATGCCTGCATGCGATTTTTCAACGCAGGCTTCAATGAGTGCGTCTGACAAATACTTCACATCGGTGGCTGCCAAGTTCAAACCTTTGGCGCCTGTGGGCGGCACAATGTGCGCTGCATCGCCTGCCAAAAACAATGTACCGAAACGCATGGGCTCGGTTACAAAACTGCGCAGCGGTGCAATGCTTTTCTCAATGCTAGGGCCTGTGACCAAGTGCTCGCGTGCTTCTGGATCGAGTCGAAGTCGGAGCTCTTGCCAGAATGCATCATCGGACCATGCCTCTACTTTGTCGGTCAAGGGCACTTGAAGGTAATAACGGCTGCGCGTTGTGCTGCGCTGTGAGCACAAGGCAAAGCCTCGGGTGCTGTTGACGTAGATGAGTTCTTCATGCACCGGCGGCGTATCTGACAGCACGCCCAACCAACCAAAGGGGTACACCTTTTCAAACTCTTGAATGGACTTGCTGGGCACACTGGCGCGGCAAACACCATGAAAGCCATCGCAGCCCGCTATGAAATCACAAGTGATGGTGTGTCGTTGACCATCTTTTTCATACGAGACGCTGGGATGGTCGGAATCGAAATCGTGGATGGCCACATCATTGGTTTCGTAAATGGTGGTCAGCCCCGCCGCTTCGCGTGCGTCCATCAAATCTCGGGTGACTTCGGTCTGGCCATAAACCATGACCTTTTGGCCGCCGGTCAAATTTTCCAAATCAATGCGATGACGCTCGCTTTTGAACAGCAGGTCAAACCCAGTATGAATCAAGCCCTCTTTCTTCAATCGCTGGTCTACGCCAGCCTGAGCCAACACATCCAAAGTGACTTGCTCTAAAACGCCCGCCCTGATTCGACTCAACACATACTCAGGACTTTGACGCTCCAAAATGATGGCATCGACGCCAGCCTTGAAAAGCAGCTGTCCTAGCAACAAACCTGATGGGCCTGCACCCACAATCACGACCTGTGTTCGCATCACTGATTCCAATATTTATTTGCCAGCAATGGCGATCAGCTCTACTTCAAATTGAAGTGTGGCATTGGGTGGAATGACACCACCGGCGCCCCGGGCACCATAGGCAATGGCTGGCGGACAGGTCAATTTGGCCTTGCCACCGATTTTCATCAATTGCACACCTTCGGTCCAGCAGGGAATGACGCCATTCAAGGGAAATTCAATGGCTTGATTGCGCTTGTAGGAGCTGTCAAATTCTTTGCCATCAGGAAAGGTGCCACGGTAATGCACTTTGACCTTGTCAGTGGCCATAGGGCTGGCACCCTGGCCGTCTTGCAGAGACCGAAACACCAAGCCTGAAGAGGAGACTTTTGCGCCGGGTTCTTTGGCAGCCACTTGGGCAAAATCGTTTTGCGCCCAAACAGGGGACATAGAATAGGCACAAAGACCCAGTGCAATTAAAAACCGTCGTAATGACTTCATGGGACATTATTCCTTAAGGTGAAGCTGATCGAGAGACTGGCAATTGTAAGTACAGCATTTGATTGGTACGCATTGTTGCATCAACTTGAAGACATTGCAAAGAGTTGGATAGGCTTCTTTAAGGTTCAGCATACATGGCTCATTTTTTATTCAGCAAGTCAAAGAAGCAGAGGTATGGCCAATGAAAATCAAAGCGGTGGTATTTGACGCCTATGGCACTCTGTTTGACGTTTACTCCATCCAAGTCTTGGCTGAAGCGCTCTACCCTGGGCAAGGTGCTGATATCGCAATCAAGTGGCGCGACAAGCAAATTGAATACACAAGGCTGATTACGCAGTCAGACCCGCACAACACATCAGGCAGTCAGTTCTTTCGTCCGTTTTGGGAACTGACACGTTTGTCATTGGAATACACCTTAGACCGACTCAAACTGAAACGTGAATCTGAACAAGTTGAAAAGTTGATGCAACAATATGCACACCTCTCGCCCTTCCGAGAAAATTTGGCCGTGCTTCAAAAGATCAAAGGCATGGGGCTCACAACTGCCATCTTGTCAAATGGCAGCGTGGACATGCTGGCTTCTGCTGTGAAGAGCGCAGGCATGGAAGATGTTTTAGACCACGTTATTTCAGTCGACACCATTCGCCTGTTCAAAACCTCACCCGAGAGTTATGGCTTGGTTCAACAAAACATTCCTGTGAACAAAGACGAAGTGCTATTTGTATCGAGCAACGCATGGGATGCCTTAGGTGCCACTTGGTTTGGTTTCACAACGCACTGGGTGAATCGGCAAGGCTTACCGTTTGAAGCGCTCTCGCCACGGCCGCATTTTTCAGGTGCAGATCTCAATTCCGTTCTGGGTTCACTTCATCTCAAAAACTAAACAAGTGGTCGTGGCGTGGGCATACAAAGTGCCATCCGGCCCCACCAACTTGGCTTCTGCTGTGGCCAATTGCCGACCACAGTGCAGCACATTGGCAATGGCCCGCACGCGCTCAACCTTGGGCGATAAAGCGCGCACCATGTTCACGCTCAACTCAGCTGTGGTGTAAGCACGTCCTACGGGCATTTTGGTGTGAACGGCGCAGCCCAATGCAGAGTCTAGCAAGGTCGCAATCCATCCTCCATGAATGGTGCCCAAAGGGTTAAAAAATGAGGGCTTGGGCGTGCCTTGGAAAATTGTTTGACCTTCTTCCAAATGAATCAAGCAAAAGTTCATTGTCTTGCCAATCGGTGCGGCCGGCAATTCGCCTCGCAAAATAGCTTGCATCGTTTCAAGGCCAGTTTTGCCTGCAATTTGTTCACGCGTGGCAACACCTTCGCCAGGGCCTGCCGCCAAAGTAGCCTTCACTTGAGCTTCTTCGGCCATCCAAGTTTCTAATACGCTTGTCATTGATAAAAGCCCTGCTTTCTTAAGAATTGATTTGAACAATTGTGAATCGCCGCAACTGAATCAGCCGCCAAGCACTCGATAAAAATATGCCAGAGAACAAGCCGTAAACACCGCTGATGACCAGCACAAACAATAGCTCATTCACAATAGGCATGCGCATGCCTGACATCAAACCGACCATGAACTTGAAAGCAAATATGCCCATGTAAAGTGCTAAAGGCACATAACTTCCAGGCATTTGGAACTTGGCTGCTTCGGCATTGTATTGAAAGGAATCTGGCAATGGCCTTTTTGCAAGCCACGCAACCATCAACACACACACGCTCAACCAAGCCAACAAAGAAGGCAGTAGCAATTCAGTGTCGCCGTACTGACCCAGCAAGGAAGTCACGGCCAAAATCGTCATGGCCATGGGCACAATGACAGGCACACGCCACCTCACCAAACGATCCTTGCGTGCAGACAGCCCCAGCCACAATAGCGCCGCCAAAATAAGGAAGACAAATGGGGGAATGTGTTGAATAAAAATCATTGTGCATTGTAGAACCTACTGCATTCAAAGTTGAATTCAGTCCCAGCGTTTGAAGCACTTACCCCACGGCTGCTTTATTCAGGTTCTAAGGTTGCAACTTTCTCTGCACCCATGGAAATACGACCTTCTGTGTAATTTCAGGCGCAGACCATTTGGGCGATCTACCCATGTGCCCTCCTGCAGGATTCATCCAGACGTCTTTTGGATCGCCACGGCTCATGAGCAGGAAAAGGTCGTCAATGGGTTGCTGCGTATCTTTCAAGCCATTGATAACCAGCATAGGGGCTGAAGGTTTGTCTAAATAGCCTTGGGTCAACAGCGACATGCGAGGACCGTAGGCTAAGAATTCCTCTCGCGTGTTGACGCCGTAGACCGCAGAGCGCGCAGGCAGCAAATCAAACAAATACTCTTGAGTGCTGAGGCCCTTGCTTTGCCATTCGGGTGAAAAATAACCATGGATGCCCACTCCGTGCACCACCGTTCCCCGTATGCGATCCTTTTCGGTATAGCCCATGATGGCCGCCCAATAGCCCGCCCAACTTTGGCCGCGAACCACAATTCGTTTGGCATCTACATCATTTCGGGTTTGTAAATAATCCAGGGCTGCGCTGAATACTCTTTCGGAACCCACGTCAATCTTCAAAGGCGATTGGCCTGTACCTGGCTGGTCTATTGCAAAGATGCCAATGCCATTTTTCAGGAATAGATCATTTGTGACCACCATGTCCTCTTTGCGAGTATCCAAACCACTGATGGCAAAAATCAAAGGCGCGGGTCGCACATCTTTCGGAAGACGCAAATAGGCCACGGCTTGCTTGCCCTCAAACGGGAATCGAACGACTTCAACAGGCGGCGAAATTAATTTGCCGTATTGCGCAAATGCTGCCAGTGCTTTTTCATAAGCTAATTTCTTTTGAGTCGAATTCTCTGTAGGCCACCTGGCTGCGTTGTAGACCTCCCATGCGTGTTTGTAGGACTGTGCGGCCTGATCAGCATTTGTTTTCAGTGCCTGCTCAGCTTGCACCATGTACCTGTCTCCGATCGTGATGAATGCTTTGGCCCATTCATCCGGTTCGAGTGAGTTAATTTGGGATAAAGCTTCCCGCATGTCTGCAGGCTTCACATGATCAACGGGTGGCAAAGCACCATCGGCTCTTCGTTGCGCTTCGGCTTTGAGTTGGGGCAATGTTCGAGGGCCCCAACTTTGGGCGGAAACACTGAATGGGATCGCCACGTAAGAAACAGTCAGCAAGAAGGTAGCTAGTTTTGCTTTCAACATATGTTTCATGAGAGTTTTCTTTCAACGGTTTTGTATAGCGACATTAACCATTTCCAGCAAAATTCTCATGCATAGAATCCCTAGGATGGCTAGGGTATGAGTAAAACTCTTCTTACATTAAGTTATGCAAGCAGCTCGGGCTCCGAAGGTGGTGAGATGTTAATTTGAAATACTGGGGAGACCAAAAACAAGCCCAATGCCATTCCCAAATGCAACCAATCTCCAGGCATCAGCCAGGGCGGCAAGCTCACTTTTAATACGAACAGGACAGAACCCGCCAACATCAAAGCAGCACCCAATGCGCGGGTATGTTGGTTGTTCTTCAACATGAAAACCAGAATGACGAGCATGCTTATCAGGCCTAATGCTTGATCATAGATTCGCAGCTTGCCAAGCCCTGAAATCAACAAGCCAAGAAGCATGGCGACACCCAGAAAAATGATGGCAAATTGCTTTCGAGTAGCCACCAGAGAATGTGGTGCCAGCACGCAAATGGCTAATAAAGGCAAAGCAGCACTGGCACTTAAAAGGGTAAACAAGGGGTGCCAAGTTTCAAGTGGATAGATGTCAGAAAATCGGAAAAATCCTAACAAAGCAGGGATAGCCAAAAGAGTAAAGGCCATCCGGTATCCCACGGCAAAGGCGCTTCTAGTGGCAAGCCAACTTGCAATCAGAAATAGCAGTGCATCGGTAAGCGCTAGGCTACTAAGCATGACCTTGCCCGCCCTCAGATAGAGCTCGACCAGTGTGTGGTGCTTGCGTCATGCGCCAACCAATCCCAGCAATGGCCAATATCATGAAGACGCAGTAGCCGATGCGCAGCGGCTGCGGCAGGCGCGACTGCAAGTAAAAATAAACCATCAACAAGACAGAACCTAAGATGGTTCCTACAAATGCAAATTGCAGCAAACCTGAAGTGGCTGATGTATCAAATCGGCTGAAGTGCTGCGCTTTAAATGTCTCAGTAGCATCCTCTTTTTCGGGTGTCCAAGAGGGTTTGGCAAAGATGTACATCAAGCGATGTCGCCAATTTTCAGCCAATTTCACTTGATGCCAGATTTGTACAAACTGATGCAAATTGGCCCATAGTGGATTCCAGCTTTCGATAGGCTTTCGAATGCCATAGACTGGTTTTTCATCATCACGCTCGTCTGCGTAAGTGCCAAACATTCGATCCCATATTGAAAAAACACCCCCGTAGTTTTTGTCGATGCAATAGTCATTTTGACCATGGTGTACACGGTGGTTTGAGGGCGTGACCACAATGTATTCCAGCCATCCCAACTTGCCAATCAATTGGGTGTGTACCCAATACTGGTAAACAAAATCAATCAAACCTACCACCACAAAGACTTTGACCGGATACCCCAGCAAAGCCAATGGAATGTAGAAAATCCAGCGAAACAAAAATCCCGTGGAAGACTGCCTGAGTGCAGTAGACAGATTGAACTCTTCGCTGCTATGGTGAACCACATGGGATGCCCACAGAATATTGATTTCGTGACCTGTACGATGCACCCAGTAATAGCAAAAGTCATACAACAGCAACGCGCTTATCCAGGTCATGGGATTGCTCAAGTCCCATGTGAACGCACCAAACCGATCGATTATCAGGGTGTACATCACCAAACTGATCAAGCCACCAACGGCTTTAGAAAACTCGCTCATGATGCCCACGTTGATGGAGGTAAGGCTGTCTTTTAATCGATAGACACTCAATCCTCGCGAATGCGCAACCCATAATTCAATCAGAATTAAAAGAAAGAAAACTGGAATAGCAAATGCGATGGGATTCATATCAGCCTTGCATTCATGAAATGAACATAATTAATGGACGTGCCCTGCCACACACTGGGTGTATGCAAGGCAATTTAGTTCAACCAAATCAGAACGAATGGTTGATGCCCACACCATAAAACTGGACGGATGCAGCAGCTGGATTCTTACCCAAAGCTGCGGCATAAAGCGGCTCGAGCAAATAACCAGCACTCAATGCGTTTCTAGCCACAATACCGTTGATAGATGTGCGTTTGGAAAGCGCATATTCGGCAGAAACAACGCTTGTGTTTTTCTGACCATTTCTACCGGCTACGTTATTCAGATCTGTGCCATCGTCTTTGGTATAAGAAGTGCGTATCAACACCTCGCTGCTTGCCTTCCAAGCCAATCCAATCGCTTTAGCTTTGTTAGATTGTGTTTTCAGGCCAGCTGTCGTGGCGCTGTCTAAGCTTGAGTTGTAGACCGCCAAATAAGGTGTCAAAGCGCCAAATGTCATGGAGCCGCCGAAAGCAGTCACTTCGTGCTTAGGCAAAATACCTGCGGTACCCACCGTGTTGACACCGTTGAAACTGATCTTACCCATGCCTACTTGGTAATTGGGACCTACATAAGCGGCGTCATAAGAATAGCTGGAACCCTTTGTGGTGCTACCTGCTGCCTCACCTATGCCATAACTTGCACCAGCCTGAATGCCCGATGGATTGTCCATTCGGTACTTGATTGAGTTATTGACTCGGTTGTCATTGCTGGCGTAGCGGTTGACACCATACAAGGAAACTGGCACCACATGTGCATTGGCAGGTGCTAAGTTGTAAACATCCAAACTGCGAATGGTGCGGTCTGTTAAGGCGTGAAACTGGCGACCCAATGTAATGGCGCCCCACTGGCTGCTGGTGACACCTACAAATGCCTGCCGATCAAAATATGCCACTGGCTTACCAATGGCACCATTGTCTGGCGCCAAACTAGATTCCAAACGAAACACAGCATTCAAGCCACCACCCATGTCTTCTCGACCCCGAAATCCCAAATACGAAACGCTCATTGAATTGGTGCTGAGCTCCTTCAAAGATGCATTGGTGGCGCCCTGATTGTTCTTTGAGGTGTAACTGACTCCCACCAAGCCATACACTTCTACGCTAGGTTGTTGCTGTGCTTGTACAGATAAGGCCGTGACGGCAACTGCCAAAACAATGGCACTGGGGAATGGCTTGATTTTTTTCATGTTGTCTCCTAGTTTTTGTATCAGATCCAAACAAATGGTACCATAGATAGAACTATCGGATTTTAAAAATGCAAACCAATGCTCACCCCATCTTTGCTGACAGTCCAGTCCCCTTGTATTCCCAGTTGGCAGATTTACTTCGCCAACGCATTCTTCGCGGTGTATGGAGACCTGGCGAGAAGGTACCTTCGTTAGATGCCTTGGTCGAAGAGTTCCAAGTTGCTCGAGTCACGGTGCGACAGGCCATTGAAATCCTGACTCGGGAAGGTCTCTTGTTGCCACAACGGGGGCGCGGAACTTTTGTGACGGATCAAGTGCAACCCGAGCGATCCCTGACCCTGGAAACATCACTTGAAGGTTTGGCCGAGTCCTACCGCAACGACAAGCCACACCTGACCTTGATAGAAGAAGCCGGCGTTCAGCCGCCACTATCGCCCATTGATGGCAAGGCTGCACCTGCATACCACTTCATGCGCCGAGTTCACTCACGCGATGATCTGGCTTATTGCCTAGCCTCCATTTACATTGACCAACGCGCTTTTCGTTTAGCACCCAAACGTTTTCGAAAAGAAACCGTGGTTCCGGTCCTGATGGATTTGCCAGAAGTCAAAATTGAATCTGCACGTCAATCATTGCGCATTTCAACTGCCGACCTCGAAGTAGCTCGTCTGCTGAATATTGCAGTCGGAGCACCTGTTGCAGAAGTTCGCCGCATTTGCCTCTCTCCCGACGGGACAGTGCTTTATTTGGGACAGATCACCTACCGCGGAGACTTTATTCAATTTGAAATGGCGCTCACCCTATAGATCCGCTATCGGCACTTTTACCCCTACTGAACGGCACGCATGAAAAATACTCACCCAAATTTAATCCGTCACTTGTTGGTGTTGAGCTTTGTGCTTCTTGGTTTTTGCATGAGTGGTGCTCTACCTGCACACGCTCAAAACTACCCCAACAAGCCAATTCGCCTGATCGTGCCATGGCCTGCTGGTGGGCTAGTCGATGTGGCGGCAAGACAACTCAGCAATCGAATTCAAACTGCAATGGGTCAAGCCATTGTGATTGACAACAAATTGGGAGCAGGCGGCAATGTTGGCGCAGATCAGGCCAGCAAAGCAGCGGCAGATGGATACACATTGCTCTTCACATCCAGCGCTTTAACGATCAGCACTGCGCTTAGAAACAAAATGCCGTTTGATGCCATCAAAGACTTAGAACGCTTAGCAGTTGTGGCATACGCACCCTCCGTCTTGGTCGTCAATTCAAACAGCAACATCACTTCAGTTCAAGAACTCATTAAAGTGGCCAATGCCAATCCAGGGAAACTCAGTTATGCCTCTGCAGGCGTAGGCTCACCTGCACACTTAACGGGCGAGTTGTTTAAATCACGTCAAAATATTTTCATCTTGCACATTCCTTATACGGGTGCGCCTGCGGCCATGACCGATCAAATTGCTGGCCGAATCGACTACCACTTTGCCAACGCTGCGGTAGCCTTACCGCAAATCAAAGCAGGGAAAGTTCGAGCCTTGGCAGTGACCAGTGCGCAGCGCATGCCAGGCCTTCCACAAGTTCCCACGATGGCAGAAGCAGGCGTTGACAAATTTGAAGCCGATCAATGGTTGGGCTTGTTTGCGCCTAAAGGTACACCCTCCAATGTGATTGAAAAATTGGTTGCCGAAGTGAACAAAGTACTTGTTCAAGACGACTTCACGCAAAGCTTGGCCGGCGCTGGCATGAACAGCGCCAAACCTGGCAAGCCCGAAAGTTTTGACGCTTATTTCAAACAAGATTTGGCGCAATGGGCCCAGGTGGTCAAGTCGGCCAACATTACGCCAGAATAAAACTGGTACTGAACTCCTTCTCATGAAACATAAACAACCCAATATCTTGTTGATCATGGCCGACCAATTGGCCGTACCCACACTGCCCTTTCACGGCCACCCATTGGTTAAAACGCCGCACTTAAGCCAGCTGGCTCAAAACGGCGTGGTATTTGACAGCGCTTATTGCAACTTTCCGATCTGCGCACCTTCGCGCTTCTCAATGCTGTCGGGCAGGTTGCCACATTCCATTGCCGCCTACGACAATGCCTCTGAATTTCCAGCGGCCACGCCTACGATGGCACATTACCTGCGACAGGCCGGCTACCGCACCATTCTTTGCGGCAAGATGCACTTTATTGGACCAGATCAGTTGCACGGTTTCGAAGAGCGCCTAACCACTGACATCTATCCAGCAGACTTTGCTTGGACACCCGATTGGCTCAAAGGTCCCGCTTATCGGCCAACAGGCGTCAGCATGAGACCGGTCTTGGAGGCAGGTCCTTGCGTTCGCAGCATGCAAATCGACTATGACGATGAGGTGGAATACAAGGGTGCGCAGTGTTTGTATGACTTGGCTCGCGCACCGCAGGGTAAACCTTTCTTTCTCACGGTGTCTTACACCCATCCTCACCCGCCATTTGTAGCACCACAGAAACATTGGGACATGTATCGGCGTGAAGACATTGATACACCCCGCGTGCCACCCATTCCCTACGAAGAACTCGACGAACACAGTCAATGGCTCTATGTTGCGCATGCACAAGACATCTACAGCGTCTCTGAAGAGCAAGTCCTGAATGCTCGTCACGCCTACTACGGCATGGTGAGTTATGTGGACGAAAAGATTGGCAAAATTTTAGAAGTCTTGAAAGAAACAGGCCTTGACGACAACACAGTTGTGGTGTTTTGCGGAGACCACGGCGAGATGCTGGGCGAGCGCGGCATGTGGTTCAAACAAAGCTTCTACGAATCGTCTGTTCGCGTTCCAATGATTGTGTCTATGCCCCAACGCTTTGCACCCGCACGAGTGTCTGCACACGTCTCATTGGTCGATCTATTGCCCACTTTCATGGACCTTGCCTACAACAACCAAGCGCCAGAGCCTGTGGGACCATTGCATGGCCACAGTCTAGTTCCATTGCTCACAGGGGTAGATACAGGCCAAGATCGTTGTGTGATTTCTGAATACAGCTCGGAAGGTGTCAGTGCCGCTTCTCGCATGGTGCGCGAAGGGCCATGGAAGTACATCTTCACGCATGGTTTGGCACCCATGCTGTTTAACTTAGAAACAGATCCCGATGAATTGCAGAATTTAGAAGGGCACGCTGAACATGCCATCACACAGAAGAAATTACATAAGCGTTTGGTAGAGGATTGGGATCCGGCTACTGTGCACGCGCGCATTTTGGCCAGTCAGAAGGAGCGCTTGTTTTTGGCCGAGGTGGCCAATGCTTCAAATCAATCACCCAACTGGGCTTACCAACCTTTTGTTGATGAAACCCAGCGCTTTATTCGTGGGTCTGGTACAGCAGGTCCTACCAGTGTTAAAGCTCGCGCTAGGTTTCCTTATGTCGAACCCGTTCAGCCTGACAAGCCGTCTGACAAACCTTCCACCCTCTGAGGCATGAGCTGCCAAGCCATATGGCAAACGATTGGCCTCGCGCCAGTGACCATCCATGTAAAGCTGAACTTGCGGACAGTTGGACATGATTGAATGGCCACAAAAAAAGAAAAGCATATGCACACTGGGTGCTGACCAATTGCGCAGTTTAAACAGCATCCTGAAGCAGCATGGAGGCACCCTTTTCGCCAATCATGATAGCTGCTGCATTGGTGTTGGTAGATACCATTCTTGGCATGACAGAGGCATCGATCACCCTGAGCTTGTTCACGCCTCTGACACGAAGGCGTGAATCTACCACTGCTGTGGCATCTTCACCCATTCGGCAAGTTCCTACAGGGTGATACACAGTGCCACCTTTTTCACGCGCAAATTGCTCAAGTGCATGATCTGTGCTGATGTGATTACCTGGAAAATGCTCTTCGCCTGTGACCAAGTCTTTGAATGCAGGTTGCGCAAAGATTTCCCTAAGTTGTTTCAGGCCCGCTACCAATACTTTGGCATCGTTAGGGTGCTGCAAATAATTGGCAACAATTCTAGGTGCCGCGAGGGGATCTGCAGAATTTAACTGAACGTTACCGCGAGACAGCGGCCGGCATTGTGAAGCCGATGCCGAGAAACCCGAAAATCGGTGCAAATCATCGCCTGGTTTATCAACCGACAAAGGCATGACATTGAATAGCACATCAGCGCGGCCACCTTCTGAATATTCAGTGCATGCAAGTCCTCCCACCTGCCCTGCGCCCACCGTCAGGGGGCCACGTTTTTGAAACAACCATTGAGCTGCCATTTGCGCCAATCGAACTGGATTGCGCACATCGTCGTTCAATGAATGTTTTTCGCGCAACTTCACAATGACACGTGCTTGATAGTGATCTTGTAAATTCTCCCCCACCTCACTGGCGTGGGCCACGACCTGAATACCCAATCCTTGAAGTAAGTCTGAATGACCAACGCCTGACAACTGAAGCAACTGTGGCGACTGAAGCGCACCCGCCGACAAGACCACCTCTGCGTCTGCTTGCGCGCTCTGAAGATTCCCCTGCTTGAGCCACTCAACCCCAACTGCGCGCCCATTTTCAATAAGGACCTTCGTGACGTGTGCATGAGTGACGATGGTCAAGTTACTTCTGGCCCTGACAGATTTCAAGAACGCAGTTGCTGCATCACATCGCCAATGGCCTTTCAGTGTCAGTTGATACCGACCAACGCCATCTGATTGCGCACCATTGAAATCTTCTGTGAAAGGATGCCCTGCTTGTTGTGCCGCTTTAAGCCAAGCTTCACAGTAAGGATGATCGTTTCGCAAATCTGAGATGCCCAACTCGCCTTGCGCTCCATGAAATTGACTTTGCCCGCCTTCGTAACATTCAGATTGTTTAAAGAAAGGCAAGACTTCGTTGTAAGACCAACCATTTGCACCCAAAGCGGCCCAATCGTCATAGTCTGCGCGCTGACCTCTGATGTAAAGGAGCCCATTGATGGCACTGGAACCACCCAAGACCTTGCCCCGAGGCCAAATCATTTTGCGATGCGCTATTTCTTGCTGAGAAAGAATGGGGAACTGCCAAGAAAAACGTTTGTCATTGATGGTTCGAAAGTAACCCACTGGCAAACGCAACCAAAAACCTTGCGAAGGCCCCCCAGCTTCCAGAAGCAATACTCTGCAGTTCGGGTTGGCACTGAGCCGATTGGCCAAGACACAACCAGCAGAACCAGCGCCCACAATGATGTAGTCAAAACCCAATTTTGTGGCTGCTTTTTTCATTAAAGGTATTATATGCTAGACCTTTAGACTACCTGCCCATGAAACTCCCACCTTTGCCCACATCAACGACGGTTGCAAGCTCGCTGAATTTAAACCTCATCAGCCTGCAGGCTTATGTTTTTCGGTGCCCCAGTCCTGTACCCGTCAGAACATCTTTTGGCATCATGCGCGATCGACCTGCTGTGTTTGTAAGAGCCGAAAGTTCAGATGGCCAAATAGGATGGGGGGAAATTTGGTGCAACTTTCCAGCATGCGGCGCAGAGCACCGTGCCAAGTTACTCGAAACCGTGATTGCGCCCTTGCTACTGAACAAACATTTTGAAGATCCCTCACAAGCCTATCGTGAAGCCACTCAAAAAACAGAGATTCTGGCCCTTCAAACTGGCGAGCATGGCCCCTTAGCCCAAGTCATCGCTGGCGTCGATCTTGCCCTTTGGGACCTCTGTGCGCGACGGGCTAATTTGCCGCTCTACAAATTACTGGGAGGAACGCAATCGAGAGTGTCGGTTTATGCAAGCGGCATCAACCCAGATGGGTCCTTGGATGTGGTCAAGCGCAAACACGCAGAAGGCTACCGAGCCTTCAAACTCAAAATTGGTTTTAACGACAAACAAGACATCGACAACATAGACAGCTTGCGCAGCTGGCTTGGTCCTAAGGCTTCAATCATGGCCGATGTCAACCAAGCATGGCAGTTAGAACATGCTCTTAAGATGTCGCCACAACTTGACGCATTGAATTTAACTTGGTTGGAAGAACCACTGCGCACAGACAGCCAAGCGGCAGAATGGTTGCAGTTGCACAAAGCCACACGAACACCTTTGGCCGCCGGCGAAAACCTGATGGGCCATGCCAGTTTTGAAAAGGCCATTGAGTTGAAAGCATTTGGTGTGCTGCAGCCCGACTTTGCAAAATGGGGTGGCATTTCTGGTTGCTGGCCAGTCATTCAAAAAATCAAAGAAAGTGGCACCCGCTTTTGCCCCCATTACCTGGGTGCTGGCATTGGTTTGATGGCATCCGCCCACGTGCTGGCTGCCGCAGGTGGCGATGGCATGTTAGAAGTTGACGCCAATGACAACGCGCTGCGAAGTTTACTGGCGCCACCTTTTCAATGGGTTGAAAACGGCTTCATTCAACTGGAAGAAACACCGGGCATCGGCGTCACGCCTGACTTGCAGATTCTTGAGGCGCAAATGACCGCGGTGTGAACTGCTTTGTACTTTTGATTAGGCTGGCTTAGGTGGCCGATGCAGCGCGCAAATCTTATTACCGGCTGGATCGCGAAGATAGGCCAGGTTCAAAGCACCAAACGGGCCTTCCCGTGTGCCTGGTGGGTCTTCGCATGTCGTGCCACCATTTGCAATACCTGCAGCATGAAAAGCATGAACCTGTTCTGCTGTATCAGCTAAAAATCCAATTGTTCCACCATTGGCATGCGTTGCAGGCTGCCCATCAATTGGCTTGGTGATTGAAAATGAGCCCTTTGGGGTGCGATAGAAATAACGAGTGCCGTTATTGACTACACCCACGGGAATTCCGAGGGTGCTCAAAACAGCGTCATAAAACTTTCTAGATGCTGCA
>Ga0209296_1000855_pt1 | contig 25323 bp, 20 predicted proteins | sample S_130206_EF_Meta_FD_187319 | JGI IMG/M metagenome (GOLD analysis project Ga0209296, IMG submission 187319) | Freshwater microbial communities from Lake Simoncouche, Canada to study carbon cycling - S_130206_EF_MetaG (SPAdes) (version 2) | ecosystem: Environmental > Aquatic > Freshwater > Lake ...
GAGTGGGTATGAGGGGGTAGGGCGTAGGAACCCAACACCCAACACCCAACACCCAACACCCAACACCCAACACCCTATTTCCTATCACCTAAACAAACACCCCGCCACCCATCAGCACGCGGTCGCGGTAGACGGCGAGGACCTGGCCGGGGGCGAGGCCGCGTTGGGTCTCGGCGAAGCGAAGGCGGACGGTGCCGTCGGCTTGCGGGATGAAGCGGGCAGCGGTCGCCTTGTCGCGGTAGCGCACGCGGGCGAGGATGGCTTGTTCGCCGACCACGGGCTGGTTGAGCCAGGTGAAGTCCCGGGCGACGGCTTCGTCCGTGTACAGCCAAGGGGCGTCGGGCTTGTCGAAGGCGACATGCAGGGTGTTGGTCGCGAAGTCCTTCTTCACGACGACGAAGTACTCGTGGTCGGTGTTGGACGGGAGGCCGATGCCTTTGCGCTGGCCGAGGGTGAAGCGGTGGAGGCCGCGGTGTTTGCCGATTTCCTTGCCGGCGGCGTTTACGATCGGGCCCGGCGAATCCGGGATATGCCGCTCGAGGAAGTCCTGCACGGGCACCTGACCGAGGAAGCAGATGCCTTGACTGTCCTTGCGTTCGGCGTTGGGTAGCTGGGCATCAGCGGCGAGTTGGCGGACTTCCGGTTTCAAGAGCTCGCCGATCGGGAAGATGGCCTTGGCGAGTTGCTCCTGACGGAGGAGCGCGAGGAAGTAGGACTGGTCCTTGTTCGGGTCGAGGCCTTCGAGTAGGTCGAAGGTGCCGTCCCCGTTCGCGACTCGTCGCGCGTAGTGGCCCGTCGCGATGACGTCGTAGCCATCCTGGAGCGCCTTGCGGAGGAAGACGCCGAACTTCATCTCGCGGTTGCAGATGATGTCCGGGTTCGGGGTCAGGCCATGGCGATAGCCGTCGACGAGGTATTGTACGACGGTGTCGCGGTAGGCTTGGACGAGATCGATGATGCGGAAGGGCAGGCCGAGGTGCGCGGCCACCGCTTGCGCGTTGCGGACATCGTCTTCCCACGGGCATTCCCCCGGGAAGGGCAGGCCTTCTTCGTTCATCCAGGTCCGGAAGTACGCCGCATGGACCTCGTGTCCTTGCTGCTTGAGCAGTAGGGCCGCCACGGCGCTGTCGACGCCGCCCGAGAGCGCTACGAGGATCTTGGACATGGGTAGGGGTCGTAGCGGAAAGCCCAAGGGGAGGAAAGGGGCAAAGGTGGGGCGGGCCAGGGGAGGGGTATCGATGATTTGGTCGGGTGGCCCACGGACAGGGTTGCCCTAGGGCCGGGGAGGTGTTTGGCTTGGGGTATGCGCTTTGGTTTCGCCCTCCTTTTTCTCGGTCTCGCCCCCCTCTTCGCCCAAAATGCCGCCCAGTTTGCCGGGGTGCAGCAGGATCTGGCCGAACTGAAGAATGAGGTGGAGAAACTTAAGTTGGAGAATGCGGACCTGCGCGATGCGTTGGTCAAGTCCAAGGGCGGTCAAGCCCCCGCCGCGACGAGCGTTGAGGCGATCGCCAAGGCCCGCGCCGAGACCCTAGCCGAGGTCGATCGTCGCATGAAGCAGCAGATGGTCGAGGTGAACGCGGCGCTGGCGGAGCTGACTCGTCAGGTGAACGCGGCCCTCGCGGGCAAGGGCGCCACCCCGGTGGCGAACCGTCCGCCCGTCGGGCTCCCGCCGGCTGCCGAGAAGCCGGCCGGGGATGACGGGCTGCCGGCCGACATGCCGCGCACGGGTATCAAGGTCCGCGTGAAGTCTGGCGACAGTGTTTCCAAGTTGGCCCGGCTACATGGTTCGAAGCCCGAGTGGATTCTCGCCGCGAATAAACTTTCCAGCCCGGCGGCCCTCCGCGCCGACGTCGAGATCTTCATCCCGCAGCCCGAAACCCTTCCCCGCTAAATCTATGGCCACCCCTCCCAAGAAGTCCCTCGGTCGCGGACTCGGTAACCTGATCGGCGGCGGTGTCGCCAAGCCGGCCGCCCCGGCGCCCACCGCGCCGACCTCGGCCGCCCCGGCTCCTATCGCGGCCGCCAACTTACTGGTGCCGGTCGAATTGCCGGTGGCCGTCATCGTTCCGAACCCACATCAACCCCGTAAGGAATTCGACAAGGTGGCGTTGGAGGAGTTGGCGGAGTCCATCCGTTCCGAGGGTCTCCTGCAGCCCATCGTCGTGCGCAAGGTGAAGGCGGGCTACGAATTGATCGCCGGCGAACGCCGCCTCCGCGCCTACAAGCTGCTCGAGCTGAAGTCGATCCCGGTGCGCATCATGGAGGCCAGCGACTCGGCCAGTGCCGTCTTGGCCATGGTCGAGAACCTGCAGCGTTCCGACCTGAACCCCGTCGACGAAGCGCTGGGCGTCGCTTCGTTGATGCGCGACTTCAACCTCACGCAGGAAGTCGTCGCCGAGCGGCTTGGTAAACCGCGCGCCAGCATCGCCAATCTTGTCCGCCTGCTCCAACTCGAACGCGAGATCCTGGGTTACCTGGGCAAGGGGCAGCTCAGCGCCGGTCACGCCAAGGTGCTCCTTGGCCTCGAGAACCAGGCCCACCGCGTCCAAATCGCTCGCCTCGTCGTCGAGAAGGGCCTTTCCGTCCGCGCCACCGAGACTGAGGTCAAGGCCCTCGCCGTCTCCAAGAAAGGCGATCGCCGGCGGGTCGAGAAGACCGTCGTCGCCGATGTCCAGAAGCGCCTGGCTTCCCATTTCGCCACCCCCGTGACCGTGGTTCGTAAGGGCACCAAGGGGACGATCTCCATTCCCTTCACCGGTGACGACGACCTCGCCCGCCTACTGGAGAAGATCGGGGTCAAACTCTAAGGGGGCAAGTGGGCAAGTGGAAGGTGCTAGGGATTAGGCAGTAGGGATTAGGCAGTGGCTAGCGGGTATCAGGGAGGCGAGAAACGCGAAAATGTCACGCGCCTCTCCAATCTCCAATCCCTACTCCTACTCCCTATCACCTCTGAGCCGCAGGCTCAGTGCTTAAAGTGCCGCATGCCGGTGAAGACCATCGCCATGCCGCGGGCGTCGGCGGCGGCGATGACTTCCGCGTCCTTGACGGAGCCGCCGGGCTGGATCGCACAGGTCGCCCCGGCGTCGGCGGCGGCGATGAGGCCGTCGGGGAAGGGGAAGAAGGCGTCCGAGGCGATCGCCGAACCCTGCAACGGGAGCTTGGCTTCGCCGGCCTTCCAGACCGCGATGCGGGAGGAGTCGATGCGGGACATCTGGCCGGCGCCGACGCTGAGCGTGCGTTCCTTGCCGGCGTAGACGATGGCGTTGGACTTCACGTGGCGGACGACCCTCCAGCCGAAGAGGAGCGCGGTCATCTCGTCGGCCGTGGGGGCGCGCTTGGTCACGACCTTGAAGTCGCGCGGGTTGATGGGCTTCTGGTCGCGGTCTTGGACGAGCACGCCGCCGATGACGGCGCGGACTTCGCGGAGCGTGTCGGCGCGCAGGCCGACCTTGGCGCGCATGAGGCGGAGGTTCTTCTTCTTGCCGAAGATGGCGAGGGCGTCGGCGTCGAACTCCGGCGCGATGATGACTTCGGAGAAGATCTCGGCGATGGCTTCGGCGAGGCCCTTGTCGATGGTGCGGTTGGCGACGATGATGCCGCCGAAGGGGGCCTGCTTGTCGGTCTCGAACGCCTTGTGCCAGGCCTCGAGGAGAGTTTCGGCCGAAGCCACGCCGCAGGGGTTGGTGTGCTTCAGGATACAGATGGTCGGGCGCTCAAACTCGCCGATGAGGTAGGTCGCGGCGGTGATATCGAGGATGTTGTTGTAGCTGAGTTCCTTGCCCTGGAGCTGGTCGAAGGCTTCATGGAAGGAGCCATAGAGCGCGGCCTGCTGGTGCGGGTTCTCGCCGTAGCGGAGGCGCTGGGCCAGCGACAGGGTGGTGGTGAAGCGCGCGGGGAGGCCGAGGACGTTGCCAAGGCCGGGCTGGGCTTGGGATTCCAGGTAGTTGGCGATCGCGGCGTCGTAGGCCGAGGTGCGCTGGAAGACTTTGAGCGCGAGCTCCCGGCGGAGTTCGCCGAGGGTTGTGGGTGCCTTCATCGCGGCGAGGACGCGCTCGTAGTCGGCGGGGTCCGTGACGACGGAAACGGAGGCGTGGTTCTTCGCGGCGCTGCGGAGCATGGACGGGCCGCCGATGTCGATATTTTCGATGGCGTCCTCGAAGGAGCAACCCGGCTTGGCGACGGTGGCCTCGAAGGGGTAGAGGTTCACGACGACGAGGTCGATGAGGTCGATGCCGTGCTTCTTGGCTTCGTCGAGGTGCTCCTGCGAGTCGCGGCGGCAGAGGAGCCCGCCGTGCACCTTGGGGTGTAGGGTCTTCACGCGGCCTTCCATGATCTCGGGGAAGCCGGTGTGCTCGCTGACGTCCGTCACCGGTAGGCCGGCGTCGCGGAGCATCTTGGAGGTGCCGCCGGTGGAGAGCAGTTTGTAGCCGTGGTCCGTCACCAAGGCTTGGGCGAAGGGCAGGAGTCCGGACTTGTCGCTGACGGAGAGGAGGGCGATGGGCATGGCGAAAGAAAGGCCAAGGGGTAGGGGGAGGGGTGGGGGTGGTCAAGAGTTAGGGGACAAGGGGGGTGTGGGCATGGGGCTGGGCTCAGATCCCAGATTACGGAGTGCGGAGTCCTGAGTCCGGATTACCGAGGTCGGAAGCCATACCGAGGGCTTGGGGGCTTTATTTATCTGTTCTCTGTCAACCGCGCTCCGTACTCCGCTTGACTCCCATTTCCCTAATCCTTGACCCTTACCCCGTTTTTCCCCTCTTTCTAGCCATGTCCACCGCTCTGTTGTTCTCCGGTCAAGGCGCCCAAGTCGTCGGCATGGGGAAGTCCCTGTACGAAGGTTTGCCCCTCGCCAAGGACCTCTACGACCGGGCCGCCCAGGTCCTGCCGTTCGACCTCCGGAAGGCCTGTTTCGAGGGGCCAGCCGAGCTGTTGACCGAGACCCGCGTTTGCCAGCCGGCCCTCTATGTCCAGGGCTATGCCATCGCCCAGATTCTCAAGGAGCGCGGCAAGCTTGGCGGTCTCAAAGCCTGCCTGGGTCTATCCCTGGGCGAGTTGACCGCCTACGCGGTCGCCGGTGTTTGGGATTTCGAGACGGGGCTCAAGGTCGTCGCTGAGCGTGGTCGGCTCATGCAGCTGGCCTGCGACCAGACCAAGGGCGGGATGGCTGCGGTCATCGGCGGCACCCGCGAGGATATTTTTAAGCTTTGCGCTGCCTTCGACATCGACGCCGCGAATTTCAACTGCCCTGGCCAGGTCGTGATCTCGGGCGACGCCGAGAAGGTCGCCCAGGCGGTCGCCCGGGCCAAGGAGTTCGGCGCGTTCAAGCTCGTGAAGCCGCTGGTGGTCGCCGGCGCCTACCATAGCCGCCTGATGGAGCCCGCCCGCGTGGCCTTCGAGGCCTTCCTCCAAGGGGTCGAGTTCAAGCGCCCGCTGGTGACCGTCTACGCCAACACCACCGGCGGCACCCTCGCCGAGCCGGCCGACCTTCGCGCGGCCTTGGTCCAGCAGGTGGTCTCGTCCGTGCTCTGGGAGGATGATTGCAAGGCCGCCGCCGCCTCCGGCATCGCCCAGTTCTACGAATGTGGCCCCGGCGGCGTCCTGGCCGGCATGATGAAGCGCACGGCCCCGGAGTCGCCGGTCGCTTCCCTGCACGAGTTCGCGGACATCCCGGCCTAATCCGCCTCCCGTCGGGGCTAACGCTGGACAACCGCCCCTGCCACCGTCCTATTAGCCCTCGGCCCAGTCGCTGCCTTCGTCCTCCGTCCTCGATACCTCCTCTTTTCCTCCCCCTTTCCCGTGTCCCTCGACCACATCCGTAACTTTTGCATTATCGCGCACGTCGACCACGGCAAGACGACGCTGTCCGACCGCCTGCTTGAGCACACGAAGACGATTGAAAAGCGCCAGATGAAGGAGCAGCTGCTCGATGCGATGGATCTCGAACGCGAGAAGGGCATCACGATCAAGTGCCACCCGGTGACGATGAACTTCACCGCGCCCGATGGTAAGCAGTACATCCTCAATCTCATCGACACCCCGGGGCACGTCGATTTCGCCTACGAGGTCTCCCGCTCCCTGGCCGCCTGCGAGGGCGCCGTCCTGCTGATCGACGCCTCCCAAGGGGTCGAAGCCCAGACCGTCGCCAATGCCACGCTGGCGATGAATCAGGGTCTCGAGATCGTGCCGGTCATCAACAAGGTCGACCTCCCGAGCGCCCGTCCCGAGGAGGCCCGCCGTCAGGTCGAGGACATCCTCACCATCCCCGCCCAAGATGCCGTGCTGGCTTCCGGTAAGTCCGGGATCGGCATCGACGAGATCTTTGCCGCGATCATCAAGCGAGTCCCGCCGCCCCGCTGGTCCGAATACCCCCACCACCGCGCGCTGGTCTTCGACTCCCTCTTCGACTCCTACAAGGGCGTGATCAGTTACGTCCGCGTGTTTTCCGGCACCTTCAAGGCCGGTCAGACGATCGAACTGATGTTCAATGGTGTCCGCTCCGTGATCAAGGAAGTGGGGATCTTCGCCCCGAAGATGAAGCCGCAGGACGAGTTGGGCCCTGGCACCGTGGGCTACATCGTCATCAATATCCGCGAGGTGGCCGACGTGAAGGTGGGCGATACGATCACCCTCGCGGCCGACCCCGCAAAGGAGCCGGTTCCGGGCTTCAAGGAAGTCCGCCCGATGGTTTTCAGCGGCATCTACCCGCTCGACACGGCCGACTACGAGAAGCTGAAGACGTCGCTCTCGAAGCTGGCGATCAACGATTCGTCCCTGACCTACACCGCGGAGAGCTCGACGGCCCTCGGCTTTGGCTTCCGCTGCGGTTTCCTCGGGTTGCTGCACATGGAAATCGTCCAGGAGCGGCTGCGCCGCGAGTACGACCTCGACATCCTTTCCACCTACCCGTCCGTCGTCTACAAGGTGTTCACCGCCGACGGGGTGGAGCACATCCTCGACAACCCGGTGATGATGCCCGATGCCTCCATGATCGAGCACATCGAGGAGCCGACGATCCGCGCCCACATCCATATCCCGGGCACGGCGATCGGCGACATGCTGACGCTTGTCCAGGAGAAGCGAGGTGTCTGCGAACGCACCGAGACGATCGATGGCGATCGCGTGGTGCTGGTCTGCCTCCTCCCGCTCAACGAGATCCTGGTCGACTTCAACGATCGGATGAAGTCCATCACCCGTGGTTACGGTTCGATGGATTACGAGCTGGGCGAGTACGTGACGTCCGATCTGGTGAAGATGGACATCCGCGTGAACGAGGAGCCTGTCGACGCCTTTTCCTCGATCGTGCACGCCTCCAAGGCCGAGGGCCGGGGTCGCGCGCTGTGCGAGAAACTGAAGGACCTCCTTCCGCGCCAGCTTTTCAAGATCGCGATTCAGGCGGCCATCGGGTCCAAGGTCATCGCTCGCGAAACCATCGGGTCGGTGGGTAAGGACGTGACCGCGAAGTGCTACGGCGGTGACATCTCGCGTAAGCGCAAACTCCTGGACAAGCAGAAGGAGGGCAAGAAGCGGATGAAGCAGATCGGTAAGGTCGACATCCCGCAGGAGGCCTTCATCAAGATCCTGAAGAACGAGGACTAAGGGTCGCCGGGCCGATTCCAGGCTTTCCCTCCGGGGCCAGGTCGCTAACTTGACGAGCCACGGCTATGTTCTCGATTTTCGCCTCCAAGGCGGGCAAGACCCGCAAGATCGCCAAGCAGCTCCTGGAGTTCTCGGAGAAAATCGACCTCTACCGCCGCGACGTCGTTCCGCCGGCCGACCTAGTCGAGCAACGGGCGCGTGCGGAGGAACTCCGGGCGAAATTCAAGGCGAAGCCTTTCCAGTTGGTCGAGGTGGAGACCGCGATGGACCGCCTGCACGGCGTGATGTGCCGCAACGGCGGGATGATCTACCCGGTCAGCGCGGGGACGGATTACACGGAGATGGTCATCATGGCCGTGATCGTCGCCGGGGGTATCCGCAGCTTCTTCCTGCAGCCTTTCAAGATCCCGACCAACTCGATGTGGCCGACGTACAACGGGATGACTTCCGAGGTGCGCCTGCCTAATGATCCGGTGCCGGGGTTTGGTCAGCAAGTCGTGCGGAAGGTGACGTTATGGTCCTCGACCTACGTGATTCCGGCCGAAGCTTCGGGGGCGATTGGCATTCCCGTGGATTACCGTCGCTATGCCGATGGCACTTACCAGGTCGGGCTACGCCCGAAGGTCACCACGCCCGACGGCGGGCTCCTCGGTACGGGCCTGCTGCGCGGGACGACCGACACCTATGCGCTTGATATCGACGGGCACACGCAGGCGATCGCCTTGCCGGGCGATTTTGGCTTCGAGGGGGTGTTGCTGCGCACTTATTTTCCCGCCGAGGCCGCGCTGCCTTTGCGTCGCCAGGACGCCGATCGCTGGCAGGCCGTGTTCCGCAAGGCGGTGGCGGAGGGGCGCATCAAGCAGACCCCGGCCGGGGCCGTGCTGCTGACGGACCGCAAGGCCGTCCAAGGTGAGCCGATCCTTAATTTCGATATCCTCACGGGCGATATGCTGTTCGTCGACCGGGTGTCCTACAACTTCGTGGCCCCGAAGCGTGGCGACACTTTCGTCTTCCGCACCAACAACATCCCGGGGCTCAATGACCGCTACGGTAATCCCTCGCAGAACTATTACGTGAAGCGTCTCGTGGGGGTGCCCGGCGAACGCCTGCGCGTGAACCCCGAGGGGCAGCTGCTGGTCAATGGCGTCGCGGTGACCGCCCCGGCCCCGATCGCCGCCAATAACCGCCGCGACACCGCGGCAGGCTACTACGGTTACCTGCCCGAAATCGGGGGCGAGCGTTTCGCATTGCCCCTGGCCGAGGAGCATGCCGTCACGGACCATCATTACTTCGCCATGGGCGACAACTCCGCCAACAGCTACGACTCGCGTGGCTGGGGCGAGGTGCCCGAAGGCGACGTCGTCGGCCAGCCGCTCTTCATCCTGCATCCCCTCACCGCCCGTTGGGGTTGGGCCAAATAATCAAGGGTCTGGGCCGGAGCTAGGGCTGGGGCCCGGATCAAGGTTGGCTGGGTGGGGGGAAGCGCCACTCTTGGGCTGCTTTGTCCCGGTTGGGGCGGTCTGCTGTCCGTCTTGCCTATCCCTGCCCCTGACCCTAGCCCTAGCCCCGCTTCGCCTCATGTCCTGGACCCTCTACCGCCACTACAAGGGCAAACACTACCTGCGGTTGGGCGTGGGCGCGCATTCGGAGGACCTCGCGCCCCACGTGGTCTACCGTTGTCTCTATGATAATCCCGAGGCGCGGACGTGGATCCGCCCGCAGGGAATGTTCGAGGAGACGTTGGAGGATGGCCGGCCCCGCTTTACGCCGGTCGCTCGGGTGCGACTCGTCCAGCCCGAGGATCACGCGACGGTCCTGGCTTTTGGTTACGACGCCTGGGGCGAAGGTAAGACGTTGCCGGAGTTCATCGCCGGCTACGACCAGAGTCGGAATCACCTGCGCGGCACGCGTTACCTCTTGGAGACCTTGGAGGGCGTGCCCGTCGCGGGGCTGAATACCTTGCGTTTCCGACACGGCCTGATGGGCCTCGCCTCTGTCGCGACCGATCCCGCGCATCGCGGCAAGGGCCATTCCGCGCTACTCGTGCGGGCCGCGATGGAGTTGTCGCGTTTCCTGCACGGCGATACCCGTTTCCTGCTCTTCTCCGAGGTGCCGCCGTCCGTCTACGAACGCCACGGCTTCCGCGTCCTACCGACGGAACACCAGCGCTTCCTACCCTCCGTCGCGATGGCCACGGGCGAGTGGCCGCTCTCCGCCGAGGAAGCCGAGCCCCTGAGGACTTATTTCTGAAAAGGGGTCAGGCCGTTCGCAGTCTCCCCTGTTAGTTTAAACGGCATTTTATGGCCTCCAAACTAACACCCAAGCCCACTAACGGCCTGACCCCTTGGGCGAAGCCGTCCAGATCAGTCGTCTCACATTGCTGGCCGAGCCCATCGCCAATCGTTGCGCCAGCCAGCTGGAATGTGCCGGACATCGTTGCCTCACTTTAAGCGCCACGGCCAACTTCACGGCATCGCTGGCCGAGCGCCCGCCCATCTCTGGGCGCGTCAGGCCCGCTGCTTGCAGGACCTCATCCAAGATCGCATCCCAGCGGGCCCGTTCTTCGGCGATTAGTTCGGATCGTCCCTTTGCCGTCCGTAATGCCGGTCCTTTGGCCTCGCTCAAGGACCCGCGGCGACGAGCGGCCACTGCGCCAAATAGCTCGGCTTCAGTCAGGTGACGTTGATCGGATAGCAAGGTTAGTCTCAGACGAGTCTCATAAGCCAGCCATCCTTCCGGTGAGTCCTTGAGCCCGTGCAGCGACTCGAGCCCGACCCCCAAGGCAAGCAAACCCCTTTGGGCGGGCTGGCGAAGCGACCGATAACTTGTCCAAGGGTACTGAGACAAGAGCTCCAGCGAAGTCATCCCAGCCCGCACCGGATTCAGGTGCACATAGTCCATGCGCGCAGCGGCCAGCGGACCGGCGGGGCTGTGGTCCGCCCGGTACCTGGACTGGAAGACATGCCCAATCGAGCCTCGGAAGGCCTTGTGTTTATTAGCGAAGTCGGACTGCAAGGCATGCATGCCCACGTCCAGGTTGCCTCGGGGCGTCGACAGGAGCAGGTGGAAGTGGTTGCTCATGATCGCGTAGGCGAACAACTCCCAACCATGGAGTTCGATGGTCCTGAAAAGTGCTTCGAGGAAAAGCCCCTTGGTCGCGTCGTTGGCGAAGATCGCCGCGCCGAGTTCGGCGCGATTGTAGACGTGATAGACGCCTTGGTTGGAAAGATGCCGACGACGGCGGGCCATCCTTGGTTCCTTGGGCAAATCTCGTTGGAGGGCTAATGCGAAGATACCCCGCGGGTAAGTGCTCAGCCAAAGGGGTCAGGCCGTTCTTGGTTGGGGGTGTTAGTTTAGAGGCCAGAAAGTGGCCTTTAAACTAACAGGGCAGGGGACGAACGGCCTGACCCCTTTTCAGCGGAAAGACCTCAGGCGCCAGGCGGCGTCGGCTTCGCGGTCGGTGCGGAACTCGATCACGCGCACGCCTTTACCCCGGCGTTCGAGGTGGCGGGCGAGGCCGGCCCAGGTCTCAGCCAAGTCGTGCCGGACCCCATGTGCGGCACAGAGTTTGCCGAGGTCAGCGGCCTGCGGGGTGCCCCAGAGCTGCTCGAAGTGTCGGGTTTCCTTCGCGACAGTGAGGTGGTTGAAGATGCCGCCGCCTTGGTTGTTGATGACGAGGACGGTGAGGTCGCCGGTATGGCCGTAGGCGGAGAGCAGGGCGTTGCTGTCGTGGAGGAAGGTCAGGTCGCCGCAAAGGAGCACGGTACGGCGGCCGTCGAGCGAGGCGCCGAGCGCGGTGGAGACGGTGCCGTCGATGCCGTTGGCGCCGCGGTTACAGAGAATCTCCGGGCCCGGTCCGGCTGGGTGCGAAAACCACTCGAGGTCGCGGATGGGCATGCTGCTGCCGACGAAGAGACGATCGTCCGGGCCGAGGGCGGTCTCGAGCTGCGCGATGACGCGGCCTTCGAACGGCCATTCGACCGCCAAGACCTTCTCCAGACGCCGCTCGGCCTTGGCCTGGGCTTTCTGCCAGTTTCGCAGGGTGGCGCTCGTGGGGCGGGCGGCCACCTCGCCGCCCGGCGTCAGTGAACCATCCAAGCGCGTCCAGCGCCCGTGCGTCGTGTCGGTGTTCTCTCCCGGTCGTCCGACTAGCAGCGTCAGTGGGTCCGCTTGGCGCAGCCAAGCGCGTAGCGACTTGCTCGTCGGCAAGGGGCCGATGGCCACGACGGCCTCGGGGGCCAGAGCCTTGGCCATTCGCTCGTCGCGCAGAATGAGGTCGTAGGCCGAGACCACCCGGCCGGTGCTGGCGAGGTCGCCCCGGAGGGTGCCAGCCCCGTCAGCCAGGATCGGCCAGCCGGTCAGTTGGGAAAGCTCGAGTAAGGCTTGGGCGCCCTCCACCCGGTCGGCATAGGCATGCGGGCCCACGACGATCGCCCCGCGCTCGGTCCGGGGAAGGAGGCTGGCCACCACCGCGGGGGTGAGTGTCGGCTGGACTTGGCCGGCGGCCGGCAAGGTGGTGAAGGCCTCGAGATCGAGCCCTGTCGGGGTCTTGAAGCCTTTTTCGGCCTCGGAGGGCGGTAGAGGGTCCCGGAAGGGCAAATTGAGGTGCACGGGGCCAGCCAAGGGCCCTTGCGCCCGCTGCCAGCCGTCCACCAGCAACTGCCGCCAGTGCCGAAGGAGGTCGCTTCCCATCCCGGGCACGGCCGCCTCGGCCGACCAGACGGGGAAAGTGCCGAAGAGCCCGTGCTGCGGGATGGTCTGGCCGGAGTGGCAATCCCGGAGCTCCGGAGGGCGGTCGGCGGTGAGCACGAGCAGCGGGGTCCCGGACATCCGGGCCTCGACGACGGCGGGCAGGTAGTTGGCGCCGGCGGTGCCAGAGGTGCAGAGCAGGACGGCCGGCCGCCGCGTGGCCTTGGCGATGCCGAGCGCGATGAATCCGGCGGAGCGCTCGTCGAGCGCGACGGTGACCTTGAATTCCCCGTGCGAAGCAAAGGCGAGGGCGAGGGGGGTCGAGCGCGAGCCCGGCGAGATCACCACGTGCGTCAGCCCGCAGCGACGGAGCGTGCGCACGCCCACGGCGCTCCAGAGGGCGTTCGTGTTCAGGAACCTGGGCGGGCGGGCCATGACGCGAGGTAATCGACCGAGGGCGGGGGAGACAAGCGTTCGGTTGATTTGGGGTTTAAGTCGCCGGCATTCCCGCTAGATTAGCCCTTCGAATGGAGACCTTCACTTGCCTCTGGCCCTTGCGCGTCGGCCTGCTGCTGCTTGCTGGGCTCGTCCACGCCATTTTCTTCCGCATGACCTTCACCGTCGACGCGAGCCACGTGCGGGTCCGTGTCTACGGTTGGACCGTCCGTAAGGTCGCCTTGCCCGACGTCGCTTACGCGGTGCAGGACTGGGCGATTTGGAACGAGCATTGGACCAATACCCTGAGCCCGCGTCGGTTGGTGCTGTTGCGCCGTCGTACTGGCCTCTTCCGCAATTTCCTGATCAGCCCGCCGGACGCCTTGGCCTTCCTTGCGGAACTTCGGGCCCACGGGGTGGTCATCCAAGCATGAGACTCCTTGCCTACCTCTTGCTCGCGCTCCCGCTGGCGGCCGAGCCCGTCGACTTCTTCGCGATGGATACCGCCGCGCGCCAAGCCCCGGCCGAGACCGCCGCCCTCTTGGCCGAACTCGGCTATGACGGCTTCGGTGGGCGGCCGGCGACCGCGAAGGCTTTCGCCGCCGAGCTCTCCAAGCGCAAAATCGCCACCGTCAACGCCTACCACGTCACCCAGTTCTCGTCGGAGGATGCCGGTCTCCCCGCCGACCTCGTTCAAGCCATCCACGCGCTGGAAGGTCTCGATACGACTCTCTGGCTTGGTATCCAGCAGGTCCGGTTGCCTGCGGGCATCAAGGCTGGCCCGACCGCCGGCGACACCATCGTCGTCCCCGCGCTGAAGCGGGCCCTGGTCTTAGCCAAGGCGCAGCAGGTGAAAATCTCGCTTTATCCGCACACGGGTTTTTGGGCCGACAGCGTGGATACCTGCCTACGTCTGGCGAACGCCGTCGACGACCCTGACCTCGGCGTCACGTTCAACCTCTGTCACTGGTTGAAGGTCGAAGGCTCCGAGCGCGACCCGTTGCCGGTGATCAAGGCCGCGCTGCCTCGATTGAACTTCATCACGATCAACGGTGCCGACACTGGCGACACGCGTAAATTCGGCTGGGATAAACTAATCCAGCCGCTCGGGCGCGGCACCTATGACGTGAAGACTTTCGTGGCGAACGCCCGCGCGGCCGGTTACCGCGGTCCCTTTGGTTTTCAAGGTTTTGGCATCAAGATGGACCCGAACTCACTCCTGAAGGAGACGATGGCGGCGTGGAAGGGGATGAGGTAGGTGGTAGGGGTAAGGAGAAGGGAGTAGGGAGTAAGGATTAGGGAGTAGGGCTGGGCCCAACACCCAACACCCAACACCCAACACCCAACACCCAACACCCCCTAACGCCTACTCCCCAATCCCGATCACCTCTATCAACAAAGAACCCCGGTTTTCCGGGGGTCTTTGTTTTGTTTATTTGGCGCCGTGGTCCTTTTTGAGGTGCTCGGCGAGCGGGTCGTAGCCGAAGTCCTTCTTGAGGTCGCGCCAGGTGGCATGCACGTGGTTCGCGTCGTTCTGGGTGTTGTCCAGTTCCATGAGGAAGGTCGGGCCTTGGATGCTGTAATAGTGGCCTTGGCCGACTTCGAGGCCGCCGGCCCAGGCGAAGAAGACTTGGTCCTCGGGTAGCTTCGAGATCTCGACGATCTCCTTGGCGGCGAAGTCGTCGCGGGCGCGGCCGACGTATTCATAGATGATCAGGCCGAGGAGCTTCTTCTGCTCGGGGTCGAGGGCGGAGAGGGCGATGCCCTTGTGCTTCAGGATACCGTCGGCCTTCTGCTTGTTGCCGGTGATGACGTCGGTCGGGACCTTGCCGGTGAGGAAGGCGACCTTGCGTTGGTCGGCGTTGAGTGAAGCGGCGAGCTTGCGGCCCAGGCCGTCTTCCTTGTCGAGTAGTTCGAAGCCCACGAGGCCGGGGGTGTTCTCGGCGACGTGCTTGGTCGTCTTTTGGACCTGACCCGGGTTGGTGCCGAGGAAGGAGGGCGTCGAGCCGACGAGCTCACCGTCGACGACGGTGAAGTTCTGCGAGCAATGGTGGCCTTCCCAGCGGAAGCCCCAGGTGCCCTTGGCGGCCGGCTGGCCGAAGATCGACACGAAGTAGTTCTCGGCGTCGCGCTTGTTGGCGCCTTTGCCTTCTTCGATGACGAAGAGCAGGTACTCAAGGGCCATGACGGACTCGACCTTCATGTGGCCGCGCTGGCTGAGCGAGGTGGAGAGAAGGGCCTGGGCGAAGTGACGCTGCCCCGGGTTCATTTCCTTGATCGGCAGACCCTTGCGGACGGCCGGGACGAAGATCCAGTTGGTGCGTTCGGCGTTATCGAAGGCGAAGGTCGCCTTGGCGCGCTGGGCGTCGTCGAGCGAGCCAAGGAACGCGGTGGCGGCCTTGGACATCTCTTCGCTAGCGCCATGGCCGAAGGCGGCGGGAATGGCGAGGGCCAGCAGGCTCAGCGTGGCGAGGATACGGTGGAGGGGGCGCATAGGGATTCGGGTAGGACAGGGGTGTAGGGGAAGGGTTCCCGGAGAGCCAGAAAGGAATGACCGGGCTGGCGCGCCGAGGGGCAGGTGGGTGCGAGCCGCGCGAACGTGGGGATGCCAATCAGGCTGAACCCAGGAGTTGAGGGGCTGGGCTTCGGCCGGCTCCCTCCCCGTTACTCGATACGCGTGCCGACGCCACCCTGCAGTAGGGGCGTTTACGCTCCTTCTGCTTCGCTCAACTGCTGCGCGGCCTGTTCCCAGGCGGCGGTAGCGGCCTGCAGGGCGTTGATCGTATCGCGCAGCCGGGCGTTCAATTGCGGCAGGTTGACCCCGCCGGTATAGGTCGCGGGGTCGGCGAGTTCGGCGGTGATCTTCGCCTGCTTGGCTTCGAGGTCAGCCACCTGCAGTTCGCACCGGGTGACTTCGGCCTTCAGCTTACGGAGGTCCGCGGCGGAGGGTTTGGCGGGGGCCTTCGGTTTTTCGACCTTAGCGGCTTCTTCCTGCTTCGGGCGGGCGTCAGTGAAACCAGCGGTCAGCGCGGCGCGCTCGTTGCCGGACTTCGACTTCTCGAGGTAGTAGGCGTAGTCGCCCGCGTAGTTCGTCAGGCGGCCGGAATGCACGTGCAGGACGGTCTTGGCGATCTCCCGGATGAAGTGCACGTCGTGGCTGACGAAGTAAAGCGTGCCTTCATAGGTCTTCAGGGCGGCGATGAGCGCGTCGATCGACATGATGTCGAGGTGCGTCGTCGGTTCGTCCATGAGCAGGAAGTTCGGCGGGTTGATCATCAGCTTCACCAAGGCGAGGCGCGACTTCTCCCCGCCCGAAAGGACCGAGACGCGCTTGTTCACGTCGTCCTTGCGGAACAGGAACGTGCCGAGCATGCCGCGGGCCTGTTGTTCGGTGAGGCCGTTCTCCGAGGTGCGGAGCTCCATCACGTTCTCGAGGACGGTCAGCTTCGGGTTGAGGTTGTCGACGCGGTTCTGGGCGAAGTAGCCCGTGATGACGTTGCCGCCTTCTTCGCGCACGCCACCGTTGATCGGAATCACGCCGGCGAGGATCTTGAGCAGGGTGGACTTGCCGGCGCCGTTGGGGCCGACGAGGACGGTCCGCTGGCCGCGTTCGCATTCGAAATTCAGGTCCTTGTAGACGACATGGTCGCCGTAGGCCTGCTGGACGTGCTCGAGCTTCATCACCTTCAGGCCGGAGCGCGGGGGCTGGGGGAAGCGGAACTGGATCTTCTTCAGGTCGTCCTCGGGCTCGTCGATCGCGACTTCCTCGAGGCGGGCGATCTGCTTCTCCTTGGATTTCGCGCGGGAGGCCATGGAGGCCTTGGCGCCGAAACGGTCGACGAACGTCTGGAGGTGCGCGATCTCGCGCTGCTGGTTCTTGAACATCGCCTGCTGGCGATCCTTGCGGGCCACGCGCTCGAGGAGGAAATCATCGTAGTTCCCGTTATAGCAATGGAGGCGTTGGGCCCGGAGTTCGATCGTGCCGGTGCAGAGCGCGTTGAGGAAGGCGCGGTCGTGCGAGATGACGACGAGGCCGCCCGGGTAGCGCGTCAGGTAGTCCTGGAACCAGAGCAGGGCTTCGAGGTCGAGGTGGTTGGTCGGTTCGTCGAGCAGCAGGAGCGTGGGCTCGCTCACCAGGAGGCGGGCGAGGTGGGCGCGCATCACCCAGCCGCCGGAGAAGGTCTTGGCGAGTTTCTCGTGGTCGCTCTCGCGGAAGCCGAGGCCGGCGAGGATCTTCTTGGCGCGGGGCTCGAGCGTGTAGTCGATGTCCCAGTCGTCGTCGTTCTCCGGCTCCAGCTTGCCGCCGCTCGTCGCGATCTGCAGGATGGTCTCATCGCCGACCGGCGCGCTTTCCTGGGGAAGGAAGCCGAAGTTCGCGCCCCGTTCCCATTCGATAAGGCCTTCGTCGGGCTGGTCCTTGCCGAGGATGATGTTGAAGAGGGTGGACTTGCCCGCCCCATTGGCGCCGACGAGTCCGAGCCGGTCCGTCCGGGCGATATTCAGCGAGACCTCCGCGAACAAAGTGCGGGGCCCGTAGGACTTGGAAAGGTTGGCAATCGTCAGCATCGAAAAGGGGTTAAAGTGAGGCCGAGGGGGAAAGACAAGGGGATTGGGGGTGCGAAAGGGCTCGGGCCGAGGCCAGGGCCAGGGCTAGGTGCAGAGTCCGAGGCAGGAAAGGGCTGCCGCGTATCCACCTGATGATGCTTTGCCTAAGTTAGATTTTCGTCCCCTGACCCTGTCCCTAGTGGTTTCCTTACCCCTTGGTCACGACCACTTCAACTTGCTCCTTAGCACGTCGAAATGGGTCAGGTTTTGGGGGCGGAGGAGGGCGAGCTGGACTTTGGCGGTACGGATGCCGAGGGGCAGCCGGCCTTGGGCCTCCAGCGTCGGGCGGCCGTCCACGGAGAGGCCGAGCTGGGCGCCGTCCTCACTACTGATTTCGAGTTCGGTCTCGCCGTCGAAGATCACGGAGCGGTTGGAGAGGGTGTGGGCGCAGATCGGGGTCAGGACGATGACGGCGGCGGCGGGGTCGACGAGCGGGCCACCGGCGGCTAGGTTATAAGCCGAGGTGCCCGTGGGCGTGGCGAGGATCAGGCCGTCGGCCCGGTACTCGTTCACGCGGGCACCGTCGGCGCGTACGGCGAAGCGGCCCATGCGAAAGACGTCGCGCGTCTTCAGTACCACGTCGTTGAGCGCGAGGGTGAAACTGCCGTCGGCGAAGCGGACCTCGAGGAGGGCGCGGTTCTCGCGACGAAAATCCCCGGCGAGGATGGAGCGGATCGAGGCACCGACGTCCTCCTCGGGGTAGGCCGCGAGGAAGCCGAGTTTGCCGCGGTTGATGCCAAAGAGCGGGACGCCTTCGAGGGCGGCCGGTTCGGCCACGCCGAGGAAGGTGCCGTCGCCGCCGACCACGCAGCAGGCGTCGGCCCCGCGCAGGGAGGCGCGGTCGACCGGCCAGGCATCGGCGAGAGCCAGCTCAACGCCGGCTTCGCGGGTGGCTTCCTGCACCGCCCGGACGATGTCCTCGACACCGGACTTGGTGCGATTGACGACGAGCGCGAGCCGGCGGATAGCCATGAATGACGACTAGCCGGGCCGAGGGAAAGGGCAAGGACAAGCCGGGCCGAAGGGAGCCGGTAGGGCCGTTATTTTGCGGATTTTCCGGCCTTCGGACTCTCGAAGGTGAGCCGGTAGGTCATCCAGACGACGTAGCGGTTACCGCCGAGGTGGCGGACTTGTACGGGGTCGGCCAGGCCGGCGATCTCGAGGCGCATCTCGCCTTCGGGCAGGTGCCCCTTGGCGTTGGCGACGTCTTCCTTAATCTGGTCCAGTAATTCGTCGCGGTGGTCGTTGGCCGAGGCGAGACCGTAGGCGATGGGGCTCAGGCGGCATCGTTCATCCTCGCTTTTCGGGTTGGTCAAGTCGCTGGCCTTGGCGCGGAGAATCTCGACGGTTTTCAGGCCGTGCTCCGCCGGGCCGCGGAGGGCGTAGCGGGCGGTCGCCACGACCGGGTCATCGGGCTTTGGGTCCTCGTCCAGGTCGCCGAAACTGAAACTGGAGCGGGCGGTGCTCTTGCGGGGCGGAGCGGCGAAGGTCCGCTCAAGTTGCACGGCTTCCCAGCCATCCTGGTTTTCGAAGCGTTTGCGGAGGGAGACCAAGATCGCCTCCAGACGAGCGTCCACGTTGGTGCGATCCTTGCCCTTGATCGAAAGCTCCACCGTCGTCTCGAGGAAGTCCGCCTCGACCTCGACCTGCACCCGTTGGGCGCGGGGCGCCTCGGTGGAGGGGTAGTCGCCCCCCGCCAGCACGGTGGTCGGGAGCGGCAGGGAGAGGGCGGTGAGCAGGGCGGCGGAGAGCACTCGCATGACGGTTTGATAGGCCCGCGGGGCTCGGGGGCAAGCCCGGGTGCTGGCTTGCGGGGAGGACGGGGTGCTTTAGTCTCCTGGTATGGGCTGGGCCGACCTTCGTAAACATCTCCTCCTTTGGATCCTCGGGGTAGGCGGCGTCGTGGTTTCGGTGGCGGTCATCCTCATGCTGAAGGACCGCCTCGATGAACTGGGCCGTGTCAACGCCACGCAGGAAGTCTTGCAGCGCCTTGCCGCCGCCGTGCCGATGCGGAAGGGCGGCCTTGGCCCGACGGAGGAGGCTCGCCGTCGCGAGTTGCCGCGCATCGCCCTGGTGGCGGTCTCGCCGGAATACGTCCAGAACGGACGCATCTATGACGCTTGGAATCGCGAGTTGAAGGTGACCTTCGACCGGCTAGGCGGGGTCGAGTTACGCTCCGCTGGCCCCGATGGTCGGTTTGATACGGCCGATGACCTGGTGGCGGCGGTGCGTTGACCCTTAGCCGACCGCAGCGAGGGCTTCGGCGACCTTGGCGACATCGGTGCCGCCGCCCATCGCCGCGTCGGGCTTGCCGCCGCCTTTGCCGCCCAGTTTGCCGCAAGCGTCGGTGACGATCTGACCCGCGGCCTTGCCGGCCTTGATGGCATCGGCCCCGCAGTTGGCCACGAGGGAGACCTTGTCGCCGAAGATGGCGGCGAGGACGACGACGGCGGTCGGCCCGACTTTACCGGCCACCTTGGCGCCGAGGTCACGGAGGTCGTTGGGCGTCTCGGCACTGACCTGGGCGATGACGTACTTGAGGCCCGCCCGCTCGCTCGCCTTGGCGGCGAGGGTATCGGCGAGTTGGGAGGATTCGCGGTCGCGGTAGACTTTGAGCTTCTTCTCGACGGCGGCGGACTGCTCCATCACCTGTTCAAGGCGCTTAAGGAGGTCGGCGACCGGGGTGTTGGTCGCGGCGGCGAGCGACTTCAGTAGCTCGGCGTCGGCGCGGGCGCGTTCGTAGCCGGCGAGGCCGGCGACGGCCTCGATGCGGCGGACTCCGGCGGCGATGGCGTTCTCGCCGACGATGCGGAAGAGGCCGATCTCACCGGTGTGGCGGACGTGCGTGCCGGCGCAGAGTTCCATCGACCAGCCGTTGAGCGCGGCGGACTGGCCGCCGACCTGCACGACGCGCACGGCGTCGCCATACTTGTCGCCGAAGAACTGCATGATGTCCGGACGTCCCTTGACGGAGGCGTAGGCGACCTCGCTCCAAGTCACGGCGTCGTTGGCCAGGATGCGCTCGTTGACGAGCTTCTCGATGTCGGCCAGCTGGCCCGGCGTGAGCGCTTGGCCGTTGAAGTCAAAGGTCAGCTTCGTCGGGTCGACCGCGGAGCCCTTCTGGGAAGCCTCCTTGGAGACGACCTCATGGAGCGCCCAGTGCAGGAGGTGCGTGACCGTGTGGTGGCGCTGGATGGCGTCACGGCGGGCCTGGTCGACCGCGATCGCAATCGTCGCACCGGCCTCCGGAGCGTCTTCGCCGTCAAGGAAGTGCAGCCAGGTCTGGCCGGACTTCTGGGTGTCGGTGACGCGCCACTGGCGCCCGCCGAGGGTGATGACCGCGGAGTCGCCAACTTGGCCGCCCATCTCGGCGTAGCAGGGGGACTGGTCGAGGATGACCGCGGTCCGATCCTTGATCTTGGCGACCTGCGCGACCTTGGCCTGCGTGGCGAGAGCCTCGTAGCCGACGAACACCGTCGGGTGGTCGGAGCCGATGTCCGAAAGGGTAATGACTTCCTTCTTCTGCGCGGCCCGGGCGCGCTGGCGTTGCGCTTCCATCAGTTGCTCGAAGCCCGCGCCGTCGACCGTCAGGCCGCGTTCGCGGGCCATCAGCTGGGTGAGGTCAAGCGGGAAGCCCTGCTCATCATAGAGGCGGAAAGCGATAGCCCCGGAAATGACGCCGCCGGCCTTGAGCTTGCCGGCCTCGTCTTCGAAGAGCGCGATGCCCTTGTCGAGGGTGCGGTTGAAGGATTCTTCCTCGATACGGATCACGTCGGTGACCACCGAGCGGCGGTTCCGGATTTCGGGGAAAACGTCGCCCATCGTGTCGGCGAGGACGCCGACGAGTTGGTGGAAGAAGCCGTTCTTCAGGCCGAGCGTGCGGCCGTAGCGGACGGCGCGGCGCAGGATGCGGCGGAGGACGTAGTTACGGTCGGAATTGCCGGGCTGGATCCCGTCGGCGATTGCGAAGGAGAGCGTACGGATGTGGTCGGCGATGACGCGGAAAGCCACGTCGTCCTTCTCCTGCGGCGTGTCGCCGATCGAGCCGGCGGCAGGCAGGGTGGAGCCGTATTTCTTGCCGGAGAGCTCCTCGAGGCGGCGGAAGAGTGGGGTGAAGACATCGCTCTCGTAGTTGGAGATCACGCCGGAGAAGTCCTTGAAGTTCTTCGTGCATTGCATGATGCCGGCGACGCGCTCGAAGCCCATGCCCGTGTCGACGTGGCGGGCCGGCAGCGGGCTGAAGGTGCCGTCCGGGTTGGCGTTGAACTGGATGAAGACCAGGTTCCAGATTTCCATGCAGCGGGCGTCGCTGCCGTTGACCAGCGTGCCCTTCGTGTCGCCTTCGGGCGTGAGGTCGACGTGGAGCTCGGTGCAAGGACCGCAGGGGCCGGTCTCCCCCATCATCCAGAAGTTGTCTTTCTTGTTCCCGTTCACGATGTGGATCGCCGGATCGAGCCCGGCGGCCCGAAACTTCTCCGCCCAGACGTCCCAGGCTTCCTGGTCAAACGCAGACGGGTCGCCCTTGGACGGGTCGGGCTGATAGACGGTGGCGTAGAGGCGGTGCTTCGGGAACCTCCAGACCTCGGTGATGAGCTCCCAGGCGAAGTCAATCGCCTCGCGCTTGAAGTAGTCGCCAAAGGACCAGTTCCCCAGCATCTCGAAGAACGTGTGGTGGTACGTGTCGAGGCCGACATCCTCGAGGTCGTTGTGCTTACCGCCCGCGCGGATGCACTTCTGGGTATCGGCGGCGCGGCCGGGGGTGTACGGGCACTTCGTCTGACCGAGGAAGATCGGGACGAACTGGTTCATCCCGGCGTTGGTGAAGAGCAGGTTGGGCGAGTCCGGCATCAAGCTCGACGACTGAACGATCGAGTGCTGCTTCGACTTGAAGAAATCGAGGAAGGATTGGCGGACTTGGGCGGAGGTCATGGACGGGAAAGCGCAGAGGAAAGGGTCGTTTTAACCCCCCCGAGGGGGAAAAGGGAAGGGGAAACGGGGGCGAGCCCTCGGGGGTTGGGGTCCGGGCTGGGGCTGGGGTTGGGGCTGGTTGGATTTCATAAACCAGGTTGATGAGAGTTTGGGGTAACGTTGGAAGGTCGCCCACAACTCCGGGTCGCCAAAACTCAAAGGTGAGATCCGTTCAGCCCAAGCCCGACTTCACTTCTTCTTCGCCAGGATCCAGCTTTCGAGCTCGGGCTCCGTGTAGGCCTTGCCCCAGGATTGGTGTCCGACGCCGGGGTAGATGGTGAACTTGGCGACGGCGCCGGCCTGCTTGGCCGCATCGATCATCGCTTGACCGGCGGTGAGTTTTACCGCGGTGTCGGCGTCGCCGTAGCCGCCCATGCTCAGGCCAGTCAGGATGACGCGCTTCTTGTCGACGCGGTAGTCGGCGAGCGTCTGGTCGAGCAGTTTATCCAGCGCCCCGGTATTCCAGCCGCCGCCGAGCGGGCATTGCGGCGCGATCATCACGTAGGCGGTGGCGCCGCGCTGCTCCAAGGTCTGCGTCAGCCCGGTCTTGCGGACGAGCTGCACGTCGGCGCCGCGTTCCCCGGAGCCGTGAAGGAAGACCACGAGCGGCCAGAGCTTCGCCTTGTCTTGATCGTAGTCAGCCGGAAGGTAGACGAGGTAATCGAGGCCTTCTTTGTCGCCCTTGTCGCCGAGGCGTTTGACTGCCGGCGCGAGCTTCGTGGCGGGTGCCACGAAGGCGGTGGCCTTCCCTTTGGTGGGGGTGTCGGCGGCGAAGAGGGAGGGTAGACAGGCGAGAATCCCGAGCAGGGCGAGGCGGCACATGGGGAGTTCCTAGCCCGACCGCCGAAGGGGTGCAAGCGTCCGCTGGCGGGCTAGGCGTCGCGGTGGACGATGATCCGGACGTGCAGGCGGAGCAGGGAGCGGGCGGCGTTGGCATACCAAACGGAGATCCGGTCGACCAACTCATCGCCGTGCCGCGAGACCACGGTCGCCTGCAAGCTGATCCGGGCCGCCCCCAGGGATTCAGCGCGGGCGTCGTCGATCGTCTGCTGGAAGTGGATCGGCTGTGCGAGTTCCTTGGCGAGGGTCGCCTGTTCGGCAAGAAAGTAGGCGATGGCGCCCATCTCCGACCGGCCGTCCAGCGTGAGGCTGGCATGCCCCTCGCCGGGGACGTCGCCCTCGCGAGGCTGATAGAAGAGGCCGAGGCGGGCGGTCGAGCCCTTGGCGCGCAAAGTCGCGTTGAAGTCGTCCTTGGCGACGAGCTTTACGTCCGGGTGCGATTCCTTCAGGTTGTCCGCGACGGCCTTCCAGAGGGCAGGTCTCATGAAGTCAGGCTGGTCATGCGGTGGCGGGGTGGCAAGTCGGACGGCACGTTGTGAAGAACTCGCCAACGGCGGCACAAAAAAGGGCGCGCCGGCAAGGCGCGCCCTTCGTAGAGCCGGGGAGGGCGGCGCTTACTTGCTAGGCTGGAGCGGGTGCTCCTTGAGGATTTCCTCGGGCGTGTACATCGCGGTGCGCGCCTTGTTGGCGTCGCGGACCTTCTTGACCTGCGCGGCGGTAACCGGGGACAGGTTATTGCCCCAAGACTGGCGGACGTAGGTCAGGACGGCGGCGACTTCCTCATCCTTGAGCATCTGACCGAGGGGCGTCATCGCGGCTTGGCCAGCGGTGACGTCGCCGTATTGTTTGCCATCGAACGTCATCTTGCCGTACATGCCGTTGAGCACGAGCTTGATGGCGCGGTCGGGTTCGCCCTGGATCCAGGGGTTGTTGGGGTAGCCGGTCATGCGGGCTAGGGACGGGTAGCTGCCGAAGGTCGGCTTGGACTTGTCGGGGAAGCTGTCGATCCCCTTGCCGTCGGCCTGGTGGCAGGTGACGCAGAGCGCCTCGCGGTGGTAGACTTCCTTGCCGAGGTCGTAGAGCTTCTTGTCGGCCTTGGAGAGCTTCTTGTCCGACGGGCCGTACTCGATGTCCTTGGGCTTCTGGAGCGCCTTGGGGTCGACCACGCCCTTGCCTTCCGGCAGGGAGCCGAGCTGCTTCATGGTCTCGCGTAAGCAGTAGGAGATGTACTGGTCCTTGGAGTCCTTGAGCGTCATCGCGGCGGCGATTGCCTTGGCGGTGTCGGCGCCGTTGAAGAAGCTCAAGGCGCGGACGGCCTCGAGTTGGACGCGCGGGGCCTCGTCCTTGGTGCCGGCGACGACGAGGTCGATGGCGTTCGGGATGCGGTCGCGCTGGTAGCAGACGACGCGGATGGCCTGGGCCCGGGCATTGTATTCCGGCGACTTTAGGAGGGCCTTGATCAGGTCGAGGTTGACGACGTCGTGCCACTGGTGGACCCAGAGGGCCTCGAGGAGGTGGTGGGCGTCGGCCTGCTTGGCGGCGTCGAACTGCTTGGCCCACTTCTGCGTGGCGGCGATCACCTTGGCGGAGTCATGCTTGTGGAGTTCGACTTTGGCACGTTGACGGACGTTGTCTTCCGGTTCCTTGAGTAGCTCGAGGAGGGCGGCGATGGGCTCGCCGTCGATCTGCTTGGGGGTCAGCAACGGGCGGGACGGGAAGGTGATGCGGTAGAGGCGGCCGTGGGCGTGGTCGCGGTTCGGGTCACGCAGGTGGTGCTGCAGGTGACCGATGAGCATCTGGGACCAGTCCATCACGTAGAGCGAGCCATCGGGGGCGACGGCGACGCCGGACGGGCGGAAGTTACCAGCCTTGGTGTTGTCGGTCTTGACCAGGCCAGGCTCGACCGTTTCGCCGCGAATGCCGGAGGCATCCTTGGTTTTCTCGGAACCCGGGCTGAGCTTGGCGCGGAAGATCCCTTGGTAGGTGATCACGTTCGTATTAAGGAACATGCCTTGCCAGTCCTCGGGGAAGTGGCGGCTGCTCAGGATGGCCGTACCCGGGCAGGGGCGCGACGGGCGGCTCCACATCTGCGGGTAGCCCGAATGGCTGCCGCTGTCGAGGTGACCGGAGAAGCCGGGGCCGAAGTAGTTGGCGTTGCCGGTGGCGTCCGTGATGATGTCGTTGCCCCAGTAG
>Ga0209296_1000856_pt1 | contig 25272 bp, 18 predicted proteins | sample S_130206_EF_Meta_FD_187319 | JGI IMG/M metagenome (GOLD analysis project Ga0209296, IMG submission 187319) | Freshwater microbial communities from Lake Simoncouche, Canada to study carbon cycling - S_130206_EF_MetaG (SPAdes) (version 2) | ecosystem: Environmental > Aquatic > Freshwater > Lake ...
CAGAAGAACTAAATATGCTAAAGCGAAAATCTGGCGGGAAATTACCACTTTAATGGAAGCGTATGAAGTTTATCGCCTCTACATGGCACTTAAACTACATTTCACTACTGAGTCATATGACATCACCAAAACCAAGGGTGCTGTCAAGGCATCAGAATCTGCCTTCTTAAAACGGAGGGATGTTTTCCTATTCAGGAAACTGGCGAAGAAGTTCGTCACTCGCCAAGAAATTATCAACTACTTTGTTGCAAACTTTGCAACAGGAGATAAAAACGGCGGCATCTTTAGTGCAGATTCTGATGACATTTATGAAAAGTGGAAGGGTAGACAAGATAGATTGTCTTACATGTTTGCAGATGATATTAGTCGCTTACTCTTAGAGGCAGAGAAGTCAGAACAAGATCCTTTTGTATCTGTTAGCAATCAACATCCAATATTAATTAAGATGTTACTTGGTAAAAAAATTTCACTAGAAACAGTTATTATACTTGACAAACTACTAGATTTCAGGTATAATGTAACTACTGAATTGTTGAACGATTTTATCTGGAATGATTTAAATCTTTTGATAATTAAGTACCGTCCGTTCGTTCGTATAGATCGAACAAAATTCTTTGAACTATGGAATAAGGAGAAAGGCCAAGTGGTCTGTTAGATGAGTAACTCAAGAAGTAAGGACTACTACGGGTCTGAACCCCGAGTAAAAGAAGTACGCAAGGGTGTTGATAAATCAAATAAGCACCGTAAAAACTTGTATAAATACTCTAGTAGAAATGATACAGATGAGTATGATGACTACGATGATTACAATACAAACCGTAAATACTAACATACAACGCAAATATAAGGACAATACATATGTCAATTAATTCACTATCAGAACTCCGTAAAAATCGCGGAAACTTCGACTCACTCATGAAAGCAGTTGAGTCAATCGCAAACCCATCAAATGAAAAGCGTGGTGACGATGATCGCTTCTGGAAACCAACTGTCGATAAGGCAGGTAATGGTCAAGCAGTTCTTCGCTTTCTTCCTGCACCTTCTGGTGAGGAACTTCCATGGGTTCGCATTTTTGATCATGGTTTCCAGGGACCAACTGGAAAGTGGTATATCGAAAACTCGTTGACCACAATCAACAAACCAGATCCAGTCGGCGAACTGAATTCCGAACTTTGGAACTCAGGTATCGAAGCGAATAAGGAAATCGCTCGTAAGCAAAAGCGTCGTCTTTCCTACATCTCCAACGTTCTAGTGATTCGCGATCCAGCAAATCCTGAGAATGAAGGTAAGGTATTCCTTTACAAGTATGGTAAGAAAATCTTTGACAAGATCAAGGATGTAATGCAACCAACCTTCGAGGATGAGAAACCAGTCAATCCGTTCGACCTCTGGGAAGGTGCTAACTTCAAGTTGCGCATTCGTCAGGTTGAAGGTTATCGTAATTACGATAAGTCAGAATTCGATGGTCCAACTCCTCTCTCGGAAGACGAAGACAAGTTGGAGCAGATCTGGAAGAATGCGCATTCGCTTGCCACTTTCCTAGATCCTTCGAACTTTAAGTCATATGATGAACTGAAAGCAAAGATGAATGCTGTTCTCACAGGTGGTGCTCGTATGGCAACTGCTGAGAAGGTTAATCCGCTTGATGCTGAAGACGAACTGTTCGTTGAAACCAAGATGCGTAATGCACCTGCTGCTAAGGCAACGGATGACTCGGCACCATGGAAAGAAGACAGTGACGATGAAACGATGAGTTACTTCTCGAGTCTCGCTGACGACTAAAATGAAAAGGGGGACTTATTGTCCCCCTTTTTTAAACCGCAACTCGTTTACGTTGATATTGTAACCAAGTAGGATCGTCTGATCGTACTGCTCCTACGCCTCCTTGTGGCGTCATACTTGGACCAGATTTATCCCCGCCACCTCCGCCTTGATTAATCACTGTTGGCGGTGGAACATTCACTTGCATTTTTTCCTTTGTCGCAGCAGTTCCTGCTTCAACCAATGCACCGTCAACGTTCTTTCCTGTTTCGGTTTTACCAGTTTTCTTCTTTGGTGAAATTTGTTCGCCCGTTTGATTACCTTTACTCTCGACCTTACCTGCATCTAAAGACGGTGCTACTTCCTTTTTCTTTGGTTCGGTTGCTTTCTTAACAGTTTCTACTGCTTTAGGTTTAACTGTTTCTTTTGATTTTTCTACTGTCGCTTTTGCCTTTGGTTTAACAGGTGCTTCTGCTTTTGCTTCATCTTGATTGAAGAATCCATATGCTGCACCAGCAACCGCACCAACTGGACCCAAAAAAGAACCCATCGCAGCGCCTTTTGCGGCACCCTTTACCTTGTCTCCCCCAGAAGGTTTTAGTTGTTTTTTGAGTTTATCGCCTTCTGCTTTGCTTATCTCACCCTTTTTGACCTTTTCATCAATCGCTGCTGCTTTATCGCTATCGCCTTTCCACCAGTTGCTAAGTTGTCCGGCCTTTTCACCCAAATATTTTCCACCGCCACCGCCGAGGAAACCGCCGACAAGAGCGCCGCCAACTCCACCGACTGCTGTACCAATCGGTCCAAGAGCAGAACCATATGTTGCGCCCAATAGAGCGCCACCAGCAGCACCTGCTGCGATACCCGCACCTTCGCCGACTGCTTTGGATTTTTCCACTCTAGCAGTTTTTTTAGTTTTATCTTTTTGATCTAATCCTTGTGCCTGTGTAAGTTCTCCCCGAGAAACTTTCTCGTCGATATCTTTATTTGCTGCACCTTCTTGTTGTTTCGCATCCTGGTATCCAGTGTATCCTTTATATGCACCATATGCAACACCAGCGACACCTGCTGTTACGGCAGCACCAGTTGCTAATGCTCCCATTCCCAAACCACCGCCCAATGCGCCACCAGCAACTTGCGCAGCAGTATCAAGTATACCGCCTCCACCACCGCCGCCGCCACCTAAACTTGCCCCGTTTGTTTCAAACCAAGATGCAAGAAATTCCATTTTCTCTAGAAGTTTTTTTGATATCTCAAGCGAATCATCTGAATTGGATTGTAGAGCAACTAAAGCAGCACCAACTGCTGCCATTCCTGCTAGAGAATTATCTGCTGAAATTCCTGCAGTATCTTCTTGCTTTTCGCTTGATGCTGCTAAGGTCTGATTGATTTCATCTTTGCTGACTGGTTTACCGTCTTTTCTGTATGATATGTCTTTTTCGGAAGCAGGAGCAATTCCTTGTTCTTCTAGAGTTTTAATTTGATCTTCTGTTAAATCAGTCAATTTATCAATAGGTTGAAACTGCTGTTTTTCTTTTTTATTACCAGTTGTTGAATTATCTTGTTTACCTTGATCTAATATTTCTTCAATAACTTTTTTGAACATGTCTGCAAGAGATTCAGTACCCGATTCATTTTCGTTTTCTTGCAGTTTCGCCAATTCGCGTTGGCGTTTATCTTCGTCGGTGGTTAATACTCTATCAAGCATCCCACCTTCAGGTCTGAAACTTTCTTTAAGTCCTGAAGCAAATCCAGATGCGCTACTAGATATAAATCCTTTGGCGACCTTTGCGATACCTCGTGCGGTTTTCTTAACAGGTTCTTTATCGGTATCAAGTCCAGCTTCTCTTCCCATTCTGTTTAAGAATGTATCTTTCTCACCAGTAAGAGTAATACCCTTTGCCTTGAACAATTCTTCTTTCGCTTGATCCTGCATAGTAGAACCAAGTGCCTGCAAATTAGGATCGTTCGAATCCATCATTTTCTTCGCAATACCAGTGATTTTACCGATTGCTTTTTCAAATTCGCTCATGTTTTTGGTCTGGAGTTTTGTAATTTCCTCGACCATTGTTTTGATCAACTCTCTTTGATCATCGTCTATTTTACCAACAATTTCAAGAGCAACAGTATTAAAACTTTTACTGAATGATGCAATCATAGATTGTGTAGCAGAAGCATTTGCTTCGGAAGTTGATGCTGTGTTTACTGCAGCAGAAATCTTAGCAAGTTGTTCTTCCTTACCAATGCCTTTTTTTGGTGTAGAACCAGATTGAGCGATTGTGCGCCCTTGACCGACTCCTGAACCAGCAGTTCCTTTTTCATTTATTGGTCCAGTTTTTTCGTCTAATTCGTTCATTAGTCCTGATTCTCTGCTTTCTTTTTGAGATGTGTTAGCAACATCCCAATATAGACTTCCCTCTCCCACGGTATCATATTTTCTAACTCAGTTAAACTATATTTATGCTCGTGCATCAAAATAAAATTAACTTTATAGAAATTCATCAAGTTATCATGAGAAAGGGTTATCCGAAAAAATTTTCAACACCATCCACAACTACACTGTTTTCGGTTTCACATTTTGAACAAACATAATCAATATTGTGGAAAATCTTAGGGGATGTCAAGAAAAATTCAACAATCTTTTCGAACTGATCGTTTGTTAATCCATCGATAAACTTCGCAACTTCATCGTATCCCTCTTCCGAAGCATTGTGAACTTCTTCCTTCGTGAAGATCTTATCGATACATGAAACCACCAAATCAAACATTGGCATATCCTCATTTGATAATATTTCTGCAGTAGGATACTTCATCACGACACCAATGTCACTATCGATCATAATCTTATTACTGTGAGATGGATTTGTTCGTAGTTGTATATTATCGAGATCAAGTGTAGTTGCAGTCTTGTGACCACACTCTCCGCAAATTAGATTGAACTCCGAATCTTTTCCAATAGACTGCGATCTCAATCTGATAAAAATATTTTGTAAATCGAAGAATGGTAATTGCTCGGCATCAAGTTTACCGTCCGAACAGGAAAATACAACTTGTTGCATCGCTCTGACCATATCTGATCTTTGTTCAGACTCTGCTGCGAGGATAAGAATTTTCTCTTCTTTGACCAGAAATGGTCTCATCGTTACTTTTTGTTTCGTCGAAAACACATCAACATCAAATGTTGGTACTGATAATATAGGTAATGCCATAATTTACTCCAAAAATTAATTTATTTCATTCAAATTGCTATATTCTTTGCCTTCTGGCGTATATGCACTTATGACTTCCCATCTCTTATATGCGAAAGATACGGGTAGTCTCAAAACTTCCGAATTGGTTGAAGAAACAGTTATTGGTGCGAGAGATCTAGGAAATGCATCATAGATTCTCCAATGAGCGATAACTTTGTCTTCATTGTTTAGAGATACCAAATCAATTTCTGAATAATACTCAGATGGATAATTTACATATCTCGTGTATGGATTAATAATTTTACGCATCCAGTCTCCGAAGAAATCTTTTGCCGTCCAAGAGGTATCGCACAAAAACGTGAACGAAATAGAATCCCCGCCAAAATCAATAGCATTTGCACGTTGTTCATTTAGGTTGTTTATTCTAAATGGTCTAGTTCCAACCAACAGTCCTGGGAACATTGCATCTTCGACCATCATAGAAATTAATTTTGGTGATGGTCCTTGACTTGTTCTATGCTCGCGCATAAACGGAGGCGGTAAAAACAATGCTTCAAAACGACTTGATCTCGCAAAATCAGTTTTTCTAATTTGAGATAAAAAATCATTGATGTTATGATATGTTGGTCTCGCCATTAGAATTTGCTCCTAGAATCTCTGAATACTTGTTCTTTCGTGGCGCCCACAAAGTTCTCGATTGGTAAGAATATTGCTGCTTGCCAATCCTCAGGATTGACTTTTAAGAATCGCGAGTTAACATGATTGGTCAGATAATGTTTGATACATGGTTTGACTTCATTCGCATTCTTCAAGTTGTTTAATAGATTGTATGACATACGCAACTTGGTTGTTTCAGAATATGTCTTGGTTGTTTTATAGTCTAATAACTCACCAAGAACCTGTGCTCGTAGCAGGTAAGGCAGGTAATGTAAATTGATTCCATAGAATCCACCTTTTGCTGGACCAAATGGTAGTACCAACGGAAAGGTGTCATAGAAAGGAAGTTCTTCTTTCAACTTTGGATCATAGAAATACATATACATCGAACCAATCTCGATATTGGAGTTTAATTCACCAATATCAGATTTCATTACGCTGCTCTGAGACAACCTCGCGCCCACGAGGTTTTTTACATTTCGCATGTACCAATCCATGGACTTTTGTCCATCACCTGCTCGGGCGCGAAGTCTCTGAAACGGATTTGCCAATTACCTACCTTGTCCTCTGTATGCTTTATAGTTCGCACGTTTGCGTTTATTCATGGTTGAAAACTTTATCGAAGAGGCACTACCACCAATTGTGGTCTTGCCTTTTTTCTGATTAGTAAAGGAAATCTTATTGTTTCCGCCACTTGCTTTTGCCATAGATATTCTCCTTCTTATTTATTACGGATTCCCAACTCTTTTTCAGTTAAGATGATAAATTTCCATCCTCTATCTTCACAAAATTCAGTAGCAAATTTCCACTTTGCTTGGTTCACACCCCACTGCATAACTTCCTGTAGAAACTTCTTTGTTTTTCTAGCAGGCACTTTGGGTTCTTTAGTAAACTTCTGCGGTTTTACCTCAACCAGATACTTCTTTGTAACACCACTTTTTTCTTGAACCTTGATATAAAAATCCACGAAATATCTATGTACTCGATTATCTAAAGGAGAGATATATGGAATGGGTAACTCTTCAGATCCCCATTCCAATATGTTGTCGTTATTATCACACCACTTCATGAACTTTAGTTCCCAACTGGACCGATAAACAATATTGTTCGGATTCCCAATATATTTCTTTGGATCCTGTATTTTATACAGACCTTTCAAAGATTCCTTACCATAACTCATATAAATATTCCAAACTCTATACTTAATAGGATATTTATTCTAGATGGCATTAACTCCTGCACCTGCAGCCCCTACGCAAACTCCTGCTCCAGGAGCAACTGCACCTGCTGCTGCAACACAAGCACCAGATCCTAAAAAAGAAAGTAGATTCAATAGAGGCAAACTCATTGAACAAACAGGTAATCCACTAGAAACAACACTTACGATAAACAGTAAACGGTATCCGCTGGAACTTGGTGCTTCCGACGAATATCCACACTGGGTTGTATTTTATCCATTAACTCGCGAAGGAACTAAATCCAGTCAAGACTTAATGAAATCTGGTAAAGGTGTTATTTTTGACCAGTCTGATCAAAACCGAGCGGATCCACAGAACAATATTTCTGCTGCTCTTGTTGCTGGTGCAGTAGCAGGATTTACTGCTGGTGCAGCAAGTGGACTTGGTGAATTACTCAAGAGTAATGGTGGGAAAGTAGTAAACCAAGGAGCAACTAAAGTCGGCGGACCAGTTTCTATGGGTTCTGCCAAACTCGGTAAAGTTTTCGGCGATATTATTAAAGGGACAGCGGTTGGTGGTGCATATGGTGCAGCATCTGCAGCAGTTGCTGGTGAGCAAAGACTTGTCTTCGGGCAGGATGAAATTGTTCTCCATATTCCAGATAAAGTTGCGTCAGGATATAGTGCAAACTGGGAAACTGCAGATCTCGGTGGACTCGTTGGTGCTGTTGCTTCGGGTAAAATGTCAGCAGATTCATTGTTCAATAAAAATGGCGAATTTGATGCAGGATCAGCGATGCGTTCTGGTGGCGAACTTGGTGACTATGCATTAAGAAAACTTGGTAAGGTTGCAAGTATTGCTGGTTTTGATAACATAAGTAATGTTGTTGCCGCGACTTCTAAGAAAGTCGAAAACCCATACAAGGAACAACTATTTCGCTCCATGGGTTTCAGAAAATTTGCCTTTGATTATAGATTTTCCCCCAAGAATGATAAAGAAGCACAAGAAATTTTCGGTAAAGATGGTATCATACAAACTTTCTCGAAACACATGCATCCAACAAGAAGTCAAAATGGATTGTTTTTGACCTACCCATCAGAATTTCTTATCATCTACTACCATAATGGTAGTGAAAATAATTACATCAAGAAAATTTCTAATTGCGCATTGACAGACATGACTCTAGAATATGGCGCAGAAGGATTCACAACCTTCTCAAATGGTTGTCCTTCTGAAGTGACAATTCGGTTACTATTCACTGAATTGGAAACTCTAACAACAGATAGAATTGAACAAGGATTCTAAGATGCTTTTTTCCATGTTTCCTCTTTTAAGAATAGAAAATCTCCCAACTGGACCTGCAATCGTAACTGATATTTTTCGCAGAGTTTCGATGGATCCGTTCAAAAACAATATAGTTCTTCTTCAAGAAGTAACTATTCCTGACGGATTTACTATCGAACAAGTTGCAGATAAGTATTATAATCGACCAGATTATCATTGGGTTATTATGGTCATCAATGATATAATTGATATCAGAAAAGAATGGCCAATGAGTAATTCAGATCTTCTATCATATTCTAAAAAGAAATATGGTGAAACAGGAATATATGAAACGCATCATTATAGAACAAGAGATGTTGATAAATTAACTGTGGATTATGATGCTGCAGGACTTGCGAATGGAGTTATAGAAGAAGTGACAAATATCCAACATGAAGAGGAATCAAATGATTCCAAGCGACAAATTAAAATGCTAGAATCTAAATATCTCGGAGAATTCGTCTCGATATATTCGAGCTTGATTAGTGGTAAATAATAATGGCTGAAGAAGCAACAAAACAAGAACAACCTAAAGCAAAAAGAGCAGCAACAATTGATGATGGTTTGCAAAAACCAGGTGACGTAATTATCAATCAACTGTTGCTCAATACAGTAAGTTCTGAATTTTCATTGGATTTAAAACCATACATGATGGAGTTTCATCTGTATGAAGATATTTTTTCACCAACATTGCAAGGTTCTATAGTAATTCGTGATGCGATAAATCTTATCGGTAAACTTCCTATTATTGGCGATGAAATTTTAACTGTTGATATCCAAACACCATGGGGTGATTTAGCGGGGGAAAATAAATCTAATTTGGGATCTTTTGATCCATTGAATAAAATTCAGAAATCTTTCTCTGTTTATGCGGTAAAAAATAGAAAACTCAACAATGACAGAGAACAGTATTATCAATTATTTTTCTGTTCTATTGAAGCATCCACTGATAATATTATTCGTTTGAGTCAAAAATATGAAGGTACGACAGACGAAATCGCATTTAAGATTTTTGAAGACAATATTTCAACACCTCGTATTTTCACAAACAAACAAGCAGTAGACGATACAGATGACAAAACACAACTGTTCATTGCAGATACTCCACATAGTTCTGTAATAACATTTGTTCCTCCGATGTGGTCACCAATTCAAACTATTAATTGGTTGGCAAAAAGATGCATTGGTTCTGAGTATAAAACCCCGACGTTTCTTTTCTTTGAAACGACGAAAGCATTTTATTTGTCTTCTATTGAAGAATTGGTGGCATATCAATTAGAAAACAATCAAATCTACTCAGATTATGTTTATCATCCAAATATTGATAGTCTTGACACAACTTCTTCTTTATCTAAAGGATTCGCTACAGTAGAAGCAATGAATTTCTTGACTAATTTGGATATTATACAAAGTCAAGATCTGGGACATTTTGCAAGCACGGTTCACTCATTTGATCTTGTGAAGAAAGATTATACTCCTTATACTTATGATCATGGTTTCAATTTTAATGGAAAACCAGAAACCCCGATAAAGCACATGGAATCTTATAAGTTCGTGGCAGACTCGAAGGGTGCTGGTTCTTTTCAATATGATGAAACTAGAAAATATAACATGATATTTCCAATAAATGTTTTACGTTCTGGTGACAATAGACCATTTGTTTCTACAGTAAATCCAGGAGTATTAGACTCAACGGAAGATTCGATTGATCTCCACCCAGAACAGTTTGTCGCGCAACGCAATAGTTCTTTGATGGATATAACTACTATGCGTTTACAATTAACTGTTCCTGGAAGAACAGACATTGAAGTCGGAAGATTGATACGGTTTTACTATCCTTCTGTTGGTGAGAAAAATGTAACAGATGATTCAGAAGCAGGTATATGGGATATTTTAATTTCTGGTATCTACATGGTAACTGCGATTCACCATCAAATAACTCCATTTCGTCATACAATGTTTATTGAAATTGCTAAAGACTCCTATGCTCAACCTCTATATGATGTTGACGATGGAGAACCTGAGACACCAGAAACTGCTCCGACTGCTCCAGCAGCAACTCCAGCACCAGCAACAACTCCAACCGCAATCCCAGCGGCAAAACCAACAACGTGAGAGAATAATAATGGATAATATTACATCTAACAATAACCCAAATTTTTATTGGTGGTTTGGTGTCGTGGAAGACAGAGAAGACCCACTTCGACTGGGTAGATGTCGCGTGAGAATTATCGGTTATCATACAGAAGATAGTGAAGTTCTACCATCCGACGATCTTCCATGGGCGATGCCAGTCATGCCCGCAAATTCAGCAGGAACTTCTGGTGTTGGTTGGTCGCCGACTGGTGCTGTCGAGGGTACTTGGGTCGTTGGATTTTTTGCTGACGGTGAGAACGGGCAACATCCTATGTTCTGGGGTACAGTCGGAGCAATTCCTGGAGGATTGAGATCAGCAGATTGCGCTCCATCAGAAGGGTCAGGTTCTTCTGGCGACGACGCAACAGGCGCACCATCCGAAGAAGATGGCGGTCAACCCATTTCTGCTGGTCCGCCAAATCAAGAGTTTTGGACATTGGTTGCAGTTTGTGCAGCGGAAGCAGGAATGGGTGCAGATAAAGCACAAGATCAATGTGATGTTGCACAATCTATCTACAACAGAATGCTCGCAGGAGTTTATGGTGGCAAATCAGTAACTCAATGCGTTTGCGCCACATGGCAATATGAACCTACTTGGAGTTATCCACAACAAGGTACGACAAGCAAACCAAATGCTGAATGGAAAAACATAAAAGATATAAACAGCGCTGTGAAGGCATTGGGTAAAAAAGGAAACGCAAAACAATTGTTAACTGTTGCAAACAATTTAAAGAACAAAGAACTACAAGATAAGTCTAGAAAATTTGTTGGGCCAAGAACGGACTTCAGAGGAAATCCATATAAAGGTGCTGTAAATAAGGCGGTCGATAGAATTCCTGGTAGCAACAGAACAAATGCTTTTGGTTTTAATAAAAAGAGCACATATAATGGCGAAAAGGGTGTTGCGCAAGTTCCATCTTTTGTCACCAACCAAGCATTAGCATAAAGGTTTGATAATGAACAAGTACGATGCATTTACTCCATACTTCACTTCTGCTGATAATATCAACATGGCAGAAGATGACACCATTGGTTCTCTGACTCGCGATGATGTTGTTGCGCTTCTGAAACAAATTCAGAATGCCATGACCATGCAGTATTATAATCGAGTATATAATTTCGGCGAACCACCGAGGCAAGGTTTTAGTTTGCTTGCTTCCCCTGGAGGTAAATTAACACCAACTGGCGATCAGTGGAAATTTACTGTCGTGCACGCAGACGGTGAATATGGTGTGTATAAACTTGGTGTCGCGCAGTTAATTGATGCAGGAATATTCGGAAGTGAGTTGAATACATGGGTTAGTAATAATCTACCAAATATTCCTGTACCATCAAGAGGCAATGAAGAATATGAAAGTTGGTATAGTCGGTTTTTAAAATATAATTCTGGTAAGCAAACACGAATACTTGAAGCGCCTGTCAGTGCCAGAAATAATGCATTATACTACATGCTAATTTATCCAATTAATGGTGGTGATCCCAGATTTAATGTTTCTGTTCACCCACAATTAGCATTGAAGAATGCAGATGGTGCTTTGACAGAGCATGGTGATATGCATGGAGGATTCATAGAAAATCCATTTTTGCAAGATCTTGCTGCATTAAATTTACTTAAATTCACATATCAATTGTTACTGACTTCAAGGGCAATTAATGTCAATGTAGATAAGAAAACTCTTGCTGGCGCTTTGGGTCTATCAATTTGTTGGGACATCGACGCAACGCAAAACTATTTGCGAGGAAATGTTAAGACAGATGCAAATGGTATATCTGCCAAGTATTGGTTTGATGTTGGTTATAATGCTGTCGCGCTACCATCAGAAAAAGTTGCAACTCCAGGACCAACTGAAGGTACAACAAGCGTAGTTCTCGATGCGGAAGTAACACCTCCACCTACAGCAGAAGAGATTGCTTCAGTTCCTACAGATTCAACAGTTGTTGGTACTGCTAAAACATCAGCAGATTCCACCCAACAAATCGTTAGAAGAATATCTAAAGCAAATAAATTCTCAACTATTTTATATGAATTGACTGAAGCGGGAACAATTTCCGTAAGAGTTACAACAGGATTAAAAGATACACCACCATTTTCTTCTGCCAGTGCTCTCTCAAATCCATATACTACATCTCCTGCTAATGGTATTACGCTTTCGATATATTTTATTGGTGGATTTGATCCTACCGCATTTGAGATTAAAATAATTGATAAGATAGAAAAAGGTGGTCGCTTTCTTTTTCAGGGGGATGATCAACTACCTGGAACAGATGCAGTTATTGCGTTACGGAAATTACTAGATTCAGAAGGTTCTCAGCGCCATGATAGGGGAGTTGGAGAATGGTCTGCTGCTATCCAACAAACAATAAGTTTCATAACTAATAATATAACATCTATTGTAACGCAACTACAAGCACAAAAAGAATTTGAGCGCAGTGGTAGTATTGATCGAGCAGAATCTAATAAGGTTATTGCGTTTGATGATCCAGCTGATGTAGAAACTCTAGTCAAACAACTAGATTCAGTGGCGACCTATGCGCAAAGAATGGGGAATGATTTTACATTTCAAGCAAGTAATACTGCGAAAAACGAAATCCTTGCTAATTTTGCAGAAGATATTCAAAGCATCACCACATCGGGGTCACAAACACCGATAACTGCAGTGGATGGTAGTTCCACTTCTTCCGTATCAACACTACAAGCATCTGGTGCTGTTACTACAGTCACAACAACTACAGAAACAGATGGAACTGTTACGCAAGCAAAGAGCGTAGAGAAAGTACAAGCACCATTAAAGGAACAACCAAAATCAACTATTGATAATGGTATTTCTCATCCCGCACAGGCAGCTGACGCAGTAAATACTGCGGTCAATGCACCAGATGCAGAAAATCTCCCCACAAATGAAAACACCAACATCGCTAAAGCGGATGGTAAAGGATTTGCTGATCCGAAGAAAACCTATCCGAAACCCGACTATGTAAATAAACCAGATACTAATAGTCTTGCGCTTGGCGTCAATTCCCCTGGAATTAATCCAGATCCGAGAACATCTGCTGGTGATAAATCATCACAATCTCTCGGTTCTTCTCCCGCCGCAAGAAACGCATCGAGAAAACGTGCTGTTAAAATGGCAGGTCGTTCGGGATCTACATGGGAACAACCAGCAACTCCATACGCTGCAAAATATCCATACAATAAAGTATTTGCTGGCGAATCTGGACACGCATTAGAAATCGATGATACTCCTGGATTCGAGCGTTTGAATATTGCTCACAAGTCAGGAACCTTTACAGAGACTGGACCTGATGGAACTCAAGTAAATAAAATTATTGGTAATGGGTATTCCATCATTGAAAAAGATGGTTTTGTTTTAATTGAAGGTAATGCCAACGTTCACATTGCAGGACAATGTAATGTGTTTATTATGAATGACACTGCATTAACAATGCATGGTAAAGTCAGTCTTGATATCCATAATGATGTTAATGTCAACATTGGCGGATCGCTTGGTCTTTCGGTGCAAGATGGTATCTATCTTAGAAACGAAGGCGATATTTCTGTCAAAAATGAAGGTAAGGTTGATGCTGATATAACAGGAGCAGTAACTACCAAAACTACTGGTAAATACAATCTAACAACAGATGCAGGATTGAATCTGACATCGAAGGTTAATACACATATCAAATCTGGTGGTTCATTCTTTAATCATTCAACTGGTAACATGAACCTGTGCACTGATGCAGAAATTCTTGCTAAATCTACTGGCGACATTAACTTAAAATCTGCTGCGATGATAAATCAAGAATCGACGGGTAATGTCAATATTAAATCTGCTGGAACTATTAATGCAGAAAGCACAGGAAATATCAGTTTGAAGGCACCATTGGTTACATCTTCGCCAATTGATACCGCAACTCTTGATGTAACAACAGCAAATATTACTACATTGAATGCAGGAACTACAAACCTCAAGGGAACACATAATAGTCCAGATGATACTACAAATATTAAGGGGAACACTACTGCTACTATCACAGTTCCTGCATCTGCTGGTTCTGCTGAAGATGCAGTCTGTGCAGTATCTGCGAAACTCCCAGTAACATATGAGTTAGAACAACCTGTTTCTCTATCTGCTCCACAACCAGTTGAAAGAACTAATGACGACATTAAAACTGGGTATGGTGGCGAAAACAGTAGTATGAACACTGATGGTGGAGAACCTGATGAAAACGGTAACGTTTCAGGACAACTTTCTGGATCTGAAACTGGAGATGACTGTGTTGATAATGGAGGAGATCCTTCATCGGGCAATTCGCCTGAATCGGGCGATGGAACATCGGGTGATGGTACTACTTATCCAGCACCAGCAGGGAAAAGTGGAATACCACCAAAAGATTGTAATACATTGAAGGGAGTAAAACTTCCACCTCTTCCTCAACAGGGACAAAAATATGATGGCACTTTAAAAATTTCTCCAAGAATAACACTGGCACAATTATGTAATGGTAGAGATGGTTGCCCTAGTGGCGCTGCCGATCTTCGTGGACATAAATCGCCAGGAAGCAAACAGAACGAGTATGAAATATTGAATAATCTTCGTTGTCTTGCTGTTAACGTCATAGAACCATTGTTCGACAAGTATGGATCTGTGACTTGGTCCTGTGGATTTAGAAAATACTATCCGAATGGGAAGAAAAATAAACTGGATCCTAATGCGCATGGTTGGGGATCAGCAGTTGACTTGTCATTCCCTAAATTGAGCAAAAAACAATATATTGATGTTTGTCGCTGGGCTGCTTCTAATCTATCAGCATATGATCAAATTATTCTTGAAAAGAATAGCAGCGGTTCAGTTTGGATTCACATAGGTTATGTAGGTAGAAACGGAAAATCGAGAGGACAATGTCTGACAGCCACTCCTTCTGGTAAAGGTATGAAATACACAGCAGGATTTAAACAAGTCGCCTAGAATTGATATAAATAAGTATATGGCAGTAAAAGAAACAAACAGAATATACTCTGATCTGGATTTATCCTTTGGTGCGCATCCAATCACGGGTGACGTTGTAAAGAAGTATGATGTCAATTCAGTCAAACAAGCACTCAAGGTTTTGATCTTGACACAATATTATGAGAGACCTTTTCAACCAAAATTGGGATCTCCCGTATATGGTATGCTGTTTGATCAGGTCGACACAATCACTGCGAATTCTTTGAAATTGCGAATAGAACTACTGATTAACAAATTTGAACCGAGAGTTAGATCTCAACAAGTAGATGTAGTTCCATTATATGATGAAAATGCATTTGAAATTACCATGTATTTTTACGTTATTGGTGTTCCAGATCCCGTAACATTTTCAACCATTCTAAAAAGAAGTAGATAAGATGGCGCAATTAAATGTAACAGAATTAGATTTTGCAGCAATTAAACAAAATCTAAAAATCTTCATGCAGTCTCAAGAAGAATTTCAAGACTACAACTTTGATGGTGCTGGTCTTTCTATCCTTCTAGACATTCTTGCGTATAATACACATTATAATGCAACTCTTGCGCATCTACAATCTAATGAAATGTTTATCGATAGTGCTGTAAAAAGAAATTCAGTTGCATCCATTGCTAAAACGTTGGGATACACACCAACATCAAGGAAATCGGCAAGAGCAAATATTATATTTCAAGTCGATCCGCCTACTACATATTCCGGAACAAGTTTAACCATTCCTAGAAGTACACAATTTACAGCAAAAACAACCAATAAAACTTATACGTTTTATCCTAAAGAAGATCACGTTTCTGGATTGGTAACTTTGGAAACAGGTCAAACTGGATTTAGTTTCCCTATGGAACTGATCGAAGGTAAGAGAGTTTCTAATAATTTTGTTGTTGATCAATCGAATAAATCTGGTCCATTTGTTATTCCTAATATAAATGTTGATACTACAACTATACGAGTTCGCATACAAGAATCATCTGGTAATGCTACCATAACAGCGTGGAGTTATTATGATGATATTACATTAGTAGATGAAACAACCAGAGCATTCTTTATCGAAGAAGGTCCAGCGGGTCTTTATGAGATTAGATTTGGCGATAATATTATAGGAAAACAATTATCAGTTGGTAATATTGTTCTTGTGGATTATATTGTCAGTAGCGGAGCAGCACCAAATTCTATACCGAATTTTTCGGCAACTCAGACATTCACTGGGTCTGGTGAAACAAAGGTTGTATATTTGGAATCTGTTGCGACAGGCGGTCAAGAAAAAGAAAGCATTGATAGCATCCGTTATAATGCTCCAAAATTTAATGCAACTAAAAATCGAGTTGTTACCTCGCAAGACTACGAAACGTTAATTCGATCAAGATTTAGTAACATCAATTCTATCGCAGTCTGGGGCGGAGAAGATAACAATCCCCCTATTTATGGCAAGGTGTTCATTTCAATTCAACCTCTTCCTGGATCTATTATCACACAAGCAGATAGAGATATTATTGCGAGAGACATTATTCGCCCTAGAAGCGTAGTTTCAATACAACCTGAATTCGTTGATCCAATTCAAACGTATATTGGTCTTGATGTTTCTGTCAATTACAACAAGACATTAACTTCTCTTACTTCTTCGAGAATTGAGTCTGAAGTTAGAACTGTTGTGCAAAACTATTTTACGAATAATGTTAATAAACTACAGAAAAACTTTTACTATTCGAAATTACTTGGTTTAGTAATTGGGACAACTGAGTCTATTTTTTCAGCTAGTATCCAAGTTAAAATGCACAAAAGAATTCCTATTATTTTTGGAATCTTTGACGATTATGAAATTAGATTCAATGGTAATTTGGAAACAGAAACATTAGTTTCAACAAACTTTAACACCACTATTACTGGTCGCCAATATGAAGTTTATATTACTGATCAACATAACATGACAGTTGGTGATATAGGAACTCTTGTTTTGAAGAGAGTTTCTGATGATGTAATTATTGGATCTAACATAGGAACTGTTGATTATACGACAGGAGTTGTTAAGATTAATAATATTACTGTTGATTCTTTATCGGGCGAAGAAACAGAACTACGAATCTATGTCGAACCATTCGGCGACGCTGCGAATGTCTTAACAACAAATTTAACTTCTACTACAGAATCTTCTACGTCTGCAGTATTTCCTTATGCTTCTAGAAATACCGTGTTGACTCTAGATACCAGTTCCGCAAATGCTACAGCAAATACTCTAGCAGGACTTACTGTTACTGCAATTGCTAATTCACAAGAATAATAGATGACTGAAACCACATCATACTATAAAAAAGTTGCCAGTATAACAGTCACTGATGGTGGATCGGGATATACATCTGCACCAACCGTAACAGTTGGTGGTAATGCAACTGCGACTGCTACTGTTTCTGACGGTAAAGTATCTGCGATAACAGTAACATTTGCTGGTAATGATTATCTTTCTCCACCATCCATAACATTTTCGGGCGGTAGTGGATCTGGTGCTGCAGCAACTGCGAGCATGGTTTACATTGATGATGAATACAATGGGTTCAAACAATCACTAAGTCATCTGATTGCAAATCAACTTCCAGATTTTGTTCGCACCGAGTATCCTGTATTCATCACGTTCCTAGAAAAGTATTATGAATTTCTGGATGAAGAAAATCAGGTAAACAATTTCCTTCTCAACTACGAGAAGAATTTTGATATTAACAGAACACTTGATACGTTCATCCCCAAGTTTAAGGACCAGTATGCGCAGAACTTTCCGCTTACTGCTCAGATTGATGACAGAAGATTAATCAAATTCATTAAGCAGTTCTATGAAGCAAAAGGTTCTGAGAAGGCAATAGAACTTCTCTTTAGAATCTTATACAATGAACGTACAGAAATCTTTTATCCATCTGAACAGGTGCTTCGTGCATCTGATGGTATCTGGATTGAAGACATAACATTAAAACTTGCAATCGATTCAGATATCACAGCAAATCCATTTGACTTAAATGGTAAAACGGCTAGAATTACATACTATGAGAATGTCTCATCAGTAACATATGAGCGAACTGTTGAAACTAACATAAGTAATGTAACTAAATTCGCATATGTATCTCCCGCAGTTTACGAGTTGGTAACAAGTTTACCTAAAACTGCAACAATTCGAGTTCCAGGTGCTGGTGCTTCTGCGAATGCTTTAGTTTCTGGCGGTCAAGTCAAGGCGATAGTCGGAGAAACTAGCAAGACATTTAGTAGTATTACAACAGCAGGAACTCTAGCAGCGACTGTTGCTACTTCTGGTACTGCTGGTCAGTTTACTTGCGGCGCATCAACTCTAGCTGTTGGTGATCGTCTTACAATTACTGGGACACCTGGAGTTGCAACTCTGGCAGCAACTGTTGCTGTCTCCGGAACTGCTGGGCAATTTACTTGTGGTGCATCAACACTTGCAGTCAATGATCTCGTAACGATCACTGGTACTAAAGGCGGTACTGCTACAATCACTGGTTATACAACAGGAACAACATATAAGGTTTCTGCTGTAACTGGGACATCGCCGAACGTTACTGGATTTACGCTAACTACTCAATCTAATACCGCACTCGTAACTACTGCTGGTACATTAACAGGTCTAACATATACAACCACAGGCACTATTACTGGATATACCACAGGAACCACATATAGAGTTTCTGCTGTAACTGGCACCTCACCGAATGTTTCTGGATTTACACTAACCACTCAATCTGGTGTTCCACTCGTAACTACTGCTGGTAAGTTAACAGGGTTAACATATGCGACTGCAACAGGTATTAACTTAACGAGTAATACTATTACTGTTCCTTCTCATGGGTATTCTACAGGTGATGTGGTTATCTATGATAAAAATGGTGGGACAATTGTAACTGGTCTTACCAATTACGCTGTATACTTCGTCATAGTAGTTGATGTTAATACCATCAAACTTGCTACGAGCGCAGGAAATGCTACACTTGGCACAGCCGTCGATCTTACCATTGTTGGTTCAGGAAGTCAACTATTGTATGCCTCTGTTACTGATAGTGGTAATGGATATTTTGCAGCACCTGCAGTACAATTTACCTCAGCAACGGGAACATCTGCAACTGCTAGAGCAATCCTTACAGATACTAATGAAATATCACACGTAATAGTCGTAAACGGTGGATCTGGGTATTCAACAGCACCTGCTGTCACATTTTCCACGGAAGCGATAAGAACTAAAGTTGAGATAGTTTCTGGAACTACGACAACTCTATATGGATATATTGTTCGTCAACTTTCGACTGTTGATGTTATTGATTGTAGTGGAACACCACCATGCGGATTCTCAGTTGGTGATATTTACTCAATCGATGAATCTGGATCAGTAGGTTCATATACCGTAGAATTTAATTCAGGAACAACTGGAACTCTAGCAGCGACTGTTGCTACTTCTGGTACCGCTGGTCAGTTTACTTGTGGCGCATCAACACTTGCAGTTAATGATCGTATAACAATTACTGGGACTCGTGCAGGTTCTGGTACCATTACAGGGTACACGACAGGAACTGTTTATAGAGTTTCTGCTGTAACTGGTACCTCACCGAATGTTACTGGATTTACGCTAACAACTGAAGCTAACGTCGCAATCGTAACTACTGCTGGTACGTTAACAGGTCTAACATATACGACGTCAACGCCTAGTAGTTCGGGATACTTTTTAAACAAATATAACGAAACTGACACTACGCTGAACCCATATACTCTTGTTGGTAGAGATAACAAGGCATCAATTCGTATAGATGCGATTGATGTTGATGGTTGTCCTACTGCAGTTAGTATTTTCGATACAGGGTTTGATTTCGAGCGTGGAACGTTTACAGTAGATATAGAATCAGCACTTGGGTGTACTGCTACTCTGTCGTTTACCACAGGCGCTGTGAATGTCAAGACAGGTAGATTTAGAGACTCGCGTGGTATGTTGTCGAACGTCAACAGACTACAGGATAACTTCTATTACCAGAACTACTCATATGTAATACGCTCAAATGTTCCATCCAATAAATGGTTGGATATTGTCAAGAATACTACTCACCCAGCAGGTACTGCAATCTTCGGTGAACTTACCATTGAGCAGACGGTTGACTTTAATCAATTCATTACAACACCAATACAACCGCTACATATCTATGAGTTCGTGCTTGAAGAACTTTCTGCGTCGGGTGGCATTACTCGTAATAACGAATTCTACTTCGCAGTGAACTTCATCAAAGTTCTTACTGACTCTGCAACAGTAGCAGAGGCAAATAGTAGTCATGTCTTTAAGGTATTGTCTGATGTTGCTACAGCAACAGATATAGCATCTCTTGATTTTACTGTTGGTATCTATGGAACCGAAGATGATACTACAGAAACACTGGATGTGTTCGATCGTGTTGTCCAATATGTCAGAGAAGTAAACGAAACAACAATTACTGCTGAAAATGCAATTACTGATTTTGATAAGGTTCTACAAGAAACAATTTTCCTGCAAGATCCATACGCCGAAGATTTCTTTGATGAAAATTATGTTTCAGCAGATACTACTGAATTTGATTTCGCGAAGGTTCTTGCTGATACTGTAAACTCTTCAGACTCGCAAGCGATTGGTATAGATAAATCTCTGACGGATACAGCAATCAATTCAGATACATTCACCAGAACTGTAGAGTATTATAGAACGTTTGCAGAATCCGTAATATCTAATGAGTATGCCAATGCTGGTATCGAAAAACCTGAAACAGATGTAGCGACAGCAGCGGAAACTTCAACCAATCATCTGTATAAATATTTGACTGATTCCGTTACATCAACTGATACCATTGGCATAATTCCATATCTGGTTAAAACCGATGATGCAGGTGCTACTGAATTATTAATCGTCGCAAATGATACTGCAACGATAGATTCCATTGCTGCTACTGAACAATCGCTTATAAATATACTCAAAGGACTATTCGAAACAGTATCAGTCACCGAAGATGGTATAGTGAATACACAAGATTACGTCAATGGTGACTTCGGTTCGGACTATGTGGGTCAAGTAACATACTTTAACTAAGAAGAAGGTAAATCAAATGAAACTAATCGAAAACGTAAAAGGTACTAAGGGCGAACTAAACATCGTTCTTCGCGACGAAGCAGGGAATGTCAAGCAAGAAGTGACTGTTCCTAACCTTGTTGTTAATACTGGTCTTGCTTATATTGCTTCGCGCATGAAAGACACCACTCTTGCTGCTATGACGCACATGGGTGTTGGATCAGGAACTACCAACCCAGCAGCAGGTGATACTGCTCTAGAAACTCCACTTGGTGCACGTGTTGCTCTGACTTCAACAACCGTAACAGCAAATGCTATTGCCTATGTTGCAACTTTTGGTGCAGGTTCAGGTACTGGTGCTGTTACTGAAGCGGGTATTTTCAATGCTCTGACCAGCGGAACAATGCTTTGCCGTACTGAATTTGCTGTCATTAACAAGGGTGCGTCGGACAGCATGACAATCACTTGGACGGTTACGATCTCGTAATATAACATGACACTTCTTCTACGATCAGCAGGTCGCACAGAAATAGCAAGAAGTCTTTATCGTGATATTTACAACGAGAACGACTTCTTCTATTTCTTTGTAGGCAGAACAACTGAGTGGGGTGATGAAGAATCACCTGAAGATCCAGTGGATTCTGTGCGTTATGCGAGCACGTCAAGTAGAAACATGCTGTTCGTTAAACGTATCCAATCAAGCGACACAGTTCTTATGATTCCTAGAATTAATTGGGCATCTGGAACTGTATATGATCAGTATGATGATAAGTACGGCGAACTAGATCCTGATGATGAAGTATATACTGCAAACAGTGGTGCTGCATCGCTCAAAGATGCAGAATTTTATGTACTGACTGATGATGATCACGTCTATAAATGTATCTTCAATAATAGTAATGCACAAAGCACCACCAAACCCACAGGAACTTCCACTTCTGCAATTGAAACAGCAGATGGATATATTTGGAAGTTTATGTTTAAGGTTGAAGCATCAGATAAGACAAAGTTTCTTACGCCAGAATATATCCCTGTGAGAAAGATTGCAGGTTCTGGTGATCCTGCATTTGATGTTAATGGACAAATTGATACTATTACTATTACTAATGCTGGTTCTTCATATGAAACTGCACCAACCGTTATCATAAATGGTGATGGTACTGGTGCAGTTGCAACTGCTACTGTTAGTGCTGGTCTGGTTACTGCTATAACTATATCAAATTCAGGCGAAGGTTATAGTTTTGCGTATATCACATTTTCAGGTGGTGGTGGATCTGGCGCTGCGGCTTCCGTTACATTGGGCGCTACTGAGTCTGGTACAGCACAACAAAACGTTGAGAATGCTGCTATTCCAGGAACAATTGATCGCATAGAAATTCTTTCTGGCGGTATCGATTACGTAGAAGGCGACGCCACCCTTTCAATCATTGGTGATGGTTCTGGTGCAGAAGCAACACTAGAAATTGATCCAGATGATGGAGCAATTCTTTCAATTACCATAACAAATCGTGGTACTGGGTATACCTTTGCTGACATTACCATCGCGGGTGCAGAAGGTACTGGCGCCAGTTTAATTGCAGTTATTTCACCAAGAGCAGGTCATGGTGCGAATGCGCAAAAAGAACTGTTTGCAACTAATGTTGGATTCTCTGTCAATTTAACAAATGACACTGCTGATTTGTTTCTAAATAATGATTTCCGACAAATCGGATTGGTGAAAAATCCATTAATTTTTGATACTAATAATAATTTTCAAGATTCTACGGGAACCTGCTGTTACATTATTAACACTTCATCTCCCGCTAGTTATGCCTTGGATGACGTGATTACAACTGACAGCGGTGGTAAATTTATTGTTGTCCAAAAAGTTGATGCTAATAACAATGGATCCTTAGAAAGTATATACCTTCTTCCTATAATTCCATTAATAACATCTTCTAGTATACTCGCTAATGTTGACCAATCCTTGAGTGGATTGACTATAAATAGTGTGGTAGAACCTGAAATTGACAACAAAACAGGCGAAATTATATATCTGGATAACAGAGAATTCATTGTTCGTCAAGAAGATCAGGTAGAGAAAATTAGAGCAATTCTAAAGTTTTAGAGAGAAATAAAACATGGCACTGAATTTAAACGTCTCACCGTATTATGATGATTCTAATGAACCATTGATTGGTGCGATTGTAAACAATTATAATAGAATTCTATTTAGACCTGGATATGCAGTCCAAGCAAGAGAACTGACTGCACTACAATCTATTCTGCAAGATCAGGTCGGTAAATTCGGTGACCACATTTTTAAGAATGGTTCAGTCGTCCAAGGTTGTGAATTCAAACTAGATTCTCAGAGAGCATTCGTTAAGATCCTCGATGCTGGAGTGGTCAATGATGAATTAGCAGATTATGTTGGCGATACTGTAACTGGTGCAACATCAGGAATTACTGCAGTAATTTTAGATACAGCAACTGGCACTCAAGCAGAATCTCCCGACTTGAAAACACTATATCTTCGCTATACAAGTGGTGATGGATCTACAACTGCGGTTCACTTCACAGGAGGCGAAACTCTTACTGTAACTTCCACAACTGCAGGCAGAAACGGTGATACATTTGTTGTTGATACCACATATGATTCAGCAGAACCAACTAACAGTTATTGGGGTCTTGCTTCCGCTTTGACTGTTGATAATGGTATTGTGTATATTGATGGTAAATTCGTCAATCATGAAACACAAACAATCATACTTTCTAAGTATTCCAACCTACCATCTGTAAAGGTTGGATTCCAGATCGTAGAAGATACAGTTTCTTCTGAAGATGATCCATTTTTACAGGATCCTGCGCAAGGATCTTTCAACTATGCTGCTCCAGGCGCAGATAGATACCGAGTTACAACCACACTTGTTGCATATGAATCAACTGACACAATTCCTCCCACGTTTAACCAATTGGTTGAAATCATAAGTGGAGAAGTCCAAAGAATTTATACTGCAAATATTTATGGCGAACTCGGCAAGAACATGGCGAGACGCACATATGATGAGTCGGGTAACTATGCAGTAAGACAATTTCCTGTTCTTATTAAAGAGCATCTTAATGTTGACAGTAACAATGGTTTACGAGCACTAAACACTGTCGATCCAGAACGTGGTGGCAGTAAAGATCTTCTTGCTATCGGTCTTGAAGCAGGTAAAGCATATGTTCGTGGGTACGAGCATGAAACATTCCAAACAGAATACGTTGTTGTTCCAAAGGGACTTACAACAGTAAATCAACAAGAAATTCCGATTAGCACTGCGTATGGTAACTATATTCTCGTAGATGAATTCTGCGGGATGTGGGATTTAAACACTGGCGATAAGGTCAGTCTTCGCAGCGCAGCAGCAGGAGCAATTACTGCAACAACATTTTCTGCTACTGCTGCAGCAGGATCTCAGGTTGGTACTGCTCGTGTAAAACAGATTGTATATGAATCGGGTACAGTTGGAACTGCTGCGGCAGAATATCGTTTATATCTCTATGACATTGCAATGTCAAGTGGTGATTTTAAAGATGTTCGCGGTATCTTCTACAATGATACTGCTGATGGGCATGCTGACATTGTTCTCGTGGGTGGCAATGCTGTTCTACAAGAAACAAGTTTCAACAAATCTCTTTATAGAATTCCTGCTCGAGCAACGAAAACGATTGCTCCTAGTGCAGTTTACGATAACTCATTTATCTATACCAAAGAGTTCGACGGAGAACTTAATGCTTCTGGGCAAGTAACCATCACTCTGACTGGTGATGAGACCTTCCCATATGCAGCTGGTGGATTTACTTCTACGATCATCAATAACAACTTCACCATGATCATGAAAGAAGCAGCAACAATAAACTCGGTTTCAAGACCAATTGGTTCTAATATTGCTCTTACGGCTGCTACCTTTACAAGAAACTCTGCACAATC